>Ga0066691_10000134_pt1 | contig 19275 bp, 18 predicted proteins | sample GraSoiAngelo_140_FD_66671 | JGI IMG/M metagenome (GOLD analysis project Ga0066691, IMG submission 66671) | Grasslands soil microbial communities from the Angelo Coastal Reserve, California, USA - 14_0929_12_30cm | ecosystem: Environmental > Terrestrial > Soil > Grasslands | place: USA... | reverse complement strand
CGCGAAGCAGGCCGCCACGACCGGCGGGCAGGCGGCGGCGTGGGCGGCCGGGCAGGTGCGGCAATACGGCGCGGTCGCGGCGGGCGCGGTCAAACAGGCCGCGGTCACGACCGGCGCGTGGGTCGCGGCTGGCGTGAAAATGATCGGCCAGGGTATCGCGCAGATCGGGACTTGGGTGGCGGGCATGGTCGCCAAGTTCACGGCGGTTGCCGTGTCCGCGGTCGTCGAGGCGGCCATCACCGTGGGCGCTTGGGTCGCCGCCAACATCGCCATGATCGCCGCTACCGGCGGCATCATCCTGTTGCTCGGTCTGGTGGTGACCGCCGCGATCTTCCTGGCCACGCACTGGACCCAGGTGTGGAACGCGATCAAGACGGTGGCGTTGGCGGTGTGGCATTGGATCGAAGACAACGTGGTTACACCGTTGGTCAAGGTCTGGAACGACTACATCGTGCCGGCGATCCACATGTTCGGTGCGGCGTGGGATTCGGTGTGGAACGGCGTGAAATCCACGATCAGTTTTGTGTGGAACAACATCCTGAAACCGATCTTCGACGCGATCGGGACCGCGATCAAGAACGTGGTCGGGGCGATCGGCAACGTGGTGAACACCGCCAAATCGATCGGATCGGGCATCGGCCACCTGCTCGGGTTCGACCAGGGCGGTTGGGTTCCCGGTTCGGCGGGGCAACCACGGTTGGCTGTGGTGCACGGCGGCGAGTATGTGCTGTCGCAAGACATGCTGTCCGGTCGTGTCGCGCCGGACGTGCCGTTGTCCAACGAGCGCGGTTCCGGTAGCGCGGTCGCGCCGATGTTCGGGGGTGGTGGGGCGGCGGTCACGGTGGTGCACATGCCGATCTCGGTCGGCGGCAGCGTGGTGACGGATGCGAATCTGACCAGCGCGTTGCAGAAGGCGTTTCTTCAGTTGTCCTCGCGCAACGTCGGGTTCGGCACCAACGTCGCGTTCTCCTAAACCGCGGGTTCCCTGGTGTGGGATGCGACCGCGTGTCCCCCACCGGGTGTCGTTCGGGCCCTTGGGTTCGCCGCAGGCACCATGCTCACCGGGACGGGGGTGGTGTTCGTGACGGCGATCAACCCGAACTGGCCGCTGGTGACGATCAACGCCGATTTCACCCAGGGACCGCCGAATGTTCCTGGGGTCAACCAAATGTCGCTCAACGCGCCCGCGCGGCGTACGACGGTGCGCCAGATCCAGACCCAGCGTGGCCGCCAGTACGAGCTTGACCAGACCCAGGCGGGCACTGCGACCCTCACGATCGCGGACCCGTTGGAATACCTGCATCCGGCGAACACGGCGAGCCCGTTCAACACTGGCGGTAACACCATTACCAGCTATCGGGGTGTGCAGGTCGGGGCGTGGTGGAACGCCGCCACCGGTGACCTGACCGGGAATCTGGCCAACTCCGCGAACCAGATCCCGGGCCAGCCGTGGCTTGGTGGACTGGGTGTCGCCGCACCGTACGGGTATGACCCGGAGTGCGAAGGCTGGTCGGTGCATCAACGGTCTTCCCCGTCGGGGACGTCGCTGGTGTCCGGGCTGCCTACGACCGCGCTCAACGCGAACACCGGGTTTGAGACCGGCATCAGCCCGTGGGTGGCGTCGTTTTGCACAGCGATCCAGTCGAGCACCCAGAAGCATTCCGGCTCGTTCTCGGCGCGGATCGTCCCTGACGGCACCGACCCGGTCAACGACTTCGCCAGCGAGCTCGTCACCGTCGTCGCTGGCCGCCAATACACGGTGACCGCGTGGGTGTGGGTGACGACCGCGGTCACGTCGAGGTGTGACGTCGCGGTCGGCTGGTTCGACTCCGGGGTCAACTCGCTTGGGGCCAGTATCGCCACCGCGGTCTCGATTCCCGCCGCCACGTGGACCCAGGTGACTGCGACGTTCACCGCCCCGGCGGGCGTGGCGACCGGCCAAATCCATGTGCAGATGCAAGGCACCCAGCCTGCGTCGAACATTTTCTATGTCGACGACGTGTCGCTGGTCAATTTCGCTTACCCCGTCGACAGCAGCTACCAGGTGTGGGCGATCACGCTCAACAGCACCTCGGACTGGAGCGGCTGGCGGCCACGCTACATCCCCGGGTTGACTTACACGGTGCAAGTCGATGTGTGGGCGCCTACCGGGTTTCCGGTGTCGTTGGTGTGGAACGGCATCGGCGGGCTCGTGTCGACCTCGATCACCGGCAACAACGCCTACCAGACGATGGTGCTCTCGTTCACGCCAAGCAGCACGGACACCGCGAACGGCAAGCACTGGTTTCTGGAACAGGGCACCGGGACGTGGAGCACTTATCCGGTCACCATCTACGTCTCGAAAATTCTCACGGTGGGCCCGGTGGCCGGGTGGGTCACCGCCGGCAGTCCGGTGATGTCCTACACGCCGGTCAACCCGTTGTCGGGCAACTACAGTTTGGCCTGCGCGATGACCACCACATCGGACACGGTGTCGTTGCCGTTGCCGACCGCGCCCGGCTACACCTATACGTTCTCCGCCTACGTCTACGTGCAGAACACTGGCACCGGTCTCGGGGCGACCCAAACGATCCTCGGGTCGAGCCTGCCGAGCACGGTGGTGGGCAGCTACCAGCGGCTGGTCCACACGTTCACCGCCACCGACGCGGTCACGATGGTGACGTGGAAAGCGACCTCCACACCGTTGCCCGCCGTGATCTATCTCGATCAGCTGCAACTGGAGCTCGCCAGTTCGGCTTCGGCGTTCACCCTGGCCGGGCCGACATTCAACCCGCTCTATACCGGCTATATCGAACGGTTCCCCCTGCAATGGGATATGCACGGCACGCGCGGGCTGCGCCCGTTGACGTGTGTCGACGGGCTGGCGACGTTGTCGCGGATCCAGGTCACCCAGTCGTATCCGGCGACGGTGTTGGCCGACGGACCCAGTGCGTACGCGCCGTTGGATGATGCGGCGTTGCCGCAGACGGTGCAGTTGCCGCAAGGCGGCTTTCTGCTCCGGGGCTACACCTCGATCGCGGGTGTCGGCCAAGGCCAGGTTTCGTTCGCGGGCGGCACCTTCCTGGACGGCACTCCGTGCGTGTCGGTCAGCCAACAGAACGTGAATCCGCCGACGAGCGGCGACAGCGCCCAGGTGACGTATTTGGCGACCTCGAATGGCGGGGTTCCCTGTAACCCCAACGGGTTCACCGTCGAAGTGTGGTATCAGGTCACCAGCGGCACCCCGTATTTCGGTGTCGCCGCGATGGAACCTGGCGAATCGCTCGCCACCGAGGCCGCAGGCCCGAACCAATGGGTCGGTTGGTACACCTCGGGTGGCCGGTTGTTCGGGCACCGTTCCGACGCGGCCGGGGCGAGTTTTCTGTCTGGCCTTCCCGGCACGACCGGCTATCCGGACGGCAACTGGCACTACCAGGCGATCGTGCTGCTCAACGGGAACCAGTACCACTTCTACGGGGACGGGGTCGGTGGCGGCGTCGGCACCATATCCCCTGCCCCGATCCTGTTGTCGCTCGACAACTTCTCCATCGACGCGACCACCGCGTTCGGTGACGTGCAAACCGTGGTCGCGGTGGCCAACATGGCGACCTACAACTATGCCCTGACCGACACCCAGCTTGCGGCACACTACCAGCGCGGGATCGGCTATCTCGGCGAACTGTCCGGTGCCCGGGTGTTGCGGCTGCTGGAACTGTATTGGGGCAACAACGTCACTGTCGGTGCCGGGTTTCGGGCGATGGCCGCCGACTACGGTTACAGCAACCGGTTCCTGTTGGACATCCTGCAAGAGATCCAGGAGACCGAGCGGGGCTTGGTCTATGTCGACCGGTACGGGACGGTCACGTTCGACGACTCGACGTCGCGCTACCTCAACTATCCGGTGTCTGTCGCCACGTTCGGGGAGAACCCGGCGGGCGCGTCCCCGACGGAGTACCCGTATGCGGATATCGCCGAGGACTTTGACCCGACCTACACGTTCTCGCAAACCGCGTTGACCCGCCCCGGCAACAACAACTTTCCGCCGCAACCACAACCGCTGCCGACGAATCCGCCGTACGGGCAACGGATTTTGACGCAGGAGGTACAGGTCAACACCGACTTTGACCTGTACCAGATATCCACGTTTTACCTGTCGCGATACAGCTCGCCGACGATCCGGATCGACACGATCGTCCTGAACCTCGCGGCGAACCCGGCGATGATCGGCGTGGTGTTGGGGTTGGAGATCGGCGCCCGGATCACGGTGAAGCGCCGCACCTCGGCGGGGTTGACCACCACGGGCGATTTCTGTGTCGAACAGATCTCGCACACCATCAACATGGACGCGTCGTCGTGGACCGTGACGTTGCAGTGTTCGCCGGTGTTCGCGGCCAACGCGTGGATTCTCGGCGACCCGGTCTTCGGGGTGTTGGGGTCGACCACGGTCGCCGTCTACTGACCCCGCCGCTCTTGCCTGTTCCCACGACCGATGCCAACCAACTGGATGGGGGCGGTCGATGACCACGCCAACACCCGCGATCCCCTCGTTTACCGACGGCACGGTCACCCATCAAGGCGCGTTGAACGCGTTGGCCTCCAACCTCACCAACCTGTACAACTTCGCGTTGGGCGGGTTCACGACCTCGCCGCCGTTTTGCATCACGAACCAAACCTCCACGCAGGCGATCCCGAACGCGGCCTACACGTCGATCTCGTTCAACACCACCATCGTCAACGTCTCGAACATGTGGGTGGCCTCACAACCCACCCAACTCACCGCCCAGGTCGCGGGGGCATACCTGATGTGGGCACAGGTCGTGTGGGCGGGCAACACGGCCGGCTACCGCGGTAGCCAAATCCAGGTCAACGGCGGCGTGTTGACGGGACAGAACATCGCCAACAACAGCGGCGGTTTCGTTACCTGCCAAGCGTTGGGCCTGTACCGGCTGGCGGTCGGGGCGACCATCGTGTCCCAAGGGTGGCAGAACAGCGGCGGCAACTTGTCGACCTCGACCGGTGGCTTGCTGAACTCGTCCCTGGCCGCCCTGTGGCTTTCCCCCTGATCCTCCCGCCGCACCAGCGAAAGGGGGTGTCGGAATGCCGTTGCCGCCGACATGCACCGTGACCGGTAACTGGCTCAACCCTGACGAGACCCCCGCCACCGGCCAGGTCGTGATCACGCCGGTGGCGGTCGCGCCAGGCCCGAACTACATCGTGGTCGCCCGCCCGATCGCGGTCGTCTTGGTGGCCGGGGCGATCAGTGTCACGGTGGCCAACAACACCGGTTTCCCGTCGCTGCAATACCAGATCAGCGAACAGATCGACGGCACGTCCACGGTGGACTACATCGTCACCCCCACCGGTACCACCGTCAATCTGTCGACCGCGCCACGTTCGGCCGCGGCGACCGCGACCCTGTATGTGCTCGCCGCCGCGGTGGGGCACCCGGGCGGGGTCGCGTCGCTGGATGGCACCGGGAAGGTGCCGGTCGCGCAGATCCCAGCTGGCAGCGGGGTCACGATCACCTCCCCCGATGCGACGATCACGGTCGGCGGCACCAGCACGGCGCCGACGGTAGTCGTCGCGGCCATCGGCCAGTCGCAGGTGACCGGGCTACCGGCCGCGTTGTCGGCGAACACGGCGGCGATCACAGCTGAAACGTCGCGGGCGCAAGCGGCTGAAGCTACGAAACTCGCGGCGGCCAACAATCTTTCCGATGTCGGCTCGGCCACGGCCGCGTTGGGCAATCTCGGCGGTGTCCCCGCTGCCCGCACTATCACCGCTGGCACCGGGTTGACTGGTGGCGGGGATCTCACCGCGAACCGGTCCCTGGCGGTCGCCTACGGCACCGCTGCGGGCACGGCGGCCCAGGGCAACGACACCCGGCTTGGGCTGGCTGCATCGGCGGTGCAGTCGGTGACCGCCGCGAACGGCACCATCACCGTGGCCGGGACTGGCACGGCACCGACCGTCGCGGTCGGCACCATCAGCGAAACCCAGGTGACCGGGCTGACCGCCGATCTCGGGGCCCGGTTGCAGTCCGCCAACAACCTCTCCGACCTGGCCAGCGCGGCAACCTCGCGTGGCAACCTCGGTCTGGGTACGGCGGCCACGATCAGTGCCACCGCTGGCGGGGACCTGTCCGGCACGCTTCCGTCGCCGACCGTCGCCCGCGTCAACGGGGTCACGGTGACAGGCACCCCGAGCAGTGGGCAGGTCATCGCGGCAACCAGCAGCAGCGCCGCCGCCTGGTCGACGCCCGCTACGACACTGCCTCCCTCGGGGGCGGCCGGCGGGGACCTCGGCGGCTCGTACCCCAATCCCACCGTCACCGTGACCCACCTGTCGGCGGCGCTGCCGCTGGCCCAGGGCGGCACCGGGGCAACCACCCAAAACTTCGTGGACCTCACCACGCCGCAAACCGTTGGCGGCACGAAAACGTTCAGTGCGGCCCCGGTTGTTCCCGCCGCGAGTTTCCCTGAGTCGGCGGTCACCGGCCTGACAGGTGACCTCGCGGCGCGGTTGGTGGCGGCGAACAACCTCGCTGATGTCGCCACCGCGGCGAGCGCCCTGTCCAACCTTGGTGGTGTGCCCGGCACCCGGACGGTCACGGCCGGTACCGGTTTGACCGGTGGCGGGGACCTTACCGCCGACCGCAGCTTCGCCGTCACCTACGGCACCACCACCGGTAGCGCGGCGCAGGGCAACGACTCGCGGATCACCGGCGCCTTGCAGTCCGCCAACAACCTCGCCGATGTCGCAGCCGCCGGGACGGCTCGAACGAACTTGGGCGTGCAGGCGCTGTACACGGCGACCGCGACCCAGACCGGCACCTACACGGCGTCGGCGTGGCAGGTGGTGCCGTGCAACGCCACCGCCGGGTCGTTCACGGTCACCTTGCCGACCGGGGCGCCGGCGGGGGCGCAGGTCGCGGTGAACCTGCTCGCCACCGCGGGAACGAACACGGTCACCGTCGCCGCGGGCGGCACCGACGTGATCAACCAGGCCGGTACGACGTCCGTGGTGTTGTCGTTGCCCGCCGAGTCGTTCGAGTTCACGTCGAACGGGTCCGGCACCTGGTATATCGCGGGCGGCCAAAAATCGTTGGCCAGCCTGGACACCCGGTACGGGGCGGCGTTGAACGTGCTGAACTATGGGGCGCGCCGCAACTATGCGACCTCGGCGACCGGGGCGATGACCGCCAGTTCGGCGACCCTGACCGACACCAACGCGGCGTTCACCGCCGCGAACGTCGGCCAATACGTGACCGTGGTGGGGGCTGGCGCGGCCGGGGTGGACCTGTCCACCACGATCGTGTCGGTCACCTCCAGCACGGCGGTCGTGCTCACCGTTGCCGCATCGACCACGGTGAGCGGCGCCACCTACGCCTACGGCACCAACGACGCCCCGGCGATCAATGCCGCGATCACCGCGGCCGGGGCGAGCGGGGCGAGCGTGCTGTTGCCGCCCGGCGGGTATGTGCTCGGCACGTCGATCACGCCCGCCAGCAACGTTTCGCTGCTCGGCTCCGGGATCGGCAACACCGTGCTGTACCCGTTCGGCACTACTGCGGCGGTGCTGTTGCAGGCCACGTCCGGCACACCGCTGACGAACTTCACCGCCGCGCATTTCACGGTCGACGGAGCTCGGCAGGCGGGCGCCTACAGCACGGGCGTGAAAGGCATCTTTCTCCAGTACACCAGTCATTTGACGCTCGAAGACCTGGTGGTGCAGAACTGTGTGGCCACCGGGATCGGCACCGACTTCCTTGCCGCCGGGTCGACGATCCACAACTGTCGGGCGATCAACAACGGCCGGTTGAACCATGCTGGGGTCAACGGGGGCGGCGGCAACGGGATCGGCATCGGGACCGGCGGGTACACCGTCGAGGACTGGGTGATCTCGGACTGTTACGCCACCAGCAACGGCCGGTACGGGATCATGCTGGAAAACCAGTTCCCGTCCCTGGCCGCGATGTCGACCGGGATGCGGATCGCCAACTGTTACTCCTCGGCGAACTTCGGGCACGGCTACGGCGATGCTGGCGGCTCGGGCGTGATCTGGTCCAACTGTGTTGCCGCCAGCAACTCGTTCGACGGGTTCTCGATCGACAACGGCACGGTCGGCGCGACCGCCCAACCCTCTGGTAACAGCGTCTACAGCGGCTGTGTCGCCACCGCCAACTCCCGCTACGGGTTTTCCTATCAGCCGACCGCGTCCAACACCCAGTCCGTGTCCGGGGCGGGCAATCACCTGTATGTCGGGTGCAAGTCGTTCAGCAATACCAGCCTCGGGTTCAACATCAACTCGGTGTCGGCGCGCCCCGTGTCGGGGATGACCTACCAGGCGTGCGAGGCGTACTCCAACGGCGCCTCGGGCTGGCAGGTGCAGGGCGCCTCCAACGACATCAAGATCACCGACTGCAAGGCCAACGCCAACGGTCAGGTGTCCTCGACCTCGAAGGTCGGCATCCTCATCGGCGCGAACGTCACCGGCCTGCACATCGCCGCCTGCCGTGTCTATGACGATGGCAGCCCCCAGAAACAGGCCTACGGCCTCCAGATCTCCACTGGGGTCACGGTCACCACCGCCACGGTCGTCAACAACGATCTGCGCGGCAACTTGACCGGCTCGGTCAACATGCTCGGCACATGGGCCAGCGCGGTCCTGGACGCCAACCCCGGCTATGACGGCACCGCGACCCGCAGCGCCGGACCCGCCAGCGCGGGGCGGGTGCGACCGGACACCGTCGCGAACTGGATCACCAACAACCCCACCCTCGGGCTGGGGGAACTCGGGTTCGAGACCGACACCCGCCAGATCAAGATCGGTGACGGGGCGACCACCTTCACCAATCTCAACTATGCGGCACCGGCCTACCTCGACCAGTTGGCGGCCACCGCGATCGCCGCGGTCGCCGTGACGATGGACCCGATGAACGCCCAAGGCTCGCCCGGGATCACCACCGGCAGGCCGTATTTCTGTCTGGCGCACATCGCCGCCTACCAGACGATCACCGCGATGGACATCGACATCATCGCGGTCGGCGCCACCACGACCGTGTCGACCACGTTCATGGGCGTTTATGACGTCGCGACCGGGAACCTGCTCGGCCAAACCGCCGACTTCTCGGCATCGCTGCCCGCCGGCCAGGGCACCACCCTGCTCAAGGTCAACCTGACCTCGACCATCGCAGCCCAGAACATCGGCCGCCCGGTCTACCTGTGTTTCCTGACCACCCTCGCGGGCGCGGGCGCGTCCCTGACGGTGATCGGTGGACGCCAGTTCGGGTCCAACCAGTCCGCTGCCTCACCGAACGGGCGCCTGTTCACCAACAGTGCCGGCACGACGTTGACCGCGCTGCCCGGCACCGTACCGACCTTGGTCCAAACCAGCGGGTTCTCGATGCCCTACCTGGGCGCCTACCACTAGCCGAGAGGGGGTGGCGTCGTGGCGGATGTGCCTGCACACGAAGTGACCCGGCGACTCGTTGAAACGGTGATGTACCCGGACCACTCGCCCCGCACCGCGTCCGCAGAGTACCGGGCGGTGCACCACCACCTGGTGGTCGTGCTCGACGAGCCGTGCTGGGTTTGTGGCGTCCGGAACTCAACCCTGCCGGACGCGTCCGCCAACCCGCACGGGGCGACAGCATTGGAGACACACCACTATCACGTCGAATGGGCGCTGGCCAACGCCATCGACCCGGCGAAGATCCTCGCCGACTTCCCGGAACTGGGCGCCGCCACCGATCCGGCGCTGCGGCGCTGGTTGGACAGCGAGGGCCAAATGTTGGTGCTGTGCGATATCCACCACAGGTCTGGTCACTACGGCGTCCACTCGATCACGTACCCGGCGTGGGTCGCTCAACGGTACTTCTGGTCGTCCTGGGATCTGACAACGGGAAACCAGACGATTCCCGATCCGGGCGCCACAGCATCGGCGGCTGACACGTGACCTTCCCGGCCTGAACCTCATCACGCGCGGAACCGATCAGATCGATTGGTTCGATGGGGGTTGATCACGTGACCGACCCGCATCTGGCCAAACCGCATGCCGGCCCGCACGGGCCGCGCCGCTGGTGGATCGAGCACAACCCGTTCCGGTTGCACGACCCGAAGTCGCACATGGCGTTCATGATGATCGTGTTCCTGGCGATCGGCGGGACGTTGCTGCTGCAACCGGGCCGGTATGCCAACACTCCCAGTTACGCGAACTTGCTCGACATCATGCCTGCTGGGACGTGGGGTTCTCTGTATGTGGCGGTCGGGGCGTTGAAACTGGTCAGCATCCTGCGCTACCGCCTGCGGGCGTTGGTGGTAGTCACCCACACCGCATCGATCACGCTGCTTGCGGTGTGGTGCGCGGCGTTCGTCATCCGCTACCTCTCCGATGATGGCACCACCATCGTCAACGTCACCTCGTGGGCCACCTACCTCTATCTCACCGTCCGCTCGGCGATCATGACCGACGACGACCCGCGAGGGCCGATCTGGGCGAGGCGGTAGATGGATGCGCTCACTATCACCTCGATCATCGGTGTGGCGGTCGCGGCGGTGTCCACGATCGTTATCCCCGCCTATCTCGCGCATCGGCGGCGTCGCACGAACCTCGACTCGACCGAAGTCCTCAACTGGGACCTGATGAACAAGTCGATCGCGAAAGAACGCGACGACCTGCGCAAACGGTTGGATGAGATCGATGACCACTACATCGCGCGGATCAAAGAGTTGCGGGATGACTGGGAAGCGCAGATGTCGGCGGCCCGGGCCCGGATCCGGGGGCTGGAGGACGAGGTCGGGGCGTTGCGGCGGGCGTTGCGGGGTGGTGACCCGGCATGACCGTACTGGTCATCAACGTGGTTTTTTTGGTGGTGTCGGTGGTGTCGCTGGCGATTCAGGGGCTCGCGTTACGGCGGCTACGGACCTGGCCACCGACCCACGGGCAGGCGGCCACGGTCTTCCGGGGGCTGCTACGTACGTCGATCTGCCGGGTCGGCGCCGCTGGCCTGTATGTGCTGCTCGGTACGGCGACCCTGCTGGCCGGTAACACGGTGCTGGCGCTGCTGTTGGCGCTGTCGGTGTTCACCGGGGTGCAGTTGGTGTGGTGGGGCAACGCGGCGGCGGATCTGCGGTTGCGGCGACGGTTCAGCGACAGTCTCACCTCACCAGCCGCCCCGCCATCTACCGCGCCACCCACTACACCGACCTGACCGGGAGATGTTTTGCGATGGATCGTGGCTTCGACGTCTCGCACTACAACGCCATCAGCGACGCCAACGCCGCCCGCGCCGCCGGGTGGACGTTCGCCTGGTGCAAAGCCTCCCAAGGCGCCACCGGCGTGGACACGTCGTTCGCACCGAAGGTCGGCCAGTTGCGGGCGGCCGGGTTCGTGGTCGGCGCCTACCACTTCCTCGACGGCACCGACCCCGCCGCGCAAGGCCGCCATTTCCGGCAAGTCGCCGGTGACGCCGGGTGCCTCAACCTGGGTGCGTTGATCCCGATGGCCGACCTGGTTGATCCGAACCGCATCCGGGTCGGGCAGACCCTCGTCTACTAGATCGGGCCTGGTGTGGGCCCGTACTGGCGGTAGGCCCCCGGCAGCACTCCCCCGTTGCCGGCCGGGGCTGATCCGCCACCCAAGGCTCCCCTCGCGCCCCCTCTCGGGTGCGAGGGGAGCCGCCTTTTTCGTGCCTGGACAGGGTGTCGCCCCGGACACCTGGGGTGGCGCCGGGGCAACAAGGGTGGACGGTTGTGTGCGAAACTAGGTTCCGCGCCCTCGGGTGTAACTCCTTTCGGTGGAGTTCTAGGCCCTGGCCGGGTTCCTGGATAGTTCCTGGCCAGGGCCGTTCACTGTCCTCGTCGAACAGTGCGGATTCCGGCACGCCGTCACGCCTTGGAACACATACTCCATTTTCCCGCAGGTCGGGCATTTGCCTGCGGTGAACTCGTGTTCATCGTCACCAACGCACCGGTACTGATCGTTGCCACGGTCCTCGCAGTCCATGCCACAGACCGGGCAGGTGATCGCTGGCCTTTCCGGCACAAACGCCCTCACCGAGCGATCCGCACGTCGGTAAACGCCCAGTTGTTCTCCGCGAACGTCCATCCATATTCCTGGTCGTAGAACACCACCGGCGACACGCCCGTGAGCGTGACCGGGCCGCCGGTGTCCGGGTGTTCGGCCATGGTGAGGGTCAACGTCGGCGCGCTACGGGCATCCTCGATGGCAGCCTCGCGGGTACGGAGTCGTCTGCCCACGGCGAGCATGCCGTGCGCAACCACTGCGACCGCCCACTGGTCCGCTTCAACGGAAGTGGTCATCGGCGGCCTCGCTTCGGTTCGAGATCGACCTTGGCGAGGATCCCGGGCTCGGTGGTGGCTTCCACGACCACCGCGAAGGCATGCCCGACCGCGGCGAAAACCCATCCATTGGGCGGGTGGCGATAGACCAGCCGGTTGACCCCCGTTATCGTCTGGTACGCGTCCGGGCTGGTGTTGCTGCCGCTGCCGGGGCGCACCACCTTCAGCGTCAGTGGCGACAGGTTGTCGGCGACCTGGGCGGCCTCGTCGTGGGTCAACCCCGGTTCGACCATGACGGCCAGTCCACCCAATTCGGTGATGATGGCGATCGACCACGGGCAGGTTTCCTGGTTGACGGTCATTCGGTCACGCAGTCTCATCGCGGTTGGTGTCCATCAGGGGTTAGTTCCTTTCGGTGGAAGGTCTCCCCCTCGTCGTCAAGGGGGGTGAGGTGTTCCGGCGCGGGGTGTGGACCGTGGATGGCGGTCCCGCGTCAAGAACAACGCGGCGGGAGGGGTTACCGCCGACGTGGTTCGAACTGGCCGGTTGACTTCCGGTAGCTCCACCGGCCTGGTTCGGCGCTTTCCAGCAATTCCATGAACTTGCGTTCGGTGGACTGGACCCACGATCGGGTCCGGCCTGCGGCGACGATGACCGAACCATCGCCCTGGAGCCGGGCTTGCACGGCCCACCAGATGCCGTCGAGCGGGATACCGGCAGCGTCGCGGCGGCGCAGTCGCCAACGTGTCCACCACGACACGAACAGCCGCAGGTCGGCTGTAGTGATGCCTTGGGTGATGGTGACTCCGGCGATCTGGTCGCCACGGACGTGTTCGCCGTCGCTGGCACGGATCCACTGCACGGTCTCGGGCCGGGTCGCCATGGTGTGCTCCTTCGGTGGCTAGCAGGTTTGCAGGTGTCGGGCGACGTGACGCAGTGTGCGCCGGGTCGCCGACATCGTCTGTTGGGCGGCTTCCGTCAACAGCATCGCAACCAGGTCGCCGCGATGCAGGTAGGTTTCGCCACGGAACTCGACCGACCGGACTCTGCCGGGCCCAGCACCTGCTGGTGGTTCTTCGCCGAAGTGGGTCACTGTTACGTGAGCCGCTCGAACCAGGTGGTCAGGCTGTTGTACCGGTAGGTGCCGGGTTCGCCGGTGGCCAGGATGGTGACCAGTGCGTCGCTCCGGTCCAGGGCCCACCGTTCGTCAACGCCTTCGCCTTCGCCGACGGCGGCGACGACGTCACCATGCGCGACGATCTTGATCGTCCAGGTTTCGGGGCGCCGCTTCCCCCGGCCCTGTTGGACGCATTCAGCGCGGACACAGGTGATGTGGGCGGCGTTGACGGTGTCGTTGCGGCCGACGCGCAGGAACACCTGATCGGCGCGGGGCGGTCTGACGAGGGTGTCGATCGACGTGGTCACGCGGGTTGCTCTCCTTTTCGGTGGGGGTTGTTGGCGGGCTTGCGGGGGCCTACTTACTCGGCGACGAACGTGTGGGCTTGCTCGGAGTAGGCCCACACGCCGCCGGGCTAGTGGCAGGTGCTGCCTTGGACGGCGCCCACTACTTCGCGTGCAGCTTGTTCGTGGGGTCCGTAGGCGTTCGGGAATCCGGAGCGTTCGACGGCTTGGGCCGCATCGTTGACGGAAAGGGCCTGCCAGTCCCGGATGTTCAGCAGGTGCTGGTAGAACTTCGTGGCGGCGTAGGTGGGGTCCAGCACCTGTTGTGGTGATCCCCAGCCTTGGCTAGGGCGTTCCTGGAACAGGCCGAGTGAGTCCCGGTCGCCGTGGTCAACGTTGACCAGGTCCGATTCCTGCATTGCGGCGGCGATCGCGTCTACCCAGCCCTGCTCGGGGACGCCCATGGTTTTGCCGACCGCCACGATGGTGCTCGCGTTCGTCATCTGGGCGGGGCCGTACCCGGCAACGCTGGTGGTCGACGCCCCGGCGGGAACACAGTCCGTGCCCTGTGCGCCAGCGGTTCCGCCGTGCAGTGGGCCTGCGGTGAACAGCCACACGAACAGCGCGAGCACGGCGATCGCCACGATCGGCGGTGCACCAGCGCGCGCGGTCGAACGGCCGCTGGTGCGGCTGGCGCCATACGGCCGGGTGCCGGGTCGGCGGGTGCCGGGTACCGCGGGCACTTGTAACGACGTAGTTCGAGGCATGACTGTCCTACTCGTCCTTTTGGTGAGGAAGAGGAAATGTGGGTTTTATGCTGCCGTTAAGTTGGTTCGCCGGGTGTGTCCGTGTCCGCCGTCCTCGGCCTCACCTGCGGCAATGAGTTCCGTGATGGCCTTGCGGATCGTGGTTTCGCCGTACTGCTTGCCCCGGGGGCTCACGGCCCGTTTCTGGATCTCGCCGAACGCGGTCACGCCCGCGTTCAACACCTCGCGTACTGCCTCCACGCAGGTCCAGGTGGGCGGCTCCTCCACCAGGACCTCACACGTCGGCACGGCGGGCACCAGGATCGGCACGGTGTTGAACGCGGGTTCGGTAGTGGTCGGCTGGCCGGCCTCGGCCGCCTCGCGACGCTTGTTCTCGGCGAGCCGCATCCCTTCCCGCAGTTCCGGATTGTTGGCGAGCACTTGTTCGACCCATTCGGGATCGTGCACCGCGATATCCAACGCGGCCTCGCCATCGGCGATCAGGTGCCGGACGTTGCGTTCCAAGTACGCCGCGCCCATCGCGTTGGCCAGCATCGGCCGGAGCTTGAGCTGGGGTGCTTCCTGCGCGAGTTTCCACGAGTCACGCAACCGGGCGCCTCGGCTGGGTTCCCGCTCGCCGATCATCGCCCCGAGCCCTGCGGTCTCGCTGCCGTCCGGGAACTTGCTGGGCAGTTTGTTCGGTGTGACGTGCATGCCGGGCAACATGCCGTCGACATCGCCGCCGATCCGCAGCACCATCACCTGGAACGCCAGCAGCGACCGGCGGATCTGGCCCATGTTGTTGAATGTTTCCGGCACGGACGGGTTCTGGTCGGCGATGATGGGCACGATGCCGGTCTTGCGGCCTTCGCGGGCCAGCTTGTCCAGGATGCTGTAGAACTCGTCTTTGTCCGGGTGCTCGGCCATGATGTGCAGCTCGTCGAGCCACCACACCAACAGCGGGTCTTCCTCGGTGGGAATGTGGATCTGGTCGCGTTGCAGCCGCCCCGCCTTGCCGCGCGCGACGTGCGCGGCAAGCAGTCCACGGGCCTGCCACAAGATCGCATCCGGGCCAGCACCAGGCCAGTCGCTGTGTTCCATCCACATCGGGAACGAGCGGCCCTCCTGCGGGCACCCGACCACGGGGTAGATCAACCGCGAATAGGCGGCCAAGGTGATCAGGCACTGAAGGAACTCGGATTTGCCCGAGCCGGTGTCGCCGAACACCGCGCCACCGACCGCACCCCACCCGGCCCGGTAGAAGTCCCAGTACACCGGTTTCCCGTCGCCCCGGTAGGCGCAGATCCCGCGGATGTTGCCGCCGGTCAAGTCCAGGGCCTGCGCGGGTTCGGGCAGCCAGAACGTTTTCGCCAGCGGGTTGTTGCGGGTGAACCGGATCTTGGCTTTGTTTTCGGCGAGCGTCTCGTGCGGGGTGATCACGATGGTGGACGCGGCGCAACCGTAGGCGGAGGCGATGATCTCATGCGCGTAGAGCGCGGACGCCGTAGTTTGCTTCCCGCTGATCAACTGGATCGTGTAGGTCTCGTAGGTGTCGGTGATCTCGGGGTCGACCAGTCGAGACCCGACCAGGTTGGTTCCGGCGCCCTCGCCCGCGACCACGAGGTCCCAGTGCAGTTGGTTCGCGGTGAGCTGCGGCGCCACGTCGATCGCGGGCACGTCGGGCACGTCCACCGCTTCACCGTCGATGTAGTCCTCGATCTCCAACGACTCTTGGTCGTTCTCGGTGTCGGTGATCTCGGGGGTTTCGTAGGCCGGGGCCAATGGCCGCCACTGGGCGTTGCGGACCCAGTGCGGCAAGGCGACCGCGGCACCGCCGATGGTCAACAGTGCTGACGTGACCGGGCCTGGCCCGATGCTGGCGGCCCACAACAACCACGTGCTGCCACCGGCGATGATGGTGCGCGCCCACCGGCGTCGTTCTGCCCGGTTCTCGGGATGGTTTTTGCCCCAGGTCGTCCACACCGCCACTGCACCGACGAAGTAGGCCGCGCTGGCGCCCGCGGCGCCCAGCGGGCCCGGGATCGGGGCGATGTGGATCGTTTCGGCCGCACCCCACAACAGGGCGGCGACCGGTAACGGGATCGCTTGGCGGGCGGAGTGCGCGAAGACCGGGTGCTTGTCTGACCAACTCGGCCGCTGGTCGCCATCGTTGACGGCGGGCAGGTAGGAATCCTCGTTGTCGTAGTCGTCAGGCAGCGCGGGCTCGTTCATGGGCACTTCCCGGTTTTCGGTGGAGGTTCGAACGGGGAGTTTCTGGGGTGCCGACTGGTTCCGCGCGGGTCAGGAAGTCCTGGTCTTTCCTGGCCCGGCGGGATCAGCCGTACCGGCCGATCAGAGCGGGGGTTACTGGTTCTCGTAGGCCTTCATCTTCGAACCGTGGTTCTTGGTCTCGCTGACTTTCTGCGCCAACGAGACGTGCTTGGTCATGACGGCCTGGATGGTGCGCCCGGCCGCGGCCAGGCTCTTGGCGGCTTCGCGCACGACGCCGACGGCCTGCGCCAGGTCGGGGTCGGTGTCCAGGCCGGCCTTGCCGATGTTGATCGTCAGGTTTTCCAGCGCCCTCGGCCACTGCTGGTCACCGTTCTCGATGACCTGCTTCGCGAAGCCGTTGATCTGCTGCACGCTGGGGGTGTCCTTGACGGCGGGCGCGGAGCCCTGTCCGTTACTTACGGCCATGGTCATTGAGGTGTTGTCCTTCCGATCGGCGGAAACGGGTTGTGCGGGCCCCGGCACGGTTGTGCCGGGGGCTGGGGGTGGGATCAGTGCGGTGACGAGGTGTTGGATGAGTGGCCGGCCGGTAGCGCGAGCATCGGCGGTGGCGGCGCGGCCATCGGCAGGGCAGCGGGCAACGAGGGTGGTGTCGCCGCTGAGGCTGGCGTCATCGACGGCGTTCGCGGCGGCGCGAACATGCTGGGCGGTGCCGGCGGCTGGGCGCGCTCACCGTGCGGTGCGGGCTCGGCTGGTGCGGGCGGCGGGGACTGCTTTCGGGATTGCCACGCAGCCGGGGGCTGGGTGGCCGGTTCCGGGGTGCGCCGGTCGTAGGACTGTCGCCACGTTCGGCGTGCCCGGTGTGCACGCCAGGTGGCGCCCAGGCTGGCTAGCCATCCCCACCCGGCCCTGCCCGTACGGGCCAATCCGTTCCCGAGCGACGCCCAGGCGCCCGGCAGGCCGTGTTCGCGTCGGTCGGCGGCGCGGGCACGGTGCCGGTCGACGATGCCGTGCGCGTCTTCCCACCAGTCGCCCCACAGCCGTCCGAAGAAGCCACGTGCTGTGCGGCGGGGGTGCGGCTGGGCGGTGCCCAGGCCGGCGTCGGCCTTGGCTTGGGCGTGTGCGAGTTTCGCTTTCCGTTCCGCCGCCCAGGGGGTCTGTTTGCCGGTCGCGGCGCACCAGGTGCCGACGCCGGTGCGGTAGACCAGTAGCCACGCGGCCACGATGATCAGTAACACCATGGCTTACGCACCCCCGAACTGCGGGATGTTGGCCAGCGGGGGAACCAGCGCGGCCAGGGGTGGCAGCAGCAGCAGCGCGGCGGGTGCGGCGATGGCCAGCCAGAACGTGTGGGATTCGGCGCCGTGCAGGGCGGCGATTCGGTCGCCCATGCTGTTCGCGGCCCGGATCTGCCCCAGGCGAGGGAACATGTGGACCACGAACCACAGCGGGATGATCAAGGCCAGGATCCACGGCACCGCGGTGGACAGTGCGTTCATGACCACGCTCGCCTTTCCGGTGAGGAAGGGCGCGAAGTCCAACACCCAGCCGACCTTGGTGACGATCCACTGGAGCACGTACACGACGAGCTCCAGGATCATTTCCCAGAGTCGGGCGGAGATGATGGCGCCGATCACCGCGATGATCGCGGTGATGCCGAGCAGTTTGGGCCTCAGTCGACGGAGGAAGTAGGCGACCACGATCAGGGTGATGCCGCCGCCGACGGTGCCTAGCGTGGTCATCAGGTTGTTTACGGAGGCTTGGGTGGCTTGGTGGACCACCAGCAAGGCTCCCTCGCTGCTCATTTCCGGGTATCTCCTTTTCGGTGGATTTGTTCTATTTCAGAGGATCGTGCACAGCAGCCACACGACGGACCCGGTCACCAGCAGGCGGCCGAGCGGGTGGGTGGCCCAGTCGATGAGATCGACCGCGAGCGCGATCGGTGCGGCGATCGGCAGCGTGTAGAGCAGGAAGTACAGCCAGCGTTTCGTCCGTTCCCGCTGTTGCACGCGGCGAGCGCCCTGCTCGGACAGGCCCTCCACGCGGTGGGTTCGGCACCACTCCCCTGCGAACGCGTAGTCCACGCGATCCCAGAACCGCGGCATGATTCCCCGCAGCACCGATGGTGACTCGCCGTCGCCGCGTATGAAGAGCATCCGCATCATCTGCGGGACTGGAGGAACTGCTAGGCTGTCGGCCTCGCGCGCTTGCGCGCATGCGCGCGTTGACTCGTCCTGGTCTTCGGCGGCGCTCCCCCCCTCGGTCCAACCCGCACTGCGGGGTGCGGGTGCGGGTTCGTCACTCTCGGTGACTCGCCTCCCCCGGTGGAGCAGATCGGTTGCCTTCATGTCCTCGACGCCTTTCGCGCGATTGAGATTGCGGTCTCAAGTTCTTGGGCTGTGGCCTTCAGGTACTCGACCGCTCGCCGAGCGATCAACTCCGCCGTGGACTTGTCCAGGTGCGGGTCAGACAGTGCCGAGCGCACCCAATCCACTGATGCGGCGATCCTGTCCCGGTCGTCGCCAGCGTCCCTGAGGCGCTTTTTCGCCCTCGCGATCCGGAGCTGGGGGCGGGTCTGGGCCCGCACGGGAAGACCGGACCCTTCCAGTCTGCGGCGT
>Ga0066691_10000132_pt1 | contig 19354 bp, 14 predicted proteins | sample GraSoiAngelo_140_FD_66671 | JGI IMG/M metagenome (GOLD analysis project Ga0066691, IMG submission 66671) | Grasslands soil microbial communities from the Angelo Coastal Reserve, California, USA - 14_0929_12_30cm | ecosystem: Environmental > Terrestrial > Soil > Grasslands | place: USA... | reverse complement strand
CGCGACGTTGCCGAACGGCTCTCCTCACTCGGAAACGAGCGTTAACACACGCTCCTTCCCCGCACGGCTGATTCGTGTCCTCTGCACTCTGTTTCTATTCGAGGTGGGAGTTGTCCTCCTGTTCATACCATGGGTCAGCTTGTCGTCGAACCGATCCTCGGGCTTATGGGACCGAAACTATTTCCTGAGCCACTATCCCAGCCTTCGGCCTTTCGTCCTGCATCCATCTGTGCGCGGCGTCGTCAGCGGGCTTGGTGCGCTGGATATCGCCGTCGCCGCTGGAATGTTGCGGCGGCAGTCGCATGCGGGAGAGAATACGGTCTCCTGATCTTTGGTGACACCCGACAAATTTATTCTTTGCTACGTAACGGACCGCGGCTCGTTGGATATTGCGGCCGGCACGGACCGCGAAGCGGACCTGGCGCAGCGCATCCGGAATGCTGTGTGCGCAGGAGTCCATTGGGTTCAAATCCGGGAGAAAGATTTGCCGGCGCGCAACCTGATAGACCTTACGCGCAGCGCAATTCGGGCTTGCAATAATCTGTCTACACAAGGCGCGGCGCGGATTCTGGTCAATGATCGATGCGATGTGGCCTGGGCTGCAGGTGCCGCAGGCGTGCACGCCGGGGAAAAGTCGCTCCCGGTTCAGGTGCTGATAGATGCGCGGCGTACGTCTGGACTGACAAACTTTCTCGTGGGGGCTTCCTGTCACTCGGTGGGCGGCGCTATCGCCGCGGCGGAGCAAGGTGCGGATTATCTTTTCTTTGGGCCTGTTTTTGCGACACCTTCGAAAGCAGGCTTTGGTCCTCCGCAAGGGCTGGACAAATTGGCTCAAGTTGGCGGCGCCGTATCCATCCCGGTGATTGCGATTGGAGGAATTACACTCGAGAATGCGCGAGCGTGCCGCGAAGCGGGCGCTGCGGGAATCGCCGCCATTCGCCTTTTTCAACAACATGGCGATCTTGCGAAAATCGTTGCAAGCCTAACTGCGAAGTGACTCAGGCGCCCAGCCAGCGTCCCCAAGGCTGCCAATCGGGCACGTGATCGCAAATCACTTTGAGCGTCGCCGTAACGGGAATGGCCAGGATTAATCCGAAGGCACCCCACAGCCATCCCCAAAACAAAAGTGAGATGGTGACTGCGAGCGGGTTTAGGTGAACGCTACGTCCTACGATTGCGGGCATAAGTACATTGGCCGCGAGTATGTGAAACGCACTCAGTACGCCCGCCACGATCAAAAAAGGTCCAATGCTATGCCATTTATCGAGCCCGATTAAAAATGGCGGAATCCAACTGAGAATGACCCCTATGTACGGAATCATGTTGACCAGACCCGACACGAGAGCAGCCAGAAACGCGTAATCCAAATGCATGATGGCAAAAAACATCCAGCAGGCCCCCGCGAGAATCCCCGCCACCAAGCTGCTGCCCGCTACGTAGCTGCGCAAGACCACGTTCACATCGTCGAGCGCGCTCCTCACGTCTGCACGCGAAGTATCCGGGAAGAGCTCGATCGTGGCGCGCCAAAGCCGGGGTTTCGCAGCGAGCATGAAGAAGACGAGGAACGGGAGGAATGCCCAAAGCAACAGACCCGAGGTGATCGAGCCAATTCCATGCAGCAGCCAGCCTCGGATTTCCTGTATTTCGTTAGCGCTCACGCTGGGTTGCTGCGGGGCCTGCTCTGGAACCACAATGGAGAATTCGCGTTCGATCGTGGCGATCCTGCGGTCCACGGATTCGGCCGCTCGCCTGAGAACAGCGCTATAACGCGGCCAAGCGTCCGCGAAACTTTGTGTGCGGTTCACCAAGAGATAGCCCACTGCGCCGACCGCGGCTATGGCCACAAGCAGCACAACCAGGGCACCGAGAGCGCGCGGAACATGAATGCGTTCCAGCAGGACGACGCCCGGATCGAGAAAATATGCCAGAAGTACGGCCAGCATCACCGTCATGACGATGCTCGAGGCCCAGTAGAGAAACGCAAACAGCACGCCCAGGGCGATAATGCGCTGTGCCAAGGTCGATCGCGTCGGGACGATTTGGACGTTCGTTGTGGTCATCGCTAATATCCTGCTCGCGTAAAGTTAGGAAGCGTGATCACGCCGACTCCCTCTTGGTGGAAGCCTTCGCCATAACTCTAATTCCATTGCGATGCCTTGCTCTCTTCACTTTTTCTAGAAACGAGAAGGCGGCTTGCTCCCCAAGACCTGCTGCGCTACCGTAAGCCTACGCAGATGTTCGCCGCAATTATCTCCAATCCATTCTCGCACCTCAGCGTGCGCGCGGCGCTGGATATCCTCATCATTGCCATGTTGATTTATTACCTCTTGAAGCTGCTGCGCGGAACGCGCGCCATGCAGATGCTGATTGCCATCTTGCTCCTGGTTATCTTGTATGAAGGCGCCCGCAGAGCGCAATTCGAAATGGTGGAATGGCTTTTGGACACCTTGCTGCCTTATGTGGCGATCGCGCTTATCGTGCTTTTTCAACCGGAAATCCGCCGCGCCCTCGACCGCTTCGGGCGGAATCTTTCATTGGCCCGATTCTCTTCGAACAGCCCCAACTCCTCTTTCGATGACGTGGTGCTGGCGGCGGGTTACTTTGCCCAGAATCGCATCGGCGCCCTGATCGCCTTCGAGCGCGACGTCGGCCTGCGGACCTATATCGAGAGCGGCATCCCGTTGGATGCCAATCTGAGCTACGACTTGCTGCTCGCCATATTCCGCCCCGGCTCCCCGCTGCACGACGGCGCCGTGATCGTACAGGGCGCCCGCATGGCTGCCGCTGCATGTTTCTTGCCCCTCACCCTCAACCCCTTGACCTCCAATCAGCTTGGTACCCGTCATCGCGCAGCCATCGGCGTCACCGAAGAAAGCGATGCGGTGGCCGTAGTCGTCTCTGAGCAAACCGGCGCCATTTCGCTGGCGGTTGGTGGCACGATCGAGCTTGGGTTAAACGTGGAGCAGCTAACCGACAGGCTTGCCAATCTCTTCCGGCGGTTCCGCACAACCTTGGTCTTGCCGACGCCTGTTCCGGGCACGCGCGTGACGGGGAAGGCCGACTGATGCGCCTGCTCCGCCGACTCTTCCTGCACAATCTGCGCCTAAAGCTCATTGCTTTGGGCATCTCGTTCTTCCTATGGGTCACCTATACAGCCGAACCTTTCGAGCAGGTTGCCTATAACGTCTCTGTGGCTTATCTGAACGTGCCCGATGGACTGGCTGTAGGCGGGGCACCTCCAAATGCGGTGCGGGTCGTGCTCCGGGGGCGGTCGGGGCTGCTCCGTCGCCTTACGCCCGCCGACTTGACCCTTGACGTAGACCTCGCTACCGCTCCCTCGGGTGACGTCCCCATTCGCCTTTCTCCGACGATGGTTGGCGTCCCTTACGGAACCGAGGTTGTACGCCTAGCCCCCGCTGAGTTCCACGTCTCCCTTGTTCCCACAAAGATACCCACGGGGGCATCCGAATAATCCAATCATCGTGCTAGGATGGCTCGCGTCTCGTGAAACCCAAGCGCGGGCCGAATTTTTCGAAATGTCCAAAGAACTCTTCGGAACCGATGGCATCCGGGGCATACCCGGCGAATATCCCTTGGACGACCAAACCCTTTACTGGGTCGGCCGCAGCATCGGAGGCTATCTTCGCTTAGGGAATAATCATCCCCGAGTACTCATCGGCACCGACACTCGGGAATCTGGCGCACATATCGCCTCCGAAATTGCCGCTGGGCTCGCCGAGGAAGGCATTCGCAACTCATTCGCAGGAGTGATCACGACGCCAGGCGTAGCGTGCCTGGTACGCAAGGAAGGATTTGCGGCCGGTGTGGTGATTTCAGCTTCGCATAACCCGTACCATGACAACGGCATAAAGCTTTTCGCCGGGTCGGGGATGAAGTTCGCCGATGGCATTGAGGAACAGATTGAGACTGAAATCCTGCGCCATCGCAATGGCCAGCCACCCGTGCCGACGGCGCGGCTGACAGCAGACATGCGACTGGATGAGGATTATCTCGAATTCCTGCGTGGCTGCATGATTCCTGGGGCAAACCTTTCCAGCCTTAAGCTCGTGCTCGATTGCGCCAATGGGGCAGCGAGTTCGCTTGCTCCTGCCCTATTCCGTTCGCTTGGGGCGAAAGTGATCGCAATTCACGATACGCCCGACGGACGCAATATCAATGCAGACTGCGGGTCGCTGTATCCACAGGATCTGCAGAAAAAGGTTCCGCGCGTGGGTGCCGGCCTGGGTGTGGCTTTTGACGGCGATGCTGACCGCGCCATGTTTGTCACGGCGTCGGGGCGCGTTGTGGATGGTGATGGCGTGCTACTTACGGCAGCCCGCTACCTGCGCTCTGTGGGCAAGCTAAGAGGTACGGCAGTCGTGGGGACTGCGATGACGAATCTGGGCCTCGAGAAGGCGTTGGCGGTTGAGGGTCTCACGCTCGTGCGCGTGCCAGTTGGTGACCGCTATGTGCTTGAGGAGATGCTGCGCAGCGGTGCGAATCTCGGTGGCGAGCAATCCGGGCACGTGATATTCCTCGATGACGCGACCACGGGAGATGGCCTGCTTACCGCTCTCAAGATCGCCTGTCTCGTAGCGCTGCTGGGGCCTTTGGATAAGCTGGTGAAGGATCTTAAGGCGTATCCTCAAACCATTCTGAACGTGAAGGTTCGGGCGAAGCCACCGCTCGAATCCCTTCCGGAAGTCTCACGAGCGATTGATGACGCCACGCGGGCCCTAGGCGCATCGGGCCGGGTGGTGCTGCGTTATTCGGGCACCGAGCCGAAAGCCCGGGTGATGGTCGAAGCCGAGCACGCGGAGGATGTACAACGGTGGGCGGAGCGACTTGCGAGCGCGGTCAGATCTGCCGTAGGTGCGTGACAAACCGTACTCCCTGCCTACCAAAGGCCGTATTGTTGCGGATTAAGGCCTGTGAAAAACCATATAAAGAAGGTGTTTTGCGCTGTCACAGCCGCCGAATGGTTCACCATAACCCATTGATATAAATATAGTTATAGTTGTTTACAAATTGTAAACAGCCGCTGGCATGGAGCGTGCACTTATCTACAACACTGTTTCCCGGGGGAAATGCTTCCCGCACGGAGAGCGGGAATGGCGGGTGAGGTCTTGCTGTAGTTTGGGGTGGAACCTAAGGGGCCCGGCGCGGGCCCCTTTTTATTTTCTTGAGTCACTCGCCTGCCGGATTGCAATCAAGCTTGGGTCTCCGCCTGAAGACAGAAACTCGGAACTGTTCGAAACTCTTTAGCTGCAGCCGGAAGTACTGCCGCAGTTTTCGCACTTATAGCAACCACCGTTTGGCGTCATGAGCATCCCGCATTCGGCGCAGGTCGGTGCCCCATCAAATGAAACCTGAGCGGACTCCGCGGGCGCTGACGCTTTGAGAGCAGGCACGCTAGTAGTTGCCGCCGTGATGCCGGCAGGTGCTACAGCCTCGCCGCTCGGCGTCAGATACTCGGCAGAAATAAACTTCCCTCCGAGCCATCGCCCGATATAATCCAGCACCGATTTAGCGTAGGGAATCTCCTTATGTCCTGTGTAACCAGACGGCTCGAAGCGCGTGTTGATGAATTTATCGACCAGCGCTTTGAGCGGCACGCCATACTGCAGGCCAATTGAGACCGACAGCGCAAATCCGTCCATGAAGCCGGAGAGCGTTGACCCTTCCTTGGACATCTTGATGAATATCTCGCCAGGCGTCCCATCTTCGTACATGCCGACGGTGATGTAACCCTCATGGCCCCCGACGGTGAACTTATGAGTGATGGACTGACGCTCACTGGGCAATTTGTGCCGTTTGGGCACTTGGAGGAAGAGTTCCTGCTGTTGAGCGACGGGAGACTCCTCAGCGGTTCTTGCCGCGGCAGGCTCCTTCTTGGCGCCGGCAGCAGAAAGGGGCTGCGTGCGTTTCGAATTATCCCGGTAGATGGCTACGGCTTTCAGGCCCAGCTTCCAGGACTCGACATAGGCCTGTACGACGTCCTCGACCGTGGATTCCTCAGGCATATTGATGGTCTTGCTGATCGCTCCGGAGAGGAAGGGCTGCACAGCGGCCATCATTTTCAGGTGACCGCGCCAGGCAATCGAGCGCCCGCCGCTAGCCGGGGCCAGCGAGCAATCAAATACGGGCTGGTGCTCAAGCTTTAGGCCGGGCGCGCCTTCGATCGTCCCCTCGAGATCAATATGAGAGACGATCTGTGAAGTCTGTTCGGGCGAATACCCAAGGCGCATCAGTGCCTGCGGAACGGTGTTGTTAACGATCTTGATCAGGCCGCCGCCGACCAGCTTCTTGTATTTCACCAAGGCCAGATCCGGTTCAATACCGGTCGTATCGCAATCCATCATGAAGCCGATGGTGCCGGTGGGTGCGAGGACAGTGACTTGCGAATTTTTGTACCCGTATCGCTCTCCAAATGTGAGGGCGTCGTCCCAGGCCTGACGAGCTCCGGCCAGCAGAGGGGACTGAACGTTTTCGGACTTAATGGGCCTCAGAGAATCGCGATGCATTCGAATGACGTCCAGCATGGGCTCGCGGTTGAGCGCAAATCCGGGGAACGGGCCCAGCCGTTCGGCGATGCGGGCAGACTGCGCATACGCTTCGCCGCACATTAAGGCCGTGATCGCGCCGGCCATGTCCCGGCCGCCCTCGGAATCGTAAGGCAGGGCCAAGGACATCAGCAGCGCACCCAGATTGGCATAGCCCAGGCCGAGCGGGCGGAAATTATGCGAATTCTCGGCGATCCTGGGCGTCGGGTAGCTGGCATTGTCGACCAAAATCTCCTGCGCCGTAATGGTGATGTCGACGGCGTGGCGGAAACCCTCTACATCAAAGGTCCCGTTCGGCCCGAGAAATTTCATCAAATTCAGCGAAGCCAGGTTACAAGCCGTATCGTCGAGGAACATGTACTCGGAGCACGGATTCGAAGCATTAATGCGCGCGGTAGCCTTGCAGGTGTGCCAGCGGTTTACCGTGGAGTCGTACTGCATCCCGGGATCGCCGCAATGCCAGGCCGATTCGGAAATCTTCTTCAGCAGATCGCGAGCGCGAAGCTTCTCGGCGGGCGAGCCATCGGTGACGTTACGGGTCCACCAATCGCGATCCGCTTCAACCGCTTGCATGAATTCGTCAGTTACACGCACGGAATGATTGGCATTCTGAAAGAAAACGGAGCTGTAAGCTTCGCCGTCGATCGAGCTGTCATAGCCCTGCTCGATGAGCACGTGCGCCTTGCGCTCCTCGCGCATCTTGCTATTCACGAACTCCATGATGTCGGGATGGTCGGCGTTCAGGATGACCATCTTGGCCGCGCGACGCGTCTTCCCCCCGCTCTTGATCACGCCGGCAAAGGCGTCAAAGCCCTTCATGAAACTCACCGGCCCCGAGGCTATGCCGCCGCCGGAAAGGGTTTCATGGCTTCCGCGTAGCGCGGAGAAATTCGTGCCCGTGCCCGAACCCCATTTGAAAAGCATGCCTTCGGTCTTCACTAGATCCATGATCGATTTCATGTCGTCTTGCACGGAGTTGATGAAGCAGGCCGAGCACTGAGGTTTCGCCTGTATACCTACGTTGAACCATACCGGCGAATTGAAGCTCATTTTCTGCTGCACGAGCAGGTGGGTAAGGTCATCGGAGAAGGCATCGCGGGCTGCCGGCGAGGCGAAATATCGGCCGATCTCGCCCCAATCGACAATCGTGTCCACAACACGGCCGATCAACTGGCGCACGGAGCTCTCGCGCTCCGGCTTGTCCAGCTTCCCGTGGAAATACTTCGAAGCCACGATATTGGTCGCCGTCTGCGACCAGGACTTGGGCACTTCCACGTTTTCCTGGCGGAAGATAACCTGCCCCTTTTCATTGCCAATCTGGGCCACGCGCCTCTCCCATTCCACAGCATCAAAGGGAGAAACGCGTCCGTCGCTAAAATAACGCTTAAAGTCCAGACCAACTTTCGGACGGGCTTCGGATGTGGTCGCAGTGAACGCCGGTTTGTCGTTTTGGAGCGCCATCTTGGGTTCCGCCATCTTGCCTCCGCGCAGGTTGGGTTCCCGCGGGATGGGGAACCCTTATATTTTACCAAGCGGACGAGCCAGCCGCCTGGACGCAGCCTCCGCTTCTCCGGCGGGAACCGCGTGATTCAAGAGAGCGCGTATACGGGTTTTGAGACGCCAAAAAGCGAAAAAGGCCACCCTTATTGAGGGGGTGGCTATCGCCTGCTAAGCCGCTACTTGGGGCGCAACCCCTGCCGCGCTAACGTTGCGGCTTGTAGTCTGGATGTCTCGGTGAACCCGGGCTGGCGCTTGGCTGTTCACAAAATACCGGAGCCGCAAGGGATCCGGCAGTACAGCCATGGTCTCCCGAATCTGAATTCGCACGATAGCGACGCGCCAAAAGCTTGTCAAGGAAAAACAGCGCGAATTGCACAAAGTGTTGAGGGAATTTTGTTCAAAGCATCCACCTATTGTGGTGCGTTTTCAGGGTGCCCACATAGTTGGAGGGTCTCAAATCAAGGCAGCGGTGCATTTTCCGGCTGTGCAGAGACGAAGTACCACAAGTTTGAACAGTCGTCCGAAGGGCTAAGCGGTTCCCCCGGCGTCCCGTTTAGCTCTCGTATCATCTCAACTTTAGGGAAGAAGCCTCCAACCGCCAGGAGGCCCAGTTTGGCGTGTTTGGACTTCGGCACAGTCCAGGCTCGGGTAAGTATCGGTCCTAGGGGCTTAATGACATAATAAGGCGATCCGCCGCGTGCAGGGCCCAGCCAGCCGCCGGGACGCTACCCGGCGAGGATGGGGATGCGAGAGCGCACACAGGTTGGCTTCAGCTTGCTGGCCATTCTGGCCGCCGGGATGACTCTTTCGGCTGCCTGGCCCACCGCCTTGCCTATAGTAGGCGAGGCGGACCACGACGAAGGAAAGCATTCCGAAACCCCACTCACGGCGCAACAGATCCGCGACCTGGTCGATCGCGCCATCGAGAATCAACGTCGTAACGATCTTATGCTCGATCAGTACGCGCGCACGGAGCACTCGTTGTTCCACGGAAGTGGCAAAGAGCCCAAGAGAGATGTCGTTTCCAGAGTGATTCCGGCCGGCGAGGGAATCATTCGCGTAGAACTCGAGCGCGACGGCAAAACGAGCGACGCCGCCTACCTTGAAGAGCAATGGCACGGGGTTGCACAAGCTCTTTTTGCCGAGGCGCACGGGCGAAATCCCCACGTCGCCAATTTCTTCGAAACTGGACGGCGCAGGCACGAGCGGGCCGATATGGTCACTGCGATTGGGAAGGCATTTATTTTCCGGTGGGCGGGACGCGCCTCGATTAATGGCCGCAGGGTGGTAAAGCTGAATTTCACGCCCGATCCGGCTTATCGGTCATCAACACGATTCGCCGCGATCTACGCGCACAGTAGCGGCGCGGCGTGGGTGGACGAATCCAGCGCCCAACTGATCCGAGCCGAGGCGGAGTTGACCGACGATGTCTCCTGGGGCGCGGGAATTATAGCCAAGGTCTATCGGGGCGGAAAATTCACCTTCGAGCAACGCGAGGTCGAACCCGGCGTCTGGATGCCGACACAGTATTCCTATGATTTCGACGGGCGAAAATTTCTTTTTAGCCTGGACGTGCACGAACGCATGGATTACACGGAGTACGTGCGCGTGGGCCCGCCGGAAGAAGCGATCGCTGTGATCCGCCGCGAACACCCCAGCATTTTCGCCAACCAGAATTAATAGCTCCAGAACGCTCAAGATACCGGGACAAGTGCGCCCGATTCAGACTCGAATTCGACTCGCATCAGCCAGTCGTAATGAAACCCTTCGGCTTCAAACCACGCCTGGAGCGTTTCTCGATCGGACGCTTCGAATTCGACGAGCATCTTCCCTTCCATCATATTCAGCTGTACGCGGTGCGCTTTGACGCCGGTAGCAGAAAATATGCGGTCGGTGAGTTGGGCGGCGCCCTGGCGCGTCAGGCAAGCGAGTGTGTGGAGTGAGAGATAGCGCGGCATGGAGCCTCCTGGTTGAGGTGCGACCCGAGACCGGCCACAATATCGAGACTAGGCGAAGGCTGCAACTGCGCCGGCTCGATCATCAGGAACACGGGTGGCCCTAAGAACAGTTGATCTTTTGGTCCCCACGCTGGTTCCCTCCGTGAGCAGCCGCGATAAGATGAATGAAGCAGGCAGCTTCGAGGTCCACGCATGCGCAAGCCTTCTTTCACCGCGGGAGCTTTGGCTCTGTTGTTCGTTGCAGCATTTGCGTACGGCAAGATTGCCGAGGGCGTCCTGGATGGAGTTGTGCTCAACGGCAGGGGCGCTCCCGTGGCCTTTGCGCAGATCTTCTGGCAAGCAGCAGATGGCAAGGCCCCGCATGCGATTCGCACCAACGGGAAGGGACGCTTCCGGATCGCGGGGTTAAATCAGGGTCTGTATGATGTGCGGGCTCAAGCCTCCGGGATGACCTCGGAGTGGGAGCACAACGTGCTCGTGCGTTCCGGCAAGGTAGCCAGCGTGACACTGCACTTGACTCGTCCCAAATCGTCGGGTAGTTCCAGCGATAAGCATTGATTCGCCGCCCTGTGTCCTTCGTACTAAAACGCCAGTACTCTCTTTTTAGGGCTTGCGATCCATTGGCGGGACTCCACACTCGGGGCGATTATGCTCGCGGGTTGGGAGCCGCTGCGGGGACAACGGCCTCGAGAAATCGATGTCGTAGGCAGCTACCCAACCCGCTTGAAAGATCCGCTCACCATATTGCGCCCAGCAACAAGAGTTGCGCAATACTCCGGGCAACATCTCGCAACATCTCCACGTGCGTATCCGTTACGCTGTTGGCCAGACCGATATCATCCGGAAAGCTGACAAATTTGAGTAGAATTTAAGTGTGGCCACTCTTATCCCACACCCCGACCGTGCGGCCATCGAAGCCCAAGTGCTGGGCATCACTTGCGATCTCCTTCGCGAATTAGGAAACACTTCGGCAATCGAAGCCCTGAAGGGCTCCGCCGATCTGGAGCGGGACCTCGGGCTGGGAAGTATTGAGCGCGTGGAGCTCATATCGCGGATTGAACGGAGCTTGGGGACGTCTCTGCCTGAGAGTGCTGTTGCCGACGCCACCCGCCTCGATGACATCATTGCGGCAGTCGCAGGGCCGCCGGGAACCGGAGGTGCCAACGCGATCGACCAAGCTCCCGCCAAGTCCCTGAGCGGTGCCGAGCGGAATTCCGGAGCCATTCCATCGGGCCTAGGCCAGGCGAGCTCGGAGGTACGCACTCAGGGTTTTACTGGGGCCAAGGTGACCTACGACGACGCCGGGCTCTGTCGGCGCATTTTGGAAACAATTTATGGGATTTATGCGGCGACAGTATTTTTCGTTTGGCTCGTGCTCACCTGGATGGTTGTCCTGCTGATGCCGCGCGGCCAAGCGGCGGCGCGTATGACTTCAGTGGCGCTGCGCATCTATTTCAGAGTCGTCGGGTGCCCGATCAGTCTGGAAGGCCGCGAGCATCTGGATGCATATGGCGCCTGCATCTACGTAAGCAATCATACCAGCTATAGCGACGTGCTGGTGGTGCTGGCTCTGTTCCCGACGAACTATCACTTCATAGCTAAAAGCGAAATCAACGACATGCCGTTTATCGGAACCTTTCTGCGCAAACTGGACCACTTTGCCTTTGAGCGTAACAAGCTGCGGTCCCGGTCGCGCCAAGCTGAGCAGATCGAGAAGGCTCTGCTTCGAGGCGAATCCGTTTTCGTGTTTGCTGAGGGCACGTTTACGGCGCAGCCGGGAGTGCGCCCGTTTCAGTTGGGGGCATTCCGGGCTGCAGTTAAGACGAGAAGGCCGATCGTCCCCGTTGCCCTGCGAGGCGCTCGGCGCTTCCTGCAGGACGGGGCTTTTCTGCCCAAGCCCAGCCGGATCAACGTAATCGTTCGCCCAGCGCTCTTTGCGGCCTCGGACTCAGGTGGCCGCGAGTGGAGCGAGGTATTGCGGCTACGGGATGAGACCCGCAGGATCATTTCCGGCCATTCGGGGGAACCCTTGCTTAGCGCATCAGGTGGCGGCAATCGCGCTGAGAACGGCCCTTCTTGATAGCCTATTTTGGTTACGGGAATTAGGCCAAGCTAAAGAAAACACCACCCGCCTGCATCACTTCCCTCCAACCCCGCATCTATACGTTTGTCGTTAACCGTAGATTTGAGGGCTTTGGCTATGAATCGCAATTCTCATTCCGAAGACATCGTAGGAGTTCGGTACACTGGTTGGGCCGCTTTGGACCGGGATCCGCAGGAAGACTTGGTCGAATTTGTCTGTCCGCACTGTGGCCGCAAGGGAGTGAAACCGGCCCGCCGGGAGCGGTCGGAGTATCACTTCACGGATGGCTTCCTGCAGGACATGCAAGGCGAAGCGACCACTTGCAAGGCCTGCCGCAAGTCTCTTCACGTCGCTCCCGTGGTCCTGGTGCACGACCGCGACGAGAAGCGACGTTTTGAGGCCATATTCGCGGAAGAAGCGGTTGTGGTGCCCAACTAAAGGGCCTTCGAGTTCAGATCGGCTGGTTCGACCTGGCACAGTACTCTTGCGGCCGCCGAGAGCGTAGCCGTGCTCGAGCTTGCGAGTGCGCTTGCGTGTCTAGCGTGCGCCTACTCGTAAAACAGCGTGTCGGGGGACGTATGGAACTCCTCGAGGCCGCTGCGGATGCGGTCGAAAGCCTCGTCTACGCTATCGGCAAATTGCAGAAGATTGTATTCTCGCCGATTGATGGTGCCCCAATTGAGCATCTCCCGCCAGTCGATTACGCGATTCCAGTACCGGCGGCCATAGATCAGGATCAGATTGCGGCGCTGCAGCTTGCCTGTCTGCATCAGCGTCAGCATCTCCCAGAGCTCGTCCATGGTGCCGAAGCCGCCGGGGAAGACGATGAGCGCCTTGGCGAGTTGCGCGAACCACAGCTTGCGCATGAAGAAATAGTGAAATTGAAAGTTGAGCCCGGGACTGATGTAAGAATTGGGCCATTGCTCATGCGGCAATTCAATGCTCAGACCCACGGTTTTGCCGCCGGCCTCAGCGGCGCCGCGGTTGGCCGCTTCCATAATGCCTGGACCGCCTCCAGAGCAGATGACGAACCGGCGGGGATGCTCACCGAGAGTTAGCGACCACGCGGTGATGCGGCGGGCAAGTTCGCGGGCCTCTTCGTAATAGCGCGACATCGCCAAGGCTGTGCGAGCATCGCGCAGGGCGATTCGCCGGCGAGAAGTTCCTTTCCCCGAAAGCGATCTCAGGCGCCGCAAGTGGGCCAGGGCGCGCTCTCGCGCGATGATGCGCGCCGATCCAAACATCACGATGGTGTCTCCGACCTCTTCGCGCCGCAATCGAACAAGGGGGTCGAGATATTCGGTGAGAATGCGCACCGGCCTCGCGGCGACACTCTCCATGAACAGAGCGTCGCGATAGGCGGGCTGCTGCGGCGTTTTATGACGACGGGTCATGAACCCTCCACGGAACGGACGAGGCATCATTCTACGTAAGGGGCGAAAGCCAATCCAACACGAGCGACTCCCCAAGCGTCCAATCTAGTAAACTTGTAGGAGGGACGAAGGACCTACTCGGGCGGAGGCACAATATGCACCCTATCGCACGGGGACTCAAAATTGGGCTGCTGGCGGCAATCTTTGCCGGATTCGCGCTGCTGGCGGGGAACCCGGCACTGGCCCAGGCTCCTTCAGGGCCGATCGCCCCAACACCGGGCCAGGCCATTCAAAAGCAGCCGCAAGGGGCACCCCAGAAGCCGCTCGATCAGTCGATCCGTGTGCGCGTGAATCTGGTGAACACTCCGGTGGTCGTGCGGGATGCTCGAGGCGAGTTGGTGCTGGACCTGCTTGAGAATAATTTTCGCGTCTTCGACAACGGCGTGCAGCAAAGGCTGGAAGGATTCGATATGGGCAGCGGGCCGCTTTCAGTGGTCATCGTAATGGAGACAAGCTCGCGTATCCAAGCGCTGTTTCCGGCGCTCCGCCGAACCGGAATCTTGTTTACCGAAACCGTTATGGGCGAGACCGGCGATGCGGCAGTCATCGGTTACGACGATCAAGTGAACCACCTGCAGGATTTCACGAGCGATCATGACGCTATCGAGAAAAGCATCACGAACCTGAATCAGGGCACATCGGGAACGCGGCTCTATGACGCGCTTTCGAGCGCGGTGAAAATGCTGCAGAACCGCCCGGAATCGCGCCGGCGCGTGATTATTACCGTGGCGGAAGCGGTCGATTCCGGCAGCGAAGAAAAGTTAGGCCAAGTACTAAGAGACGCGCAGCTTGCCAACATCACGATTTATTCGGTGGGCCTGTCGACGACGGCCGCGGAAATGCGTGGCGACCAGAAGAGCGGCGCGCCTCCCTCCGCGACCCCACCAGGAGTGTTTGGGCGGCCGCCCATTCCCGGTACACCGCAGACGCCAACCACAGAAGAGCAGCGCAGCGGCACTATCGACGTCATGGCGCTAGCCGTTTGGGTGGTGCAACACGTGGAGGCGGCGGTTAAGGAGCGTCCGCTGGAAGTGGCTACGGCGGCGACCGGCGGGCGTTACCAGTCCACCGTAAAGGATGCTTCCATCGAAAAGGCCATAGACCAGATCGGCGGCGAGCTGCACGCGCAATATACGCTGAGCTACCGTCCCAACGGGACGAACGCTAGCGGATATCACGAAATTCGCGTCCAAGTAGTCGATCGCCGCAATTTGACGGTACGCTCGCGGCCGGGCTACTACCTCAGCCCACCGGGCGCATAGCAAACGCGTTCAGGATTTTTCCGGCTCCTTGGTTCCGGTGGGAACCCCGCCTGCTCCATTTGCGCCGTTGCCTTCTTCCCCGAGGATAGCGGCAGCGGCAATTTTATCTTCATCTTCAAGACGAAGGAGGCGCACGCCTTGCGTGGAGCGGCCCGCCTCACGAATCTCGTTGGAATGCACGCGAATGATCTTTCCGAATTCGGTGATGATCATGACGTCGGAATCTTCGCTGACCTGGAGGGTGGCAACCACGGGGCCATTGCGGTCTGTGGTCTTCAGGTTGATCACGCCCTTGCCGCCGCGGGAGGTGATGCGGTATTCGGCCAGCGGGGTACGCTTCCCGTAGCCCTTCTCGGAGATGGTCAACATCAGGGAAGTGAGGGAATCCTTGATGACTTCGTTCTCCAGTTCCTCCAGGTTCTGCGTATCCTTCTGCGATTCCTTGCGGACAATCTCGAAATCCGGCTGCACGGCGTCCATGCTGACCACGTAATCATCCTTACCGAGATCCATGCCGTTAACGCCGCCAGCTTGCCGGCCCATGGCGCGAACTTCCGATTCGCGGAACAGGATGGCCTGGCCTTCGTGGCTGGCCAGAAAGATCATCTGCTTACCATCGGTGAGCTTCACGCCGATCAATTCGTCCTTGGGTTCGAGATTGATGGCGATGATTCCCGACGGTCGCGGATTGCTGAATTCGGCAAGCTCGGTTTTCTTCACCGTGCCGTCGCGCGTGGCGAAAAAGACATAGCGCCCGGTTTCTTCCAGATTATGCGTTGGGACAAGCGCCGTGAGGTGCTCGTCCTCCTGGAACTTGACCAGGCTGGTGATGGCTCTGCCACGCGTGGCCGCAGCGGCTTCCGGAATTTCGTAGACCTTGAGCCAGTAGACGCGGCCCTTGGAGCTGAACAGCAGGATATAGCTGTGAGCGGAGGCGATGAAGAGATGCTCGACGAAATCCTCTTCGCGCGTTCGCGCCCCGATGCGCCCTTTGCCGCCGCGCGACTGATGGCGGTAGACGTCCACGGGCGTGCGCTTGATGTAACCGGCATGGCTGATGGTGATGGCCATATCGGTATCGGCGATCAGATCCTCAACTTTGATCTCTTCGACGGCGTCGACGATTTGCGTGCGGCGGCCGTCGCCGAACTCTTTCTGAACGTCCTGTAGTTCGGAGACAATCACCTGCTTCAGCTTCTTTTCGCTGGCGAGAATTTCCTTGAGATCGACGATCTTGGCCTGGATCTGCTTGAGTTCTTCGAGAATCTTCTCGCGCTCCATCTGGGTGAGGCGATGGAGTTGCAAATCCAGGATGGCCTGCGCCTGGCGGTCGCTGAAGCTCCAGCGGGTCATCAAGCCTTCTTTGGCTTCCTTAGGCGACTTGCTGCGGCGAATGAGCTTGATGACTTCGTCGAGGTTTTCGAGCGCTTTGGCGAAGCCCAGCAAGATGTGCTCGCGCTCTTCGGCTTTGCGCAGGTCGTAACGCGTGCGGCGAATCACCACTTCGCGGCGATGTTCGAGGAAGAGCCGCAGCAGTTCGAGCAGCCCCATTTCGCGCGGCTGGCCGCCGGTGATGGCCAGCAGGATCATGCCGAAGGATTCCTGCATCTGGGTGAGCTTGTAGAGGTGGTTGAGGACGAGCTGAGCTTCCTCGCCGCGCTTCACTTCGACCACGACGCGCATGCCCTCGCGGTCGGACTCATCGCGCACGTCAGAGATCCCTTCGATTTTCTTGTTTTGCACGAGCTCGGCGATGCGCTCGACCAGGCGCGCCTTGTTCACCTGGTAAGGAATCTCCGTGATGACAATATTTTCGCGGTCTTTGCCCACCTGTTCGATGGACGCCTTGGCGCGCATGATGAAGCTGCCGCGGCCCTTTTTGTAGGCCTGCTCGATGCCATCGCGGCCAGCGATGTAGCCGCCGGTGGGAAAGTCAGGACCGGGCACGAGCTTCATCACTTCCTTGAGCGAGGCATCCGGCTTTTCGACGAGCAAAACCGTGGCGTCGATGATTTCCTTCAGGTTGTGGGGAGGAATATTCGTGGCCATGCCCACGGCGATGCCGCTCGCGCCATTAACCAGCAGGTTGGGCACCCGCGTAGGGAGCACCACCGGCTCTTTTTCGGTCTCGTCGAAATTGGGGATGAAATCGACGGTCTCTCGATCGATATCCGCCAGGAGCTCTTCGCTGATGCGCGCCAACCGCGCCTCGGTGTAACGCATGGCCGCGGGCGGGTCGCCATCCACCGAGCCAAAGTTGCCCTGTCCGTCCACCAGCGGATAACGCATGCTAAAAGGCTGCGCCATGCGAACCAGCGCATCATAGACAGGAGCGTCGCCGTGGGGATGGAATTTGCCGAGCACCTCGCCGACGATTTTGGCGCATTTGCGATAGGGCCGCGTGGAGGTCAAGTTCATCTCGTTCATGCCAAACAGGATGCGCCGGTGCACGGGCTTGAGGCCGTCGCGCACGTCGGGCAGCGCGCGCCCGATGATCACGCTCATGGCGTAGTCGAGATAGGACTTCCTCATCTCGGCTTCGATATCCACCGGAATTAAAGTGGCCGACGTTTTTTCCTCTGCCATTAACTTTTGGCTTCCTTTCGTAACTTACTCTTCGGTTTGTGTGTCGCGGCTTTACAGCCCGCGAAAGAAGTCTATTGACGTGTCATTCTGAGGAGCAAAGCGACGAGTCCCTCTCGTTCTTGTTTTTTTGCGGCGAGATCCTTCGCCCACCAAGGCGGACTCAGAATGACATGGAGACTGACAATCACTTTAGATGTCGAGGTTCTGGACGTCGAGGGCGTTGTCTTCGATGAACTTGCGGCGCTCCTCGACGTTTTCGCCCATCAGCGTGGTGAACATCTTCTCCGCCTCAACCACGTCTTCGAGCTTCACCTTCAGCAGGGTTCGGGTCTCGGCGTTCATGGTGGTGGCCCAGAGCTGTTCAGGATTCATTTCACCCAACCCCTTGAAGCGCGTAATGGTGAAATCCTTCTTGGCATCCTCGAGCACGAAGGCCAGCACTTGCGCGGCATTCTCTTTGGTCACTTTGTCGCCATTGCAAGAGACCGTAAACGGCGGCTTATCCGAGGTGGATATAGCCCGGCCGAGCGCGCGCAGCCGTTTCCAATCGGGCCTGGAAGCAAGCGCCCAATTAATTCGCCCCCACGGCCCTGAACCATTGCCCAGCACCACTTCGTGCAGGCTGTGCTCCTCGTCGTAGACGATCTTTGCGTCCACTTTAAGCTTGGCTTTCTCGATGGCTTTCAGGAGTTTCTCGAGCTCCTTCTTATCTTCAAAATCGGCCTTCTTCTCGAGATCGCTTGCCGCGACCAAGTCCACCAGGGCACGTTCCCGCAGCCGCCGGAGCATCTTGGCCGCGATCTGGTCATATTCCTGTACATCGAGAAGGAACCTAGTGAGCGCGGCGCCTTCGAGGGCGACGCCCTCTTTGGCCTTGACGATGTGATCCTCGGTGGCGCGCCGCATCAACTCATGAGAAAACTCGCGCTCGTCGCGGATGTAGCGGTCCATTTTGCCGCGCTTGACGCGATAGAGGGGCGGCTGGGCGATATACACATGGCCACGCTCGATGAGTTCCTTCATGTGGCGGAAGAAAAAAGTGAGCAGCAGAGTGCGGATGTGACTGCCGTCCACGTCCGCGTCGGTCATCAGGATCACTTTGTGATAACGCAGGCGGCCGGCGTCGAAATCGTCCTTGCCGATTCCCGTTCCCAGGGCGGTGATGATGGCGCGAATTTCTTCGTGGCCCAGCATCTTGTCGTAGCGCGCTTTCTCCACATTCAAGATCTTTCCCTTGAGGGGCAGGATGGCCTGATAGCGGCGGTCGCGGCCCTGCTTGGCCGAGCCGCCTGCCGATTCGCCCTCGACGATGAAGATTTCGCAATTGGCGGGATCACGCTCCTGGCAATCGGCCAGCTTCCCGGGTAATCCTCCAGAATCCATGGCGGATTTACGGCGAGTGAGCTCGCGCGCCTTGCGGGCCGCCTCGCGGGCTCGGGCCGCGTCAATACACTTTCCGATGATGCGACGGGCGACGGTGGAATGCTTATCGAAGTATTCGCCCAGGCGGTCATTAACAAGCTGCTCCACCTGACCCTTGATGTCGCTATTCAGCTTGCCTTTGGTTTGTCCTTCGAACTGAGGCTGGGGCAGCTTCACGGATACGACCGCGATCAAACCCTCCCGCACATCATCGCCCGTGATGGAGACGCTGTCCTTCTGTTCCCTGAGCATGCCCGCGGAACTGGCGAAATTGTTGATGGAGCGCGTGAGCGCGGAACGGAAGCCGGAGAGATGCGTGCCGCCATCGACCGTGTTGATGGTATTGGCAAAGGAAAAGACGTTCTCCGCATAGCTATCGTTATATTGCAGCGCGATTTCCACCTCGATATTATCGCGCTTGCCTTCGATGTAAATCGGAGAATCGTGAAGCGTCTGCTTGCCGCGATTGAGGTGCTTGACGAATTCCACGATGCCGCCGGTAAAGCGAAACTCGGTCGTTTTTTCGCTGCGCTCATCCTGGAGTGTG
>Ga0066691_10000124_pt1 | contig 19935 bp, 16 predicted proteins | sample GraSoiAngelo_140_FD_66671 | JGI IMG/M metagenome (GOLD analysis project Ga0066691, IMG submission 66671) | Grasslands soil microbial communities from the Angelo Coastal Reserve, California, USA - 14_0929_12_30cm | ecosystem: Environmental > Terrestrial > Soil > Grasslands | place: USA... | reverse complement strand
TGGAAATCAAAAAGCGATTCCCACTTTCCCACAGCCACGGCGACGGAGGGCCATCTTCGGTTACATTTCAAATGTCTCGACGACCATCGCTAGGGTTACATTCTGAAATGGCTTGACAGGTCCTAAGAGGGTCGCGCGGCACCACCCAGCTGAGGCCAAGGTCCGGCCCGCAGGCAACGCCTTCATTGCATCTCAATGGTCGTTGTGCTAGAGGTTTTTTATTGGCCTCCAAGAGGGCGCAGAAAACTTGGAGCGGAGGAGAGAACGATGAAGCGCTACCTTTCATTCGTGGCTGCAGCAAGCATGATTCTGTCTGTGGCCTTGGTGTCAGCCCAGCAGAAGCCCCCGTTGCGGTATTTGCAAAGCATTGCCATGCCGGATCTCAAGGCTGGCGATTTCGATCATTTCGCCATCGATCTTGCCGGAAGCCGCCTCTTCCTGACGGCGGAAGAGAACAGTGTGGTCGAAGTCTTTGACCTGAAGGCCAACAAGCTGATCCACACCATCAGCGACGTGGATACGCCTCATTCCATGCTGTATCTTCCGGAAGCCAAACAGCTCTGGGTGGTTTGCGGAGGCGACGGCGCGCTGAAAATCTTCAATGCCGACACCTACGCCCTGACCGACACGATCAAGCTGGCCCTCGGTGCGGATTCCTCTGTGTACGACCCGGCCAAGCACCTTCTCTATATTGCGACGGGCGGCGAAGACGCGAAGCTGGAGTACTCCCTGATCAGCATTGTGGACACGAGCACTCGCAAGCACGTGGGCGACATCAAAGTGGATTCGGGCAATATCGAAGCCCTGGCGTTCGAGAAAAATGGCTCGAAACTATTTGCGAACGTAAGAGACAAGAAATCGGTGGGAGTCTTCGACAGGGACAAGAAGACCCAGCTCGCCACCTGGCCACTCGGCGATCTTACCGGGAATACGCCCATGGCTTACGATGACGCCAGCCGGCGCCTTTTCGTTGTGGGGCGCAAACCGGCGAACCTGGTGGTGCTGAATGCGGATTTGGGAAAAATCGTCGCAACCTTGCCCGCTGCTGAGATGGTGGACGACATGGCGTTCGATGCGCAGAGTAAACGCATCTACGTCGCCTGCGGAGGTTTCACGGTGGTGTACCAGGAGCGGGATGCGGATCATTACGAAGAGCTGGGCAGAGTTCCCACGGGCTTTCGTGCGAAGACAGCGTTTTTGGCGCCGCAACTGAAGCGCTTTTACGTCGCTGCTCCCCGAGACAAGGAGAAGGCAGCGGAAGTCAAGATATACGAAGTCCTTTAACGCCGCCGCACTGCGTAGCGACGCTTACTGAGCAGCGATCTATCGTGGCGGTACGATCAGCGGGAAGTGTAGGTTTTGCTGAAACCGTTGCGGCTGTTCGTGACGGTGAATTTGCCGTCAGGCTGGACCGAAGCTTTGATCCAATTCCCCTTGCAATCCGAGGTTTCCTCGAGGTTCGCGATCATGTCTGGCGAAGTATTGTGGCTGGGGTCCGGATCGAGCAGCGACAGGTGTTCCTGCCAGATTCCTTCGATTCCAGGTATCTTGGCGAGCCGCAGATAGGCAACTTTTTCATACGGAGCTGGACCGCCAGGCGTGATCGATTTGACGCCGTTGTCCACCTGCCCCATGCCCTTCCTCGGCCCGTTGTTGACGACCACGACTTGTGGCTTGATCGCGTCGAGGAACGCGGGCGCTCCTGCGCCGTCGAATGCGCCGTGGCGGCTGGTTTGATAGACGGTTACAGCGCCCAGCTTGTTTACCGGGCAGCCGAGCTCCATCTCCTTCTCCCAGTCGAGATCGATCAGATTCAGGTATCTAAACTTGCCATAGCTCGCCAGCACGCCCGCCACGCGCTGATTTTCGAGTCCAATTGGAGCTTTTTGTTCCGCGGTGGCACAAAGCGGATTGGGCCCGCCGCCGTTGACCGGCTTCGCCAGAACCTTCTGATCCGAGGCGACCACGAGGACACGAAGTCCCTTGACCGGGATCTCATCTCCCGGCTTGACGATGGTGCGCTTGCCTGCGGAGGCAGTCGTGTAGCTGTCCAGCCATTGCTGATTTTCCTTCTCGATGGCATCGCCGTGGTCGTAGAATTTGCCAATGGGCAGCATTTTGGAGAACGCGGCGAGCCCGCCCACATGGTCTGCGTGGAAATGGCTGATGAGCAGATAATCTATTTTTTTCAAGCCGGCGAGTTGCGCCGCGGCGTAGACGCGTTCGGCATCCCGGTCGCCGACCATCCATCCGGTGTCGATCAGGAACGATTCGCCGGACGGCGAGACAATCAAAGTGGCCGCGCCTCCCTCGACGTCGATCCAGTAAATATCGAGAGGCTTAGATTGCGCGTGCAGCGTGCTGGACGGAACGAGCAGTAACGCGAGGAGTAAGAGGAGCAGCATGATAGACCTCCTGAATCTGTCGGCCGGTTCTGGCTTGGGGACCACTTCGGCGAGCCGGGCATTTTCATTCAGCGCCAGCGTGCGCGCAAGTGTATCAAAATGTGGGCTGGCCATGGCTCCCATTGCGGTCGGTTAAGAAATCTGCTATCCCTACTCCCAATAATGCGATCCTGGGGCGATAATGCTGTCCTGGGCAGTCGATGCGAAATCTGGAAGCCTCGATCTAGCGGGGCATCTGGCGGGGGCAGGCATGAAATACGGCTCGATGATTCTGCTATTTTCGATTTTGCTGTTCCCACTCACACTTCCGGCACAGAACGGCAATAACTCGCCGGCTGCGCCCAATGATCCAGTGACCCTTGGCCGGCGTCTTTTCCAGCAAAACTGCAGCGTATGCCATACGCAAGCAACACTCACGAACCCGATGTATGGTCCTTCTTTATACCGCGACCTCGTGAACGGCAGAGAAGACGCTGTCCGCGATTTCATCGGAAAAGGATCGGACAAGATGCCTGGCTTTCGGTACGGGCTAAAAGCCTCCGAGATCAATGCAATCGTTGAGTATTTGAAAACTGTCCCGAAACCGGCGCAGCGCGGTCCGCAAAAGGGTGAAGGTCCAGTCGATTAGAACTTAGCATTAGAAATAAGGAGCAGAGCGATGAGGAATACGCGAATCTTTTCGTCGGAACGTGTCACCGGGATCCTCATTCTTGCAATTATGGCCCTCACATTGATCGTCTCGCTTTCGGCCTGGGCCTATGGAGCCGATGAGAGCGGAGCCCTGCTCGCAGGAACGGTGAAATCAGACTCCGGAGAAAAGATGAGTGGAGTGACCGTCTCCGCCAAAGCGGAAGGGCGCACCATCACGACGAGTGTCTTCACCGACCAGCAAGGCGATTACTATTTTCCTCCGCTGGCGCCGGGAGAATATGAAGTTTGGGCCCAGGCCGACACTTTCGAGACAGCCCGCGCGAAAGTGAATTTGTCCGCCACGCGCCGTCAGGATTTTGTGCTGAAAACGCTGAAGGATTTTCAAAGGCAATTGACCGGCGACCAGTTGCTGGCATCATTGCCCGACGCCACGCCCGACGATCGCCGCTTGAAGCGAGTATTCCGCAATAGCTGCACGAGCTGTCACCAGCCCAACTACATTCTTCAGGAGCGCTTTGACACTGCGGGCTGGACGGCGATCCTTGATCTGATGAAGCGCGTCAATGTCGCCGGCGGCTATCTGGGGGACAAAAGCGAGCCTGCGCCCGTCATCGATTTCCATGAGAAAGAATTGGCGGCTTACCTTGCACGGATCAGCGGGCCTGAGTCGAGCGCCATGAATTTCAAGCTGCGCCCGCGCCCGACCGGAGAAGCAGCCAGGGCCGTTTTTACCGAGTATGACGTGCCCATCGCGCCAGACGAAAAATCAGGAACCGAATACATCACCAACGACGGCAGCGATTGGTCTCTCGGCACGCCCTCGAGTTTGAGCGGCGCCCACGGCATCCACGACGCGCAAGCCGATCTGCAGGGCAATATCTGGTTTTCCTATAACGTTTCCAATCACGACATCAGCTTGGGGAGAGTGGATGCTAAGACCGGCGCGCTAAAGATGTTCAAGGTGCCCGGATTGCACGGCATGGCCGCCAATGGTCACGGCCTCGTCAGAGATCAGCAAGGAATCCTCTGGTTCAATATGACTGCCGGCGTGGAAGGCGGCCAGGGACGATTGGCCAAAATCGATCCCGCTACTGAAGAGATCGCGGTGTTTACGGTGCCCGAGGGGATGACCGGCCCCACCGCCACAGCCGGAACCTCGGATGTGGATGGTAAAGGCAAGATTTGGTCTACCACCGGCCCCGGGGCCGTTCGCTTCGACCCGGAAACGAAACAGTTCACCGAGTTCAAGTCTCCCCTCTATAAAAACGCAGATGGGATCGGAAACACCTATGGTCTGGCCGCGGATGGCGACGGAAATGGCTGGTGGGCGCAGATGAATATGGACACCGTCTCCAAAGCCGATATCAAGTCCGGCAAAGTCACTCAGGTCAAGATTCCCCCGGTCCCCGGACAGATGGAACTCGCCACGGAGGAAGAGCGCAAAGTCTATGCTGCCGCCGGATCCACTTGGAATACCGCGGTGCCCTGGGCGGAGGGACCCCGCAGGATGGGCGCGGACAAAAATGGCCACGTGGTTTGGGTGTGCGATTGGTGGGGAGGAAGCCTCGCCAAGATAGACACTCACACCTTAAAAGTGAACATGATTCCGCTCCCCAGGCCGGACGCCCTGCAGCCTTATCAGGCGCAGGTGGACTCAAACCATAACGTGTGGATCAACCTCATGAACGCCGACGAAGTCGCGAAATTCGATCCTAAGACGTCCAAGTGGGTCGAATATCCCTTCCCCACGCTTGGCGCCGAGACGCGGTATGTTTCCTTGCTCGAAAAAGACGGCGGGATTCAGGTCATTCTTCCCTATTCGAGGGCCAGGAAAGTGGCGCGCATGACCTTGCGCAGCGAAAAAGACTTGCAATCGCTGAAAGCTCAGGCTCGCCTCGAGCAGGCCCGCGCGCTCTAAAGGGCTAAGCGTGCAGGTTCGGCCTAGGGCCGAAAACGATCTTCCGGTCGCTGAGCCGGGGTTAGCTACTTTTTCGATTCGGATATTTTCTGCAGATTCGAGAAGTTGACGTTGTCTTCGCAGATGGTTTCCTCGATCTTCCAGTCGGGCTTCAGATCAAAGACCATGTGTGAGACCCACGGTTTGGTATAAGCCTTCGGATCCTCGATGGTGATGTCGTTCACCAGCGTGTCGTGGCTCATGCGCTGTATATGCTCCACCAGGTGCAGCTGATCGCTGTGCGGATGGCCCGCGTAATCGAGCCAGGTCTTTTCATTGAAACCGATGGTATCGACGACCAGCGTATTCCCTTCCCACTTGCCGATCGACTCCCCCATCCACGTGGGATTTAAATCCGCCGTGTGCTGCCTTCCATCGGTGAAGACTTCGCGCACGAAGTGATCGTACTCAAAGAACATCATCACTCGGCCGGGCGCTTGCAGAATCTCGAGTGGAGCGCCTCGCACGAGGTAAATTTTAGGCACTCCCGGGGGGAAACATTGGGCCACCGGATCATTCGTCTGGGCCAAAGTGACGGCGTGAGGTCCGACATTAGGCTTGGCGGCTTTGAACTTTTCGAGTCCCCATGGCGTCATGGGCGGCTCCTCGTTGGTCAGAGATAAGGCGATCTCGAAAAGTGTGTACTTGCGCTTGTTGTCGGGAGGGCGCCGCGAACGCCTCCAAACGCCCGCAAGGTCTGGCGTCGTGCCTATGGCAGCCTTCGTGCCTGCAGCCGGGCCCTTTGTCGCTCCCGTGCCGGCCGCCGGGCCATTACTTTGACCGAGCACGCCACAGGCAAAGCCCACCGCCGCCAGCAGCGCGAAGGCCGTCAACCAATTGCGCATTGCGGCTCTCCAGAGGGAGCGTTCATTGCCCGGCATAATCCTCGCCGCGTTCGAGTCCAAGCTCCTTGCCGCTGGCCAAAACCACCTTGGTCAGACGCATCGACGGCGAGGCATTCTTGGCAGGATTCCCGGTGACCGTGATTTCGTCACCCGGTTTGAGAATGCTCTTCGTCCAGCCGCTTCTCGATAGAGTGGCGATGCCCACCGCTTCGAGAATCCAGTTTTGGACCTTGCCCGCCGAGTCCTTGACATCGAGGAATATCTGCGCATGAGGGTTCTGGAAGCGGAATTCGGTTACGGTTCCCTTCAAGGTCGTTGATTTGTTCGAGTCATACCCCGCCGCGCCGTGGTGTGCGAAGGCCACACCGGAAACCAGCAAAAGAGCGGCAGCCAAGGCAAAACGCGCTGCGAGTTTGACGTTCATGGAAGAGAACCTCCGATTGCACGCGACTATTCCATTGCTATATGCGCTTTGTCAATGCCCATCCCGCCCGGAAGAGTGCACGTTGAGTCGTCTTTCCCTAACCACAGACCGGAAGACGGCGCTCAGGGCTTCAGGATGTCCTTGAAGAAGCGCGCCATAGCCACCTTGTATTGCTCATCGGCGCGCACTTCCGATGGGTTCTGCGGCCGCGTAAAGCCGTGCGTGGTGCCGCTGTAGAGGTTGAGCTCGAAGTCCACCTTGGCGGCGCGCAGTTGCGAGATCAGAGAATTGACCTCCTCCATCGGGGCGACCGGGTCTTCGGCGCCGTGCAGGATGAGGACGTGGCCCTTGATGTTCTTGGCGCCTTCCGGCGTGAAGTTATTGAACGAGCCGTGCACCGAGATGAAGCCGAGAAGCGGCGCGCCCGTTTCGATCAGCTCGATCCCGGTGGTGCCGCCAAAACAGTAGCCGACTGCGGCCAGCTTCGTAGGATCGACCATCGGCTGCGCCTTGAGGACATCGAACCCAGCCAGGGCGCGCGCACGCATCAGCGGACGGTCGTTGTTGTAAATTGTGATGAGTTTCGTCATCTCCGGAACGTCCTTGGGCACCACGCCCTTGCCGAAAATGTCCTCGGCAAATACGACATAGCCGAGCTTGGCGATCATCTGGGCATCCGCCAGGGTATTCTCCGAGAAGCCCGACCGATCATGGATCATCAAAACAGCGGGGCGCCGTCCCTGGACAGAGTCGTCATAGATGAGATAGCCGGAGAGCGCCGTGTTGCCCTGCTTGTAGTCGATCCACTGGGTTTTCGTGGCCGCTTGCGCCGCGCCGGCCTGCAGGACCATGGCAGCGGTGGCCATGACGAAAGAGGTCAGTCGTGCGATCTTTATGGGGGCGATTTTCATGGGCTCCTCCCGAATGCGTTTGCACAGCTGCTGCATTGTGCGCATTTTGGCAGCGCGCGGCAAGACCCTTGTGGCAAGCGGGCCGGTGTGAATATGTAACCCACCTGCTCCCGGGACGAGGCCGGAGTGAGCACTGGCACCGAATTGTGTTAGAGTCGGCGGCGAAATCCGTCCAGGGAGGGGCCCATGAAGTCACCCGCGCTGAAATCCTCTTCGGCAGCATCCCGCGGAGCCGCGGCGCAACTTTGGGTCGCAGCTTTCCTCCTGGCGCTAGTCCCAGTTCTGGCTCGTGGTGCGTTCGCTCACGATATTCCCAATGATGTGACCGTGCAGGCCTTTGTGAAGCCCGCTGGAGACAAGCTTAATCTGCTGGTTCGCGTCCCGCTGAATGCCATGCGCGACACAGAATTTCCCGAGCGCACTCAGGGATATTTGGACCTGGACCGAATGGACGCCTCGCTGCGCGAGACATCAAGCGTATGGATTGCAGAAGCCATAGAAATCTATGAAGACGATACTCGTCTCCCCAATCCGAAGATTGTTGACGTTCGTGTGTCGCTTCCATCTGACAAATCCTTTGCCTCTTATGACGAGGCCTTCGCTCACGTTACCGGCCCCCGCCTCACCAATAACGTGCAGGTCTATTGGAATCAAGTAATGCTAGACGTGCTCTTTGAGTATCCGATTCATTCCGACCAATCCCGTTTTTCCATTCATCCCGGGCTCGCGCGGCTCGGTCTGCAGGTCATCACGGCGCTGCGTTTTCTGCCACGCGGTGGTGCGGTCCGCGCTTTCGAATTCGTCGGCGACCCGGGCCTGGTGAGGCTAGACCCGCGCTGGCACCAGGCCGCCCTGCGATTCGTCAAGCTCGGTTTCTTTCACATCTTGGACGGTACCGATCACCTGCTGTTCCTGTTCTGTCTGGTGATTCCCTTCCGCAGCTTGCGCAAATTGATCCCCGTAGTGACCTCTTTCACCGTGGCGCATTCGATCACGCTGATCGCCAGCGCCTATAACCTTGCGCCGGACTTTTTGTGGTTCCCGCCGCTGATCGAGACGCTGATCGCCATGTCCATCGTCTATATGGCTCTCGAGAACATCGTGGGCGGAATCGGAGTGCAGCGCCGCTGGATGATTACGTTCGGGTTCGGTCTGGTGCACGGCTTCGGTTTCTCGTTCGCGCTGCGCCAGACGCTGCAGTTCGCGGGATCGCATCTATTGACGTCGCTGCTTTCCTTTAATATCGGCGTAGAACTCGGGCAATTGCTGGTTCTCGTGCTGCTCATTCCTCTGCTGCATGTTTTCTTCCGGTTTGCCGTGGCCGAGCGGACCGGCACGATCATCCTCTCGGCGCTCGTGGCCCACACGGGCTGGCACTGGATGATTGATCGCGGGGAACGGTTGCGTCAGTTCCCGTTCGCATGGCCGCTGGTCACCGCCGCCCTGCTGGCAAGCGCGATGCGCTGGCTCATGGTCATGCTGATTCTCGCGGGTCTTGTGTGGTGTGTGGCGAAGTATTGGCCGCTGAAATTCCCGATGCGCCAGCCATCTCGACGAAGCCGGCGGGACATTGGATCGACTCAAGTGCAAACCCCAGGGCATGGTTTCGAAACTGAAACGGGAGGAGAAATATGAAACGCAATCTGTATATCGGGCTCGCTTTTTTCGCACTCCTAATCGCGCTCGGCGTCGGTTCCACCGTGCTGGAGAGGAGCGCCGCCGTGGAAGCCGCGGGAGTACAGGCCCCGCACTTTGAAGTCGATCTCATGTGGCCGAAGCCGCTGCCAAACCATTGGCTCCTGGGCATGACTATCGGAGTATCGGTCGACGCCCAGGATCACATCTGGATCATTCACCGCGGCGGCTCGCTGGAAAGAATGGAAAACTACCTCGCCGCGAATCCGGCCGCCTCGGAGTGTTGCATGGCGGCTCCGCCTGTTCTCGAGTTCGACGAAGAGGGCAATCTCATCGGCCACTGGGGCGGACCTGGCCAGGGCTACGACTGGCCCGTCTCGAATCACGGAATCACCGTCGATTACAAAGGTAACGTCTGGATCGGCGGCAACGGCCGCGGTGCGCAGGTTGCCCCCCCGACGCAGGCCGCCGCTCTAAATGAGTCGCAGCCGGGCGGAGGACCGTTCAACGACAACATGGTCCTGAAATTCACGCAGGACGGCAAATTCCTGATGCAAATCGGGCATCCCGGTCAGAGCAAGGGCAGCAACGATCTCGAAAACCTCAAGGGTCCCGCTAAAATGTTCATCGATCAAGCGACGAACGAGCTTTACGTCGCCGACGGTTACGGCAACCACCGCATCATCGTTTTTGATGCGGACACCGGGAAATACAAGCGGCATTGGGGAGCCTATGGCCACAAACCGGACGACACCAGCCTCGGCCCCTACAATCCCGATGCACCTCCGGCGCCGCAGTTCCGCAATCCCGTGCACTGCACCGAACTCGCGAACGACGGCCTCTTATACGTATGCGATCGCGTCAACGATCGCATCCAGGTGTTCAAGAAGGACGGCACCTTCGTCAAAGAGGCCATCATCGCCAAGCGAACTCTCGGGGACGGCTCGGTCTGGGACATCGCCTTTTCCAAGGATCCCCAGCAGAAATATATCTTCCTCGCCGACGGTTCCAACGAGAAGGTCTACATCATGCTGCGCGACACCTTGGAAATCCTCACCAGCTTCGGCGACGGCGGCCGCCAGCCCGGCGAATTCTACGCCGTGCACAGCATCGCGACGGATTCCAAGGGCAACATCTTCACCACGGAAACTTATCGCGGCCAGCGCGTGCAGAAATTCCTTTATAAGGGCATGGCGCCCGTGACGAAGAAAGACCAAGGCGTGCTCTGGCCCAAAAAAGCTTCGTAAATTGCGGTCCGACAAACGGCCTGACATAGAACAGGGAACAAGCGTTTAGTCGATCATCCGGCGCTGAAACGGCCGCTCAGTCTGGCTGGTTTCAAGGATCAGCCGTGGTGGCCTGGGGATCAGCTTCCACAACCACGTCTACCTCGGCGTGCTCCTTCAACTTCACCTTTTTGCCATTGGCGTCTTCCAAGGCGTTGTCGATACGAATCTCTTTGTAGAGGTGATCAGCGTCGCGGACTTCGATCTCTGCTTTTTCGGGCAGGCTAGGATGAATCGGTTTAATGATTTTGCGAACCCATCCGGGCTTAGTGGTTAGGCGTTTTGGTCACGATATCCCCCGTGGACTGGGCGATGAACTATACCCGGAAGGAGCCAGCTTTGCCTGTAAGGTCAATACGGTACGGCAGACGAGATTGAGACGCAGGGTTGTGATAACGGAGCGCCGCCCTTCACGGTGGCGCCGTTACCCTGGCGCTAGACAAGCGCGCCGGGACTCTTCTTATAACGATTGACGATGGCGTCGGCGCTCGAATAGGCGAGCGCCTGAATGGTAAGTGTGGGATTGAAGCCGCTCATCGTGGGAAACGTCGAGCTTCCTATAACGAAGAGATTGGGAATGTCCCAACTCTGGCCGTAGCGGTTCACGACGGAAAGTTTTGGATCGCTGCCCATGCGCGTGCCGCCCTCGTGGTGGGCGCCGGGCGCCCCGGAGCCCGTCGGCGAACGCCAGACGTGCGTGGCGCCCGAGGCGCGGCCGAGTTCCTCCAGTTTATTCAGCAGGAACTCGATACGCGCGACCTCGTTTGGCCGGCGCCAGTCGTACGTGAGCCGCGGAGCGGGCATACCATACTGATCGCGCACGTGCGGGTCGAGGTCGACGGTCTGGTCCGCGTACGGCAGGTTTTCGGTTTGTGCGATGAACGCGGCGTAACGCGCGAAGTATTTTGCGAGGAAGTCGCGATAGGCTGCGCCCCATCGCGGAATTCCGGGCGGCGGATTCATGCTGATGGATGCGCCGATAGGACCGGCTTCCAGGTCGGCGGGAGTGACCGAGAGTTGCGCGCCGCGAACGAATTTCATGCCGCTGTGGTCGAAATTATCGGCGTTGAAATCGTCGAGGCTGTGTTTTTGCGCGCTCGGTCCCATGTAGATATTGACGTAACGATCGTCGAAGGCCACGAACACGCGGGCGCCGATGTGGGCCATCAGATGCTTGCCGAGCTGGCCGCTGGAATTGGCCAGGCCGTTGGGGAATTTGGCGGTTTTGGAAAGCAAGAGCAGGCGCGTATTGTCGTAGATGAACGTAGCGAGGATGACGAGATCGGCCTCGATCGTATTGTCGGAGCCGTCCGCGGCGTAATACGAGACGCCGGTGACGCGTCCGCTGTTATCGCTATTCACGCGATAGCACATCGTGCCGGTGAGCAGCTTGAAATTGCCGGTGGCATCGGCTTCGGGAAGCTTGGTGACGAGAATGCTGGATTTTGCGGCCATGTGACAGCCGAAGGATTGGCAGAAACCGCAGTAGGTGCAGCCGGCGCGGCCTTGATAGGGCTGCGAGAGAATGGCGCGCGGCGAGGAGAACGGGTGATAGCCAAGCTTCTGCCCTGCGGCTGCGAAGATGACACCGGATTGGTCGGGCAGCAGTGCGGGAAGAGGATATTCGCGGCGGCGCGGCGCTTCAAAGGGATTGCCGGCGTCGGTCTTGCGCCCCTGCAGATTGCCGGCTCTGCCGGAGACGCCGAGTTCGTATTCGGCCTGGTCGTAGAAAGGCTCGAGGTCGGCGTAAGTCAAGGGCCAGTCGGTGAGCGATGAATCCGCGGGAATCGCCGAGGCACCGTAGCGTTCGATGGTGTGGGAGCGCGCGCGGAAGTCGTCTTCGTGAAAGCGCCAGGAAAGGGCGCCGTAGTGGACCGTCCCGCCGCCAGCCTGATTGCCATAATTCAGAATCGGCAGCGGCTTGGCATTGGTTTTCGCGTCGGGGCGCCAGGTAACCGGCTGCCGCTTCGAACTGGGGCGCAACTCCTGGCGCTGGAAGTAGCGCAATTCATCGAGCGCGCTGAAGTCTTGAGTGGTGAGGCGCGGGCCTCGCTCGAGGCCGATGACCTTCATTCCGGCTTTGCCAAGTTCGGCGGCGAGGATCCCACCTACTGCGCCTACGCCCACGATAACGACGTCTGTCTTTTGGGTGGCCATGGCTCACTCCGTGCGTTGCGGGTTTTTGGCTTGCGCTTGCAGGCCGGCCTGCGCTTGCAAACCGGTCATCGGTGCGCGCGTGAAGGTTTGCTTGTTTTGCAAATCGGTCGCCGTGAAATTGCCTTGCGCGCCGGGGAAGCCCACCAGGCGCCAGCCGGCGAAGTCGCGGTTGCCGCCATAGATTGGGTCGGCGAACATGCCTTCCATGGTGTGCGTACGAACGACGTTGAAGAACTCCTGCGCGGTCGGCCAGCTAAAGCCGGCCGCCTTGCCTTGCTCCAGGGTGGTGATGACTTCGTCTTGCCGCGCGGGTTCGAGTTGCGCGAAAGGCTGTTTGTAGGTTGTGCGGCAGTAGGCGTCGAGCTCAGCGAGGCCGCGCCGGTAAAAGTCCTGAAGGTCGGCATAGGCGCCGGCGAGCGCCAGATCAATGTAGTTGAGCACACCCGCGTCACGCGCACCGGCCTTGCCGGGGGCCCCGGGCATCAGGCGTTCCGTGAATGCGGCAATCGTGGTGCCCTGCTCATAATTGAAGAATGCGCCATGCTGAATCGAGGTGGCATGCGACTCACTGGGAGCGGCAGCGTCCTTATGCTGCTCGAGTGTTTGAGTGTAAACGTCGGGGACGAGCCCCGAGCCGGCGACGGCTCCGGCGCCCACGGCGGCGCGCTTCAGAAATGAACGGCGGGTAGAATCGTGCTTACTCATATTTGTCTCCCGGCTGCTGGCGTGCTCTTTTGAGGCAAACCATACGCCGGCACTTCGTTCGAGTCAATGCGAAACGCCAAAGAGTTAGGAGCCATGTTGGCATCACGTTTGACGTTAGGCTGACCGGGTGTTATAAAAATTCATCCTTCCGGTGGGGCCGTGGCGCAGTTGGAAGCGCGCCTCGATGGCATCGAGGAGGTCGTGGGTTCGAATCCCATCGGCTCCACCAAACTCTTCGTTAACTTTCTGTTGTGAACCGGCGCGCAAGTGTATTTGGTTGCTGTCCCGATTTGCACTGGGCGCAGCCGAGCCTTGCAGCGGGGCGGCAGGCGATTACAATAGTCGGCTTATGCCACGAATCACATTTTTGGGCGCAGCGGGAACGGTTACTGGTTCCAAGTATTTAGTCGAGGCCAACGCAAAGCATTTGCTCCTCGATTGCGGCTTATTTCAAGGCGGCGACGAACTGACGCAGCGCAATTGGCAAAAGCTTCCGCAAGAGCCCGCAACGATTGATTTTGTCGTGCTCACCCATGCCCATCTAGATCACACCGGCTATTTGCCGCGGCTCGTCAGTGGCGGTTTTCGCGGGCCGGTCTTCGCCAATGCCACGACGCAAGAACTCTGCGGGCTGCTGCTTCCGGATTCGGCGCACCTCATGGAAGAAGATGCCGAACACGCCACACAGCACGGCTACAGTTCGCATATGCCGGCCCTGCCGCTCTATACGCAGGACCAAGTGGTGGACACGCTCAAGAGATTTGCGCCGATGCCACGGCTCGGGGAATGCAGGCTCAGCCCTGAGTTTCTCATTCGTTCGCATGACGCCGGGCACATTCTGGGTTCGTCGAGTTTGGAGTTGGTGATCACGGGGAATGGCAAAGACACCACGGTACTATTTTCGGGGGACGTTGGCCGCTACGACCAGCCGCTCTTGAAAGATCCAGAAAAGCCACCGCGAGCGGATTTTGTGCTGTGCGAATCCACGTACGGCGACCGCGATCATCCCACCGTGCCCCCGCCGGATGTGGCATTGGCGGAGGTGATCAATCGCGTCGTGCATCGAGGGGGAGTCATTGTCATACCGGCATTCGCCGTGGACCGCACGCAGCTGCTGATCTATGACATTCGGCGACTGGAAGGCTCGAAGCGTATCCCGGCGCTGCCGATCTATGTGGATAGCCCAATGGCCATCGACGTTACCGACCTCTATCGCCGCCACCGTGAGGACTTGAAGCTCAGCGCGGAGGAGCTTCTGGCCGATCCGTTCTCAGTCCATGCGGTGCACGTGATGCGCAGCCCGGAACAATCGAAGCAGATCAATAGCGTGCATACGCCGGCCATCATCATCTCGGCGAGCGGCATGGCTACGGGCGGGCGCGTGCTGCATCATCTAGAACAGCGCCTGCCCGACGCGCGCAATTGCGTGCTGCTGGCCGGCTTTCAGGCCGAAGGCACGCGCGGACGAGCGCTCGAAGAAGGCGCAAAATCGATCCAAATTCACGGTGAGATGGTGCCGGTGCGGGCCGAAGTCGTAAACCTGCGGCAATTTTCGGCGCATGCGGGGCGCAGCGAGCTGCTGCGCTGGCTTGCGGGAATTCCGGCGCCCCCACGCCAGCTTTTCCTGGTGCACGGTGAACCGGTTGCAGCCAAAGCGCTGCAAGCGGCCGTGCAGTCGCAATTGCACTGGCCCGTGACGCTGCCCAATTACCTGCAGTCTTTCGACCTCGCCTGATTGCTACTCCAGCACGGAACGCGGAGTCAGCTTCGCGCAGAGACGCTGGCGGGGCTGACCTGCTGCGGCATGGGGGGAACTTCCTGCAGGCGAAGACCCACTCGAAACATCGGCAGGGGCGCAACCCGGCCCCAACGATTCAGCTCCCAGCGCGCGCGAATGAATTTTATTTCCGGAACCAAAACCAATTCGAGGACGGCGCGCGTGTCGCCGCGATAGAAGCTCTGCGGCAGCTTGAGGATAGGGTGAGCGCCCCAATTCTCGCCGTCAGCCGAGCCCCAGATGGAAACGTCGATGGATTCCTGCTCGATTTGGTCGGTGATGATCATGACGCAAAAAAAAGTGCGCGTGGAGCTGGCGCTGACGTCAACTTTCTCTCCATCTCCGTTTTCTTCGACCCTGGTGTCGAAGGGAATCAGATCGAACTCCATGGCCATCGAGCGTTCTCCTTGGTCTTCTGTGATGCGGGGGCGGATTCTAGCACATCACTGGCGCTGCTTGTTGAGGCGCGCGGCTTGATCAGGATGGGCGCAAACGCGAGAGCCGCTCGGCGGCGGCGGAGAGCGTCTCTTCTTTTTTGCAGAAGGTGAAGCGCACCTGACGAGAGCCGTCGGCGGCGTCATTATAAAAGCTCGATCCGGGAACCACAGCGATTCCGATTCTCTGCACGATGTCGCGCGCGAAGGAGACATCATCGGGAAATCCGAAACGGGAGATGTCCGTCATGATGTAATAGGCGCCGCGCGGACGGAAACACTCGAAACCGGCGTCCTCGAGAATGCGCAGCAAACGATCGCGTTTGACGCGGTAAGTTTCGGCCAGGCGCTGGTAATAGGAGTCCGGCAGTTTGAGCGCGAAGGCTCCAGCAGCTTGTAGCGGCGCCGCGGCTCCCACGGTAAGAAAGTCATGCACTTTGCGAATGGCTTCGGTAGGGCCAGGCGGAGCGATGGCCCATCCGACTCGCCACCCGGTGACGCCATAGGTTTTCGACAGTCCGTTGATGGTGATGGAATGTTCACGCATCCCTTCCAGGGAAGCCATGGAGATATGGCGCGCGCCGTCATAGATGATGTGCTCGTAAATTTCGTCGGTGATGGCGAAGGCGTTCCACTGCAGACAGAGTTCGCGAATAAATTCGAGTTCCTCGAGAGTGAAGACCTTGCCCGTCGGATTATTGGGAGTATTCACGATGATGGCCTTGGTGTGAGGGCCGAAGGCGCGCGCGAGCTCTTCGCGGTCAAATTTCCAGTCCGGCGGATGCAGGCGCACAAAGCGCGGGCTGGCGCCGGAAAGGATGGCATCGGGACCGTAGTTTTCGTAGAAAGGCTCGAAGATCACAACCTCGTCACCGGGATTAATGAGGGCCATCAGAGATGAAATCATCGCTTCGGTAGAACCGCAGCAGACGGTGATCTCGCGTTCGGGGTCTACGGTCACGCCCTGCGAGCGTGCGAACTTCTCGACAATGGCATCGCGCAGAGGCTTCGCTCCCCAGGTGATGGCGTACTGATTGTCATCGGCAGCGATGGCGGCGCGCGCCGCTTCTTTGACTTCGGCAGGGGCGGGGAAATCGGGAAATCCTTGCGCTAGATTGACGGCGTCGTACTGCAGGGCCAGGCGCGTCATTTCCCGAATGACTGACTCAGTGAAGTATTCGGCTTTCTCGGAAAGCATCAGTCGCGCCGTTTTGGCGATCTTGTCGGCAGTCGGTCTGGCTTCAGCGGGACTGGTCATGATTGATTTGCGAGCGACTGAAGGAATTTACGGACGAACACCGGCCGGCAAAGCAGATACGGGAGCCGTATCGGAGGGTGTATCGGAAGCTTTGGCCAGCGTGCCGGGGCCGCGCTGATAGATTTGCCGGTAGACTTCGGCGTTGCGCGCCACGATCTGGACGTATTCGCGGGTTTGCGTGATGGGTATGGATTCAACGAATTCCGCCGTTTCCCGATAGTTCTGGCTCGCGTGCCACTCGTCCACGTGATTCTCGCCGGCGTTGTAAGCTGCTAGAGCTGCCTCGGGCGTACCGTAAGCCGCAAGCAGACCGGAGAGATACGAGGTTCCGAGCTTCACATTGTACTCTGGATCGAAGAGACGTCCTCGGGCATATCTGAATTTAAGGCTGCGCGCCAACTTTGTGGCTGTCGGCGGCCAGAGTTGCATCAGCCCGACGGCATTGGCATAGGACACAGCGTCGGTGGCAAAAGCCGATTCCTGGCGGATGAGGCCGGCCACGAGCATGGGATCCAAGTGGTAGTGGAGCGATTCGCGCTCGATCAAATCACGATAGGGCAATGGATAGGCGGTGTGCAAAGCCTCATCGGGGATTTGATCGAAGCGCCGCGACTCGAACTGGGTCACAATTTGACGCGTAGCAAGGATTCCCGCGCCGTAGTGTCCTGCCTGCTCAGCTGCTTTGGCGATGGCGAGGAGCAGACCCGCGGCATGCGTATCGGCGTAAGCCGAACGCAGTTCCAATTCGGCGGAGCTGTCAAAGGCGATGCTTTGCAGCGCCTGCGCGCGCGCCCAGCGCTGCGTTGCGGCGGCCGGCAATGGGCCGTCTAGCGGGGGCAAGGGCGACGCCGGCGGAATCACCGAGAGTACCGCGGCGGGATTTGTCGGTTGCGTACCGATTTCATGCAGGCGCTGGGCGGCCTTTTCGCCAAAGTACGTCAGCGGGAAACGTTCCACGGCGGCAAGATAGAAGCTGCGCGCGTGCGGAGTATTGCCCGCATGCTCGTAGCTTCGTCCCAACCAGTAAAGCCCATTCGCTACCTGCGGTGAGGTTGGATACTTCGTCAGGTACTGCTCGAAACGGGTGGTGGCGTCGGGCTGCCGCAACATATATGCCGTCCAGGCGATCCGCCAGTGGGCGATAGACGCATATTTTCCGGCCGGAAAAGCGGACACAATTCTCTGGTAATACTCGGCCGCATGGCTGCGATCTAAATTCATCCAGTAATAATTGCCGGCCGCGAACAACGCCTCTTCCGCCCAGGGGCTTTGCGGATAATTCGAAACGACCTGTTCGATCGCGGCAAACATTTCTGCTTCCACCTTCGCCGAGCGCTGCACCTGCGAAAGCGAATAGATGCGTTCCGCATCGAGCTCAGGATCAGTGACCTTCAGGGATTCAAGTGCATCTGGACTGCCGCCCAATTGCACCTGAACCTGCGCGAGACGTAGTGCGGCTCGATCGTGCGGCACGCCGGAAAGCTTCGGCAGCAGATCTTCGTAGGCCTTGCGAACGTCTCTCCAGCGGCGCGCGTCGTACAGGGCTTCGGCGCGGCTAATCTCGGTCTCCACGGGAGTGCCTGGAAACTGCTCCCCGAGAATCACTTGCAGATAAGGAATGCGCTCCACGGCAACTTTCGCTTCATCGTTTATGGGGAAGCGATAGATGACCTCGAGGTAATCGTTGGCCGCGGCGACGGGCTTCTCGCCTCTAGCTAGAGCGGCCTTTTCGTTGGCTTGGGCGCGCAAGAGCAGAAGGGCCGCTTTCGCGGTTGTCTTGGGGTACTCCTTGAGCGCAACTACTGCATCGCCAGGCTGGCCCGCGGCAATCGCCGCTTGCGCCAGGGCCTCCACGGCTGAATCGCTCATGGCATTATCGGGATAGCGTTCCCGGTAGCGCTTCAATTCGACGAGAGCAATGTCCACGGCTCCGGCCGCACGATCGTTCTGCGCTTCCCAGAACATCGCGTAATCGGGAAGCAACGGATCAGCGGCGGCCTTCTCGAACCAGCTCCGTGCCTCCGTGAAATGCGCGCGCGTGTAGTCGTAATATCCCAAAGCCAATGCGGCGCGGGCGCCGATCGCGGTGCCCTTTTCGCGTTCCGCAAACTGCACCAGCCGCTCATAAGCGGTTCCTGCGGGGTGCTCGTGCAAATCTCGTGCCAGTCGCTCGAGTTGCTGCTCCGCGAGCGAAGTAGCTATGGGTGGCCTTGCAAGAGTTACAGAGGACTTCTTTTTGGCGGCCGTACGCTTTTGGGTTGTCGCCTGCTGCTCCATTGGCGACGCTAGGCCCGGGTTCGAGATACAGAAGCATAGCGCGCATAACAAAACAATCGGCAGCGCGATGAATCTGCGGGCACGAATACTTTCTCGCAGGGCGGTGAGAGAAGACATATCTCCGCTTGGCGTCTCGCCCGCGAGCAAATTAGCGCCGTACAATCGAAGAGGGATAGGGATACTCGCCGAGGTTCTCTGGGTGTCCCTCGCCCAGAATTTCGACCATCCAATCGTAGAAATAATCGACAGGATGGTCCAGGATCGACTGAAAACGCCGGTCATATTCTTTGTGAGCCTTATCAATATCATCCCGCAAACGCAGACAAATGTCTTTATGTTCGCGTCCCAAACGGACATCATTGGGCCGCAGCATCTTAATATCCTGCATGGAAACTTTGGCGACACGATTCGCCCGCCGGTGCAAATCCTGCTCCTCCGGTTGCAGCGTCGAAATGTCAAAGGACGCCGCTGCGGCCGGCAATTCCTCTATGGGATTGGCCGCCAGATGCTCCGCAGGCGCCGCGGAAATCTCTCCAAGCGATGCGGCGGCGCGCTGTCCCGCCACGTCAGATGCACGACCCCGCCCAACCGTTTGCTCCGAAGGGGAGTCTATCCGGGGATCAACGTCAGCGGTAGCTAAATCTTTGGCCAGATGTTCCTGAACCAGAGCTTCGTCGTCGTCGATCTCGATCACGGCATCCTCGCCGGGCGGCTGAGATGGCGGAGGCTCTTCAACAGGAGGTGCGGGTCGCGTCGCCGCCGGGCGTTCCGCTGCGGAATGGCTGCGGGGCCGGGGTGCAGGAGTCTCGTCTTCCTCCTCTACGTCAGCCGATGGGTACGTAGAAGAAGCCACGAATCGGGAGAGCACCTCGAGCGAGGCCGCCAGAGATGCCGCGGAAGTCTGGGCTCGCAAAATTGGCGGCAGCGCATTTGTGGGACGGTTGCTGCCGCAGGCTGCAACCAAGTCATTAAGGGCTTGGTTCAGTTCTTCCGCGGTACGCTGAAGCGTATTCAGCGTTTCACGCAGAGTCCGAGACACAGCCCTATCTACTTCACGGGCGCCTCGCGTCACGGAAGCCCTCGCCGGCTTGCATGCATAACGGCATTATTGTGAGGCCGGAAAAGCATTGTCAACAGCAACAGCAGAAGGACGTAGCGAGGTAGGCGCTACTCGAATTCGGCTCGGTTTGACGGCGGGCGCGGACGGAAACGG
>Ga0066691_10000123_pt1 | contig 19949 bp, 15 predicted proteins | sample GraSoiAngelo_140_FD_66671 | JGI IMG/M metagenome (GOLD analysis project Ga0066691, IMG submission 66671) | Grasslands soil microbial communities from the Angelo Coastal Reserve, California, USA - 14_0929_12_30cm | ecosystem: Environmental > Terrestrial > Soil > Grasslands | place: USA... | reverse complement strand
AGAAGAGGATCTGTTAGGCTCCGGAGAACTGCATGGGCACGAGCGTAACCGAGAGCGCCAACCAAGGACCGCTGGTGCGGAATATTTCGGACACCGCATTGTGGGCGGCGGTCTTTCGCGGCTGGGAGAATAAGAGGCCGGACGCGCTGTTTCGCGATCCGTATGCCGAGCGCCTGGCGGGCGAGCGCGGCGCCAAGATCGCTAAAGAACTGGAATTCGGCACCCGCCATACCTGGTCGTGGATCGCGCGGACCTATCTTGCCGACCAGATGATATGTGGACAGATAGCAGAGGGCGCGGATATGGTCATCAACTTGGCGGCCGGCCTGGATACGCGCCCGTACCGCATGCCTTTGCCAGCTTCGCTCACCTGGGTGGAAATAGATCTGCCCGGAATTCTCGATTATAAAGAAGAATTTCTCGGTCGCGAGCGGGCGGCTTGTGCGCTCGAGCGAATCAGGCTGGATCTGGCCAATGTGAGTGCACGCCGCGCAGTCTTCGGAGAGCTCGGACGCAGGGCGAAAAGGGCGCTCATCGTATCCGAGGGGCTGATCATCTACTTGAGCCAGGAAGAAGTCGCGGCGCTGGCCGTCGACTTGGCCGGGCCGCCGAGTTTCCGGAACTGGGTTCTGGACCTTACGTCTCCAGCGCTGCTGCGTATGTTGAAAAAGAGCATGGGGTCTCACTTGGAACGGGCGGGGGCGCCGTTGAAGTTCGGTCCGGAGGAAGGACCGGACTTCTTCCTTGCGTACGGGTGGAAGCCGGTGCGCGCGCAATCGCTGTTGCATGCTGCGGTACGCGTCAAGCGCCTGCCGCTGTGGATGCGGCCGTTCGCGCTATTTCCAGATCGATTTCCGAAACAAAGCAAACGTCCGTGGGGAGGCCTATGCTTGCTCGCACGGGAATAAGCCCAGGTCAAAAACGAAAGTCCGATTGAGGAGTGGATTCAATGATTTGTGGGTCTTCGTTCGGTTTTAGGCTGGAGCGCTGCTTAGTAACGATCACGGTGCTGCTGGCGTTGGGATCGGGCGGGCGTGCCCAGGTGTCGCCCGAGGCGCCGGACATTCCTGCCAAATATGAGGCGTCGACATCGTCCTACGACTACGTCAAGCGCGAAGTGATGGTTCCCATGCGCGACGGAGTGAAGCTGCATACGGTTATCGTCATTTCGCGCGGAGCGAGCCATGCGCCGATCATCCTGACGCGAACGCCCTACAATGCCTCCGGTCGCGCCGGGCGCCAAGCTTCGCCGCATATGCTGGGAACGCTGCCGCAGGGTGACGAAGTGTTTGTGCGCGATGGTTATATTCGCGTCTTCCAGGACGTGCGCGGCAAGTACGGATCCGAAGGCGACTATCTGATGACCCGCCCGCTAAGGGGGCCACTCAATTCCACCGCCACGGACGAGTCCACCGACGCATACGACACCATCGATTGGTTGGTGAAAAACGTGCCCGAATCGAATGGCAAGGTCGGGATGCTCGGGAGTTCTTACGAGGGCTTCACCGTGGTCATGGCCCTGGTTAATCCGCATCCGGCGTTGAAGGTCGCGGCGCCCATGAGTCCGATGGTCGACGGCTGGATGGGCGACGATTGGTTCCACTTCGGCGCCTTCCGGCAGACGAACTTCGATTACTTTACCGAGCAGACCACGGTAACAGGTTCCGGACATCCCATCGTCCGCCAGGGCTATGACGATTTCGAAAATTTCCTTCGCGCAGGCTCGGCGGGGGATTTTGCAAAGGCGGCGGGACTCGACCAATTGCCATGGTGGCGCAAGATGGCGGAGCATCCCGCTTATGATTCCTTCTGGCGGGAACAGGCGCTCGACAAAACGATGGCCGCGCAGGCGCTGAAAGTGCCCACGATGTGGATCCAGGGATTGTGGGACCAGGAAGATATGTGGGGAGCAATCCACTGTTATCTGGCAGTGGAGCCGAAAGATCACGGTAACAACATGAATTTCCTGGTCATGGGGCCATGGCGGCACAGCGGTGTGAATTACTACGGCTACTCGCTCGGCCCGCTCAGGTGGGAAGGCGATACCGCGCTGCAATTCCGGCGCGACGTGCTCAAGCCGTTTTTCGATCAATATCTGAAGGACGGCGCGCCCAAAGCGGACACGCCGCCCGTCTTGATTTACAACACCGGCGAGAACCGCTGGGACCGGCTGAAGTCCTGGCCGCTGGCGTGTGACAGTGGCTGCCCGGCCAAATCGAAGCCGCTGTACCTGATGGCGGACTTCGGTTTGTCGTTTGCGGTCCCTGAGGCGGCGGAGCGCGACGCAAAGGCGTCCAAGGGCTATGACGAGTACGTATCCGACCCGGCTAAGCCTGTGCCGTATCAGCCGCGCCCGGTGCGCTTTGCGGATGGCGATGCTTGGAGGCGCTGGCTGCTGATGGACCAGCGCAGCGTGGTGGACCGGCCCGACGTGCTGGCCTATGTCACGCCTCCGCTGACCGAGCCAATCCGCATCAGCGGAGCGCCGGTGGTGAACTTAGTCGCTTCGACGAGCGGCACCGACAGCGACTGGGTGGTGAAGTTGATTGACGTCTATCCGGACGAAGTTCCCAGCCAGCCCGAAATGGGCGGCTACCAGCTGAACATAGGCATGGACATTTTTCGCGGGCGATACCGGGAGAGCTTCGAGAAGCCGAAGGCCATCGCGCCGAATACGCCGCTGACCTACAAGTTCGTCCTGCCGATGGCGAATCACGTCTTCCTGCCGGGGCATAGGATCATGGTGCAAATACAGTCGAGTTGGTTTCCGCTTTACGATCGCAACCCCCAAACCTTCGTGCCGAATATGTTCTTTGCCAAACCGGAAGACTATGTGAAAGCAACGCAACGCATCTATCGCGCCCCAGGTGCTGCCAGCTTCATCGATCTGCCGGTGGTTTCCGCAGCGGGGAGTACGGTGACGCGGGCGGGGAAGTAGTGCGGTCCAATCGGTTCTGGACGGCTCAATCTAGGACTGAATTTTCAGGCGCTTTCTTTTCGCGCTTTCGGGAAGGCGGTTTCGAGGCGCTGATTTCCCTGGTGATCGCTGCGAATCCCACCAAGGCGCCGTTCACTTCCTTGACCGGCGAGAAAGACATGCAGACGAGTATCGGTTTTCCGCCTTTCCGGATGTGAACTGCCTCGCAAAGTGGCACTGCTTCCTGTCTTTGAAGTGTTTCAGGAATTGTGCTTAGGTCGTCCGGCTGGTCCGGGGCGCTCAGCATGTATCTTGAGCGCCCGAGTACTTCGCTTGGCCTATAACCGTAAAGCCTCTCCGCACCCGCGTTCCAGCTGACAATCGTGCCGCCCAGGGTGTAAACCACGATGGCGTCGTTCGCGCAGTCGATGATCGACGCCAATTGCGAGAGCCTTTCATGGAGGCGCTTGCGCTCGGCAACGGCGCTCTTCAGAACCTGGTTCTGGCGCACGAGCTCGCGCGTCCGGTCGATCATTGTTTGCCTGGCTTCACCCGCGAGATCCCCGTTCCTCAATTGTGCGCGTAAGAACTCCACGAAAGCCTTCCAGGACGCCTGATCAAGCAAGAGAGGCAGCAATACGTTGCTCGATTCCGCCCCAGGCTCGGCGGAAGCCTCTCCATCCACGATCTGACGAAGAAGCTCCCCATAGTATTCGCTGAAGCTCCAGCGTGGGCTCGCGGCATCCACCAATTGCTTTTCCTCTTCCGATTCGGCTTGTTCTCGAATTTGCGCAATCAGGCGCGTGATTTCCGCGCTGTTGTCTGCACGTTTGGCCAGCAACGGCTCAATATCCTCAGAGTTCCGAATCCATATCTGTATGGTCAACTGAAGGTTATAGTTGCAATGGGAAAGGGCCTTCTCGGCCATCTGCAACCTGCTCTCGAGTGCGCTGCAAAGATCAGTTTGCCGTTGCACGGCTCGTCCCCATCCGAGTCGCTTCCGAAGCGCGTAGCGGCCCGCAATCGTGCCGAGAGCCCAAGAAGAAACACTCAGGGCGTCGTCGATATAGATGCTTTGTTTTTATGACATTTAGAGGTGAACCCAAATGGAACATTGGTACCTTTTATCCCTGCACCTTCCGGGGGCATTATTAACGGCTTGGGTACAGTCGCTGGGCCACTTGGGTAAGATCTGTACCGCCGGAGATGCTGCCTGGTGCTTGCATTGTGATCCTGATAGTTGGCGGGGGTGGCCGGGAAAGCGAAGTCAGACCGCCGGCCGGGCGGTCCGATGAGTATCTCGCTCAAGACGCAATACACGCGATAGAATCTTTGGCTTCGAGTTGGGGTTCGAGCTGGCCAAAAAACATGTCGGTGGTGTCGATTTGGCACCGCTTCGTTCGACTATTCAGTAGGAGCCGGGCTAGGGGCCGAATCTGAAGGGATGGAGGAGCTAGAAATGAGCAAGGTGCGAGTTTTGGTGGGCACGCGCAAGGGAGCGTTTGTGCTGACGTCCGATGGAAAACGCGAACGCTGGGAGGTCGGCGGTCCGCACTTCGGAGGCTGGGAGATTTATCACCTGAAGGGATCGCCGGCGGATCCGAACCGAATTTACGCGTCGCAAACCAGCGGATGGTTCGGGCAGATCATCCAGCGCTCCGATGACGGCGGCAAGACCTGGATACAGCCCGGCACGCCCCCCAGCGAACAGACGACCCCGCAGGGCCCACCGAAAGGCGAAAGCAACAAATTCGTCTACAACACTTCGCCTGAAAAAGGAGGAAAGCCGCTCACGACGCACATGTGGTACGACGGCACGCAGCATCCGTGGGAGTTCAAGCGCGTCTGGCATCTCGAGCCATCACTGAGCGATCCGGACACTGTCTACGCCGGAGTGGAAGACGCGGCGCTCTTCCGATCGAGCAACGGCGGCCAGAACTGGGAGGAAATTGCCGGACTGCGCGGCCACGGCACGGGGCCGCGATGGCAGCCGGGCGCGGGCGGCATGTGCCTGCACACGATCGTTCTCGATCCGAGTAATCCCAAGCGCATGTTTATCGCCATCTCGGCCGCGGGCGCGTTTCGCACCGACGACGGCGGCAAGACCTGGCGGCCGATAAACCGCGGGCTGAAATCCCAATTTCTCCCGGACCCAACTGCCGAGATCGGCCACTGCGTTCACCGTATCGCCGCGCATAAGTCCCGCCCCGGTGTGCTCTTTATGCAGAAGCACTGGGACGTGATGCGCAGCGACGATGGCGGCGATTCCTGGCGCGAGGTGAGCGGGGATTTGCCCACCGACTTCGGATTCGTAATCGACGTGCACACGCATGAGCCCGAGACGATCTACGTGATTCCCATCAAGAGCGATTCCGAACACTTTCCGCCCGAGGGCAAACTGCGCGTCTACCGCAGCCGCACGGGCGGAAACGAGTGGGAGCCGCTCGGCAAGGGTCTGCCGCAAAGCGATTGTTATGTGAACGTATTGCGCGATGCCATGGCCGTCGATTCGCTGGACACCTGCGGGGTATACTTTGGAACTACGGGCGGGCAGGTGTACGCGTCGCGCGACGCCGGGAACAATTGGACGCCCATCGTCCGTGATCTTCCAACGGTGCTTTCGGTGGAGGTGCAGACGCTGCCATGATTCGAGTTGTCTTGCCACCGCATCTGCGGACGCTGGCGCATGTCGGCATGGAAGTGAGCATCGACGTCCAGGGCGCGATCACGCAGCGCTCCGTTCTCGACGCGCTGGAGGCTTGCTATCCCATGCTGCGCGGTACCATCCGCGACCACGATACGCTACAGCGCCGGCCCTTTCTGCGCTTTTTTGTATGCGGCGAAGATTGGTCTCTCGAATCGCCGGATCACCCGCTGCCGCAGCCGGTGGCGCTCGGCAAAGAGCCTTTTCTCGTCATCGGCGCCATCGCCGGCGGCTAGGGCCGACTGGGCCGGCCGAGCTTATCGAAGGCGTGTACGGTGACCGTCGCAGCGCCGTCGCCGTAAGCAGGGACCGTCACGCTGGTGATGGTTCGCTCCTTTTCGCTCTTGACCGAAACCGAAATCCGCCAGCTCGTCTCCATCGCAAACATTCCCTCCCGAAAGGGTGGACGCGGCAACATTCCTGCGTTCGCCACGTTTGCCCGACTCGAGAGTTCCAATAGCTGGATCGGCTGTGCTTCTCCCGGCGTGCCGTTCCGCTGAGCGGCAGCCCGCGCGATTCGCAAAGCTTCTACGGAATCGATCCAGCCGTCTCGCAGAATCTGATCGCCATCGCTCGGCCAATAACGTCCCTCTGGCGCATCCAGCAGCGTCTGCATGATGCAACCGCGGCACGGCACGGTGACGTAGAGGTTCTCCTTTTTGCTTCGCGAATGAAATTGCAGCCACCAGCCGCCATTCATGGCCAGGCGGCCCTCGCCATTCAATGCAGGCAGGGAAAGGGGAAACAGACCCGTGTGCGGTCCTGAAATCGTGTTGGAAACGATTCGCATCAGGCCGGCGTCCTCCGCCCAGGTGTTCAGCAACGGCAGAGCCAGCTCATACGCTTCCTTGGCACTGACTTCCCTCGGTCCCGCAAACTCTTCGATGCTGCGCTTGTGAGCGCGCTGCATCTTCGTCGCTTCGGGCTCGAAGATCGCGAGCACCTGCTTCGCCAACACTGCCGCCCCGCGTAGCGCCTCCTGCAGGTCTGCTTCGGTGTAGTAGGTCCACTGCATGGGCAGCGGCGCAATTCCGAACAAACGGAAAAGATTCACCGCGAGCTGAAAGGGCCGATCGGCGGTGGGCGCAAATCGCGGTGAAGTCAATCCCACCCCCAATCCCATCGTGAACTCCTTGCTGAACGACTTCGGCTTCTTGTCCACGCCCAGCGTGGCCACCAGGTCTTCGGCGATCTCTTTGTGGAGCGTCTCTCCATCGAGCGCATCGGGATATCTTGTGTACTCCGGGAATTCTTCCTTCAGCCATTTGCGCACCATGCGCGTGAAGTCCACCCGCACGGACTTTCCGAATTTGCCGGGATCGAAGATAAATTTGTGCGCTTCGTAGGTAGTCATCAGGTGCGGAATGCCGGCCAACGAGATTCTCTCGCGGATTTTCGCTCCGACGTCCTCGATCAACTCCATCCACGTGAGCACGGTAACGAACAATTCCTCCGGCGTCGCCCGCCCCGGTTCATTCGGCTGGACGCGCATGAGGCTGGCTTGCACCTGAAAGCGGATGCCGGCGGCCTTGGCGATTTCGCCGAGCATCTTCCCGATAAACGGCTCCTGGGGATCGCTCGCTTCAAAGATGAGATGGGCGGAAAGATCGAACCTCTGCTTTCTCTGAAAAGACTTGCCATCGAGCAGAACCAATTTCGCCGAGCTTCCTTCGCTCGAGCCTTTCGAGCGAAACCCATCCGCCGAAAGCAGGAAATGCAAGCTCTTGATCTGGGCGGCTCCAAGGTTCGTCAGTTCCTCTGCGATCTCGAGAGACCGCGCAAATGCCTCACCTTTGGTTCGCTCCGGCCGAAACTCTTGGATTGTCCTTCGCGCACGGGCGGAAGTCCCGATCAGGTTGAGATCGATTTCGCCGTGGCCGGTGCCTACCGCGCCATCGCGCAGGAGACGAACGAACTGCCGGATGGCCGGAACAGGCTCGTCCTGCTCCAAAGGGACCGACGCAAAGCAGTGGATCTCCATTCCGATGCCCCACAAAGAAAATGCGGCGGCCAGCCGCTCATTCCGGCATGATGACGGGCTCGTCGCGAGGAATGGCGTCGAGGGTGGCCTTGTCGATGTTCAGGTGGGCCATGACAAGCTCCGGCGGGATGTGGGTGAGCCATTCGGAGAGAGCAAGGTCCTGGTAGAAACTGCTGCGAAACATCTCGAGGAATTTCAGGTCGGTGTTGCCGGTGTTCTCGATGTAATGCGGCAAAGTCTGCTGGACGTAGCCAACGTCTCCGGTCTCGAAATCCATGGTGCGCGCGCGCCCGCCGGTGGCGAAGACGGTCATTCTCCCTTTTCCGGCGAAGTAGTATTGCCATTCGTCCGCGTTCTGATGCCAGTGTAATTCGCGGATGCCTCCCGGATGGACCGTCACGATGGCCGCCGCAATCCTCGTGGATACCTTGAACTGGCTGGAATCCACGACGCGCACCTCGCCGCCTTTGGTGCGTTTGGTGACGGGAAGCTGCAGTGTGCGAAACGCAAAATCGGACGGGGAGAGGCCGTGAGTTCCCGCCGCCGCTTTCTGATCGGCTTCGAGAGGGCCGGGAACCTGCCCCTGAAAGATGAACAGCTCCTTTTGCGGCAGCTTGTCGAAGGCTTTCAGCGGCACGCCCAGAGTTTTGGCCAAGACGTCCTTGGGCGTGTGCGCCATCCAATCGGAGAGCAAAACAGTGGCAAATTCCGAAAAATTGCCATCATCAAAAACCAGCAGGAACTCCGCGCCGTCCGGATTCAATCCTTGAATGGAGTGAGGAATTCCGGTGGGGAAATACCAGAGATCGTCTTTCTTGACGTCGGCGACGAAGCCTTTGCCATCGTTGTCGATGGCGGTAATCCGCGCGCTTCCGTAAAGCATGTAGGCCCACTCCGCGGCGGTGTGCCAATGGAGTTCGCGGACGCCGCCGGGCGTGAGCCGCATATCCACGCCGGCAAGAGTTGTGGAGACGGCGAGTTCGCGTACGGTGACCTCGCGGGACCATCCGCCCTGATGCAGCCGCTTGTGCGCGAAGGAGAAGGGATACTTGAAGGTCTGCACGCCGCCGGCATCGGTCGGCGGCGAATTGCCGGAATCGGGATTCTGCGAATCGAGCGTGGGGTTCGTAGGGCCGGGATCGCTCGTACTGCGGTCGGAGCCCGGCTTCGCGGCCCCATTCGGAGATTGATCCTGCGCGAACATACTTGTCACCGAGGTTACTCCGGCGCCCGCTAGCGCCCCGGAGCTCACTTCCAGGAAATCCCGCCGCGAGAATTTCGAGTCGCTCTGATCGTCAGCCATCGGTTTCCCTCCCTGCGCACGATTCTACGCCCACCCCGAACTTTCGGCGCGCGCCCGTGCGTTGAGCTGGTGGCCGTCTTGCCACTCCGCGGCAGACCCCAGGAGGTCTTAGCTGTTGCCGTTTAACGCTTCCCGTTATATAATCAAATAGTGATCCGGTCCTTCCGGAACGCCGATACGGAGCATCTTTTTAATCGGGAATCGGTACGGCGGTTCAGGGCGATCGAGCGTCAGGCCCTCCGCAAGCTGGAGGCCCTGCACACAGCCCCGGCTCTTGACCAACTCGCGACCGTTCCCGGAAACCGGCTGGAAAAATTACGCGGGGATCGCCAAGGCCAATACAGCATTCGCATTAACGATCGGTGGCGCCTCTGCTTCGTGTGGCGCGCCGGGGATGCCTACGAAGTGGAAATCGCGGACTACCACTAGGAGGAACGAATGGCGAGAAAGCTAAAGCCGGTCCACCCCGGGGAAATGCTACGCGAAGAATTCATGAAGCCCTTAGGTCTGAGCATGAACAAACTGGCGATGGACCTTCATGTGCCAGTCACGCGGATCGCCGAGATCGTCAATGAACGCCGCGGCATCACCGCAGATACCGCCTTACGCCTTGGCCGCTACTTCAAAAACAGCGCCGAGTTCTGGATGAACATGCAAAAGCACTATGAACTCGAACTGGCAAAAGACGAGCTCGCGGCAAGAATCGACCGCGACGTGCAGCCCTTCGAGCCCGCCTCCACCCGCTAGCCGCATCGCAATTGGCACACTTCAGGCCCTAAGCCATTGATCCGCAACTTCCTGTAAGACATCCTTTATTTCAGGATCTATCTTTTCCTCGGGTACTAACCGGAGCTTCCATTGTCAGCCTGTCGCGAAGATCTCGATTCACCTCAGGCGACAGACTGAATTCGACAACTATCCTCACGAGCCTCGAACTGTCGCGCTGATTGAATTCTGACTGCGGGCGCGGGGATGACCATGGAGCCGCAATTCTGCCACCCTGAAGGTGTGATAACAGCAGACTGATTGCGCTTAGGAGATTCGATTTCCCAGCATTGTTCTTTCCGATAAGAACATTCAGCCCGCCGCACTGAGCAAGTGCGGCATTGCCAATACTCCGAAAATGCTGCACGTGGATAGCTCGAATACTCATTTTCTTATCCTCGGCAAAGTTGGTGGGTGAGGATATCACGAGCTGTACTGGTAAAAGAAAAGTAAACTCGGTTGACTCTTAGGTAGAATAGTTGAAAGGTTCGCGAAGAATCGCACGCGCCTATTTGTGAGATTTCGCACGACCGCAGAAAAGTTTTGCCCGACTTCGCGAAAATGTTAAGCATCCCGACCTGGGGGGCTGGCCAGAACCTTCCTTTTCGAACAAACCGGACCGACAGGATCCCTCTGCCGACTTTTTCGATCCCAACCTTCGCGCCGGAAGTGCCGCAATCAACTAAGCTCCACATCATCAGCACTTGCAGACTCGCGTCGCAACTCCTGCCGAATCAGCAGTTCCATTTTCAAAGGAGTTAGAGCTGCCTGGAATGAACAGATACGGCAAACGTGTAGGGAGGGGGTGGACACGCCAATAATCCGCGTTGTCGGACGCGAAAAGGCCGTTCTTCGAGCGAAGGTCATGGGCATCAGGAGCTTTCACGCGTCAACAACGTCCACGGCGCGTTTGGCGCCTAAAAAACGTCGGAGGATTGCAATCGGGGGCGGACCGGCGTATATGGCGAGGGGTGACGTCGGGCCAGGCTTTTCCTCTGAGTGGCCGCTGGGAGCGGAAGAAACTTTATGAACTCTGTGGCTTCGGTCCGGTCAGCGTCGCAGCCTTGGTATACGGATGTCACCCCAACTCACTGCCGGATACTGGCCGCCAGCTTTCTGGGATGGATTTTCGACGGATATGAGACCTACGCGCTAATTGTCGCTCTCCCATTCGCGCTCCGGGCACTATTGCCGCCCGAGCAACTGAAGTCGGCGCCGATTTGGGCAGGCACCGCCATCGGCGTGACTCTGCTGGGCTGGGGCACGGGCGGCCTTATCGGTGGAATTCTGGCCGACTACGTGGGCCGCAAGCGAATGATGATCTGGTCGGTGTTCCTTTACGCGCTGTTCAGCGGCATAACCGCTTTGAGCCAGACATTCCTTATGTTTGCAGCTCTGCGGTTCATTACCGGACTGGCGATGGGTAGCGAGTGGAGCACGGGCGTAACGCTGCTGGCCGAAACTTGGCCCGATCGTGCCCGGCCAAAAGGTGCCGGCCTATTGCAGTCCGGCTTTGGATGGGGAACGCTGCTGGCCGCGCTGGTCTGGTGGGTAATCAGCCGGGTCAATCCATTGGGACCTCAGTCCTGGCGATTGATGTTTGTGGTGGGCGCGATTCCCGCCCTTTTCACACTTTACATTCGCCGCGCCATCAATGAATCCGAGCGATGGCTGAAGGCCATCCGCGAGCACCGTTGGGCAGCGACCGAAGAAGATGAAGGAGCGATCGGCAAGACCGCCCGTCGTCCATTGACTCTGGCGGAGATTTTCCGCGAGCGCGAGAGCCGGCGTCGCGTGCTGCTGACTTTTCTCATGTCGCTGGCCAGCGTGGTTGGCTGGTGGGCGATCTCTACTTGGCTGCCGGCCTACACCGAGCAAATCGCTAAAGCCCAGCACTATGCCAATTTTGTTGAGTGGGGCAACCGTGCCGCGATTCTATATACGATCGGCGCGGTCACTGCCTACATGGTCTCTGGTTTCCTAATCGATGCCATAGGTCGCAGGAAGTTCCTGTTCCTCACGTATGCCGGTGCGCTGCTGTTGACGCCTATCACATACATGTGGACTCACTCTGTCGAATCCATGATGTTCGTCGCGTATATCAACGGCTTCTTCACTCTAGGGTTGGCGTATTCATGGATGGCCATTTATCCGGTCGAACTGTTCACCAGTAGTGTGCGCTCGACTGCGGCGAGCTTTGTGTTCAATGGCACTCGGGTGATCGCGTGGCTATTCCCGATACTGGCGGGAAGCATGATCCAGAAGTTTGGAGGCATGTCGCGCAGTGCCATGACCCTTGGACTCATCTATGTTTTGGGTCTGATCGTGCCTTGGTTCGTGCCGGAAACCAAAGGCAGACTTTTGCCGGAGTGAGGAACGGAGCGGAGGAGGGGACAGTCTGGAAATAGCTGCTCACGAATTGGCGGGTGATGCCCGTACGGGCGGAGCATTGCATTCGCGGGCGGGGCGGCGTATGTTCCGGGCTGGCGGCGGGGAGGGCGACGTGAAAGTCACAACCGAGAGAGGCATTCGGCGCGAGGTTCTGGGGGCTCTGGCATTGGCAGGCATGTGCCTGATGCTTGTGGCAGCGGCGCACGGGCAAGCCGGGCAAGCGGCGCCGGCGGCTTCGGGGACGAAGCCGGTGATGTCCGACCAATTTTTCAAGAATGTTCAAGTGCTCAAAGGGATCCCGGTGGACCAATTCCTGGGGACGATGGGTTTCATTGCCGCATCGCTGAGCGTGAATTGCACGGAATGCCATTTGGCTGCGGGGAGAGGCTTGATCAGGGACTATGCCGCGGATACCCCGAAAAAACAGAAGGCGCGCCAGATGATGCTCATGGTGAAAGCCATCAATCAAGCCAACTTTGGCGGTGCGCACAGGGTGACCTGCTGGACTTGCCATCGCAGCGATACGCAGCCCCCGGAGACTCCCAGTTTGGCGGTGCAGAATGGCGCTGTACCGGACCGGGATCCGAATGACATTGAAGTTCCGGATGAACCGATTCCGTCGCCGACGGCCGATCAGATCCTTGACAAATATATCCAGGCGCTTGGCGGGGCAGAGCGACTGGCCGGCATTACCAGCCTTACCGCCAAAGGGACCTACGCCGGCTTCGACACAAATCTCGACAAAGTTCCCGTAGAGGTCTATGCCAAATTCCCCGGGCAAAGCACGACGATCGTGCATCGTTCGGAGAAGGCGGAAAACATCACGACCTATGATGGCCGCAACGCATGGATCGCGATGACCAATACCATACTTCCGGTGAAGCCGCTGACCGGAGGAGAACTCGACGGCGCCCAATTGGACGCGGAGATGTTTTTCCCCGCCGGGATCAAGAAATACCTGCGCGATTGGCGCGTGGGGTTCCCGCCTACGAGCGTGGACGACCATCTCGTCCAAGTCGTGCAGGCGACGGCCCCCGGAGGGAGTCGCGTAAAATTATTCTTCGATACAAAATCGGGCTTGCTGGTGAGGGTAGCGCGGTTTGCCGACACGACGCTGGGTTTCAATCCTTCGCAAGTGGATTACTCGGATTATCGCGATCTCGCCGGCGTCAAAGTCCCATTCCACTGGACGCTTACCTGGACCGATGGGCGCTCTGAATTTGACATGACGGATGTTCAGCCGAACGTGCCCATCGACGCGGCAAGGTTCGGCGAAAGCGTGCTGCCCAAAGCCGCAACGCCATAGGCGTTGGCCGGCGGCGCGTGCCGGTTCCGGTTCGCCTTCACGGCGCGGCGAACCGGGGCGGACGATTGCAAACGGGCGCGGAACATCGTAGCCTTCGAACAAATTCGCATTGGCTGCGGATAGAGGCGGAAAGATGGCGAGAGCGAAGAAGGGAAAGGTCGGGCGGCGAGATTTTCTGAAGGGCGTAGCGGCCGGCGCGGGAGCGCTGGCGGCGTCAGTGGATCCTCTTGCGGCAAAGGCCGCCGCACCGGCTGCGCCGGCGCGGCGCGCGCTGCCCTTGCCGCCGGTCGAAGGAGATCCGCCGCCCGTGGGCGGCGAAGTGCTTACGGTGGATCGCACCGGGTCGGACTTCATGGTGGATGTGCTCAAGGCTCTGGGCATCGAGTACGTGTGTTCGGTGGCGGGTTCGAGTTTCCGGGCGCTGCACGAATCGGTGATCAATTACGGAGGCAACAAGAGTCCCGAGTTCATTACCTGTCTTCATGAAGAGCAATCGGTGGCCATGGCCCACGGCTACGCCAAGATCGAAGGCAAGCCGCTGTGCATGTTCGCGCACGGCACCGTGGGGCTGCAGCACGCGGCGATGGCGATCTATAACGCGTATTGCGACCGCGTCCCAGTTTATATGCTGATCGGCAACAACCTGGACGCCACGATGCGATCCCCCGTTTATGGGGAATGGGCGCACAGCGTTCTGGACGCCGCAGCGATGGTGCGCGATTACACGAAGTGGGATGACCAGCCCGTCTCGCTGCAGCACTTCGCGGAATCCGCGGTGCGCGCCTATAAGATCGCCATGACGCCGCCGATGGCGCCGGTGCTGCTGGTGGCCGATAGCGAGCTACAGGAAAACCCGATTCGCGAAGGGACCAGGCTGAGCATACCGAAAGTGACGCTGCCGTCGCCGCCGCAAGGCGATTCCGGCGCGGTGGCGGAGACGGCGCGGCTCCTGGTGCAGGCGGAGAATCCGGTGATCGTTGTGGACCGCACAGCGCGGACGCAGGCGGGCATCGATCACTTGGTGGAGCTGGCCGAGACGCTGCAAGCCCCGGTGATCGACATAAACGGGCGGATGAATTTTCCCACGCGGCATCTCCTCAACCAATCGAACCGCCGCGGGGCGGTGGTCTCGAGCGCGGATGTGATTCTGGGTCTCGAAGCTTTGGATTTGTGGAGTGTGGTGAACGCATTCCACGATCAAGTGCACCGCAGCTCGCGTTCCGTGATCAAGCCCGGCACGAAACTGATCAGCATCAGCGCCGCCGATCTTTACACAAAATCCAACTACCAGGAATTCAACCGCTTCACCGAAGTCGATCTGGCCATTGCGGCCGACGCGGAGGCGACTTTGCCGGCGCTGATCGAGGAAACCAAGCGCCAGATCACGCCGCAGCGCAAGCAAGCCTTCCAGGATCGCGGGGCCAAGCTGGCAGCAGCGCACAACGTGGCGCTGGAAGCGACGCGAAAGGAGGCGACCTACGCATGGGATGCGAGTCCCATCAGCACGGCGCGCCTGAGCACCGAACTCTGGGCACAGATCAAGAACGAGGACTGGTCGATCGTGTCCATTCTCCATCACTTCAGTTGGTGGCCGATACGGCTTTGGAATTTCGATAAGTGCTACCAGTACATCGGGAGGCAGGGCGGCGGCGGCATCGGATACAACGCACCGGCTACGGTGGGAGCGGCACTGGCGAACCGAAAGTACGGGCGGCTGTCTGTGAGTATTCAGGACGATGGCGATCTTCTGTTCGTCCCGACCGTGCTGTGGACGGCGGCGCATCATCGCATTCCGCTGCTGAGCGTCATGCACAATAACCGCGCCTACCACGAAGAGCTGATGCACGTGCAACGCATGGCCGACCGGCATAATCGCGGCATTGATCGTGCCGGGATCGGCACCACGTTCACGGACCCGAATGTGGATTTTGCGAAACTGGCGCAGAGCATGGGGGTCTATGCCGAGGGACCGATCGATAATCCGAAAGACCTTGCCCCGGCGCTGCGGCGCGCGATCGCCGTGGTCAAGCGCGGCGAGCCGGCTCTGCTCGACGTGCTCACGCAGCCGCGCTAAGCGGGGCTGCGGCTAGCTCTTGGTCTTGGTCAGCTCTTTATAGACGACGTCGGTAAAGGTGGGGAAGCCCGGGCCTCCGGCGGCCGGCGGCGCGAGCGGCTCGCCAAACTCCTTCTTGATCTCTTCCAAAGATTTATGCTGGGCGACGAGTTCCTTGATTTTCTCGCGTCGCGCGGCGGTATTGTTCACGCGCTGTTGCAGCTCGGCCGTGCTTTGCGGGCCGCCATGCCCGGGGATATAGGTGCCGGCGTTGAGCGCCACGATGCCCTTCATGCTTTCAACCCAGCCTGCCGATGAGCCTTCGTCTTCGAGGTGAATGAGCGGATAGGGAAGCCGCATCACGGTGATGTCGCCGGTAAAGGCGATCTTCTGATCGGGCAGATAGATGATCAGATCGCCGCTGGTGTGCGCCGGCGCCCAATGCAGGAGCACGAGGCGCACGCCGTCGATGGTCATGGATTCTTTCGTGGCTACCGTCTTTGTGGGGATGTAACCGGTGAGGTCGATATTTTGCGGGTTGTTGCGCGGATGCTCCATCTGCTGTTTGCAATTCTCTTGCGCAATGATGGTCAAGCCCTTGGGAAAGCCAGGCAAGCCGTCGACGTGATCGAGATTGCTGTGGGTGAGGATCACATGCGTCACCGGCTTGGGCGTGAGCTTGGCGACCTCAGCCATTACCGCTTTTCCCGATTCCGGCGTCTGCTTGGCGTCAATGACGACTACGCCATCCTTACCGATCACGACACCCGAATTCGAGCCCACGCCTCCTTCGATCCAGTACACGCCGCCACTCAAAGCGTGCGTCTGGATCGGCGCGAACTGTGCTTGTGCGCGTAACGAGGGCGCAGACGCGGTCAGAGCCGTCAGGACCGCGAGGCCAATGCCAACGAAGATCATTTGAGACTTGGGTGACATTTCTTCCTCTCTTCCTGGAAGGGGAAGCCTTCCAGTGCGGTTTAGCCATTTCTTAGCTTGTTGGAGCCAGCTACAATCGTCGCTTCCTCTTTTGTGGGTTCTCGAGGGTCAGGGTCTCGCAGCGTTGCTTTCCTCCTTGGCGGGTAGCCGAAACGCGAGGTACTCCCCTGAGAACGGACCGCCGCTGACGGCGACGACGATGTATTGTTTGCCATTCAGCATATATGTCATCGGCGAGCCGCTCTGAGGCGCAGGCATGTAAAGCGCACCGACCTCTTTGCCGCTGGTCTTGTCGTAGGCGCGCAGCATCGCACCGCGCGGATGGGATGGCGTGGTGGTCACTTGAGGATCGCCGGAAATGACCAAAGTCTTGGTGACCAGGGTACCGACAAGACCGGCCTGGCCGGTTCGCGGGATTTCTCGTCCTTTGAGAACCGGACTATTGCGGATGACGTCCGGCGTTTCACCGTGCGAGACCTGCCACACGATCTCGCCCCTGTCCAAATTGATTGCGGAGATGGTGCCATATGGAGGCTTGAGTAGCGGCAGGCCCTGAACCGTCAGAACTGGACCGCCGCCGGCTGCCGGTGCTGCAGGCAGAGGCGTCGCATCCGCACCCGCATTCTCACCCGGGCCGTGCGTCATTTGAACTTCGTGGCCGGCGATACCTTGAACGTAGTCCATGTCTGAAAATTCCCGGCTTGGCGGGGGAACGAGCCCCAAGGGGAACAGGCAGGCGTTGCAGGCTTGCACATACACAGTGTGCGTTTCGGGATCGTACGAGCCACCCGGCCAGTTGGTCCCGCCGGCAGCAGTGCCCACGGTGAGCGTCGCGAGCGGTCCCTCGATCTTGCTCAGAGCCGGCGGCGTGAAAATCGGGCCGATCTTGAACTTGGAGACCACCTGCGCCGCTTGGGCGCGAAGATCAGGCGTGAAGTCGATTAATTCGTCGCTGGAAATGCCATTGCGGCTGTAAGCGGGCGGCTTGGAGGGAAAGGGCTGGGTCGGCGAATACCATTCGCCGGGCACGTCGCCTTTCGGCACAGGGCGCTCCTCGAACGGCCAGACGGGCTGGCCGGTGACTCGATCGAAAACGTAGAGGATGCCCTGCTTGGTCGGTTGCGCGACGGCTTTAACGGAACGGCCGTTGATGCTGATATCGGCAAGGATGGGCGCCGAGGAGATGTCGAAATCCCACAGCGCGTGATGAACCAACTGGTAATACCACTTGCGCTGGCCGGTTTTCAGATCGACCGCGACCAGAGTTTCACCAAAGAGATTGTTCCCCGGCCGGTGGCCGCCGTAGTAATCCCCGGTGGGCTCCTCCACGGGCAGGTAAACCAAGCCAAGGTCCTCATCCACCGAGATCTGCGTCCAGACTCCGGTGTTGCCGTTGATGGCCCAAGAGTTGTTCAGCCAAGTGTCGTTGCCAAACTCGCCGGGCCGCGGGATGGTATTGAAGGTCCAAAGAAGCTGGCCGGTGCGCACGTTGAAGGCGCGGGCCAGTCCCTTGGTATTGTTGTGCGTCTTGGGAGTCCCGCCTTCCCTCATCGCCGATCCTACGATGACCACGTCTTTGGCCACGATCGGCGTGGAATGGAGCCCGATTTCGCCGTTCACCAAATCGATCTGCTGGCCTGTTCCAAACACCACACCTTGTTTCAAATCCACCAATCCGTTTTTCCCGAAGGAAGGCACCGGCACGCCAGTTTTCGCGTCCAGGGCGACGAGGCGATAACCCGGGGTCACGTAGAGAATCCGTTGCTCTTTGCCGTCTGACCAATACGCTAAGCCGCGGCCCGACAGTTGCCGAGGAGCAGCGACGCCGCGCGCGCCCTCATGCTCGCCGTGTACCCAGAGCAATTCGCCCGTGGCCGCGTCGAGCGCCACTACGGAACGGCGCGTTCCGGCAGTCGTGTACAGCACACCGTTGATCATCAGCGGTGTTCCCTCCAGCTTATATTCCGGACGCGTCCCCAGGCTATCGGTCTTGAAGCTCCAGGCCAACTCCAGTTTGCTGAAGTTTGTGGCGTCGATCTGGTCGAGAGGCCGATATCGGGTGCCCCGGAGGTCGGCGGCATAGGTAGGCCATTCGCCGTCCTTGGCGCCGGACTGGCCCGATACGCGCATTGCGGCGCACAGCAGTCCGAAGCAAAACACCGACAAGAACACTCTGTTCAGTCTGTCAGCCTTGGTGTGGCGCATGTTCTCTTCCTCCCATCGCCGATTACCACCGCTGTTCACTTCACCTCGACGATCTCAATCGCGACTCGATCGGGTCCTTCAATCATGGCGGCCCGCGTGTTGCCCCAGGGGTGAATCTCTTCGAGAAGCTTGATGCCTTCGCTCTGCAAACGGGCTACGGTCGGTGTCAGATCGGCAACGCTGAGAGCCCAGTGATCCACGATATGTCCCCGCGTGCTGACGAGCCCGCCGCCCGGCCACGGGCGAATCAAGATAGAGATGTCGTCGAACATGACGCTGCCGGAGGGATCGCGGACAAAACCCGGAAACTTGAAGAACGAGGGCCAGGTGGGAGGGGCATACGGGCGTTTGCAGTCTCCCGCGTCAGGTGTGATGGGAGCACCGCCAGTACCCTGCGGCATGGTCGCACCGAGGTGAGCGACATACCACGCGATCGCGCACAAGGGGTGCTCATGATACATGTGAACGTGATTGAAGCGCTCGACTGTGCCGGCTTGAGCGTTCTCGATCAGCGCGTCGTCGGGGCCACGGAGATAACCGAAGCCGCCCTGCCGCGTCGGCTGCACGCCCTTGGCTCGCATTTCCAGGATCTGCTCCTGCGTGGGAAGCCCCGGAAGCGTGTCGCTGGACATGTCGACGAGCTTGCCGTCCGCAGCGTCCCACATCTGCGCAATCTTGAGGCCCTTAGCGCGGAAATCCTGGTCGTATTTACGCGAATCGGGCGTATTCCAGCCGAAGTGCCAGACAGCGGTTTGCGGCCCGTTCAGTTCTGTCTGGGGTGGTGTATTGACCTTGGTGAAGAGCAAATAAAGGTTGCCGGTCTTGACCGCAGGGTCGCCGTTGAAGGTGGCCTTCGTGGCCGAGACTGGAAACGCTTTGGGGTAGTACGCGGCGGCAGCGCTCGGGTTCACGGAATTCAGGTGAACGTGATGAACGTGCATCGGCGCGATGTTCGCCGGCTTCTGCGCAAGGAGCGGCCCAGGCGCCAGCGTCAAAGCAACCAGCGGGACGACGATCAGGCTCAGGGAACGATTGCGCATTGTGAAAACTCCTCTCGCAGTCCGTCTAGCCAGCCGAGGATCATCGCTGCCTTCCTGATTATTGGCGAGGAAAGGCAGCGAGGGTGGGCATTCCCGGGATTGGCGTAAATGGAGTCGCGCGGACTGAATTCATGATCATGGCGAACCAGGTGTAGTAGCCGTTGACGCTGATGATGTCCACCACGCCCTGTTCGCCAAATTTCGCGACGGCTCTGGCGTAAGTGGCGTCGCTGACGCCGTGATTGCGGTGGAGTTCATCGCAAAAATCGTAGACGGTGGCCTCGTCATCGGCCATCCCGGCCGGGCGCTCACCCACGGCCAAGGCTTTGGCAATTTCGAGGCTGAGAC
>Ga0066691_10000099_pt1 | contig 21009 bp, 20 predicted proteins | sample GraSoiAngelo_140_FD_66671 | JGI IMG/M metagenome (GOLD analysis project Ga0066691, IMG submission 66671) | Grasslands soil microbial communities from the Angelo Coastal Reserve, California, USA - 14_0929_12_30cm | ecosystem: Environmental > Terrestrial > Soil > Grasslands | place: USA... | reverse complement strand
TCTCTTTGATCACTGATCAGCATGGCCTAGCTAGCTTCATCGTTCATCCAGACTACGTTTTCGAACCGCGGGCGCTCGATACCTATAAAGCCCTTCTTGCCTATCTTGCCGGCTTGCGCTCGGAGGGAAAGCTCTGGATCGCTCGCCCGCGAGAAGTCAATGACTGGTGGCGCGAGCGAAGCCAAATGAGATTGGTGCGTCGCGGCCACGCATGGGAAATTGAGGGTCCTGGTAAGGAACGAGCCCGAATTGCGTACGCAAGCCTGGAAGGAAATCAACTCGTCTACCGCGTAGAATCACCCTCGTTGGCCGTGGCTAATACCGTAAATGCCGCATGAGCGATGATCTGGATTCGTCGTAGACAGATAAGTTTCCGATCGTAAGGACGTCTGGTGCTTTGCGGCTGTGATCACCCAGTCTTTCCCTATGCCCACTTCGACTCTTCGTATCGCGTCGAATTCAATCCAGGACTCCTCCCCGATTGCGGATTGTGCCGGCGCGATCGTAACCGGTGCAGATTACCGCGGATTAGGCATCGTTCGGAGTTTGGGGCGCCGAGGCATACCCGTCTGCGTTTTGAGAGAGGATGGGCATTTCCTGGGAGCTGTCTCCCGCTACGCGCATCGCAGCCTGCGCTGGCCGCGAGGCGATGGGTTAAGCCAAGTCAAATTTCTCGCGAATTTAGCAGTCCGGGAAGGCTTCAAAGGATGGGCCTTGTTTCCGACCACCGATGAGGTTGTGATGCTGGTGGCGCGTCACCACAAGTCCCTCGCCGCGCATTACCGGCTCACGATTCCGCCATGGGACGCCTTGCAGTGGGTTTGCGACAAACGGCTTCTATACCGGCTCGCTCAAGATCTCGGAGTGAGTCAACCATGGTCATTTTTCCCTCGTACCCGTGACGAGGTTGCCTCGCTGCAATGTTCATTTCCTGTCATTCTAAAACCAGCTTTAAGAATGGAAATTAATCGTTTCACCAAGGACAAAGCGTGGCCGGCAGGCGATCGGGCCTCTTTATTGGCGCGTTATGACGAAGCCTGCGCGCTCGTCGGTCCGGACATGGTGATGATCCAGGAACTCGTGCCGGGATGGGGTGAAGCGCAGTTCTCGTACGCGGCGCTCTTCAACAACGGCGAACCTATCGCGTCAATCGTTGCCCGGCGTCTCCGGCAATTTCCGATGGATTTCGGGAGATTGAGCACCTACGTTGAGACCGTGGATGAGCCGCGCGTCGCTGAAGCCGCCGCACGATTGCTCGCAGCGATCGGTTTCACTGGCATCGTAGAGGTCGAATTCAAGAGGGATTCCCGGGACGGGCAATACAAAATCCTCGACGTTAACCCGCGCGTCTGGGGCTGGCACACACTTGGTCAGCGTGCCGGCGTGGACTTCCCGCACCTTCTTTGGCTCCTCGTCAGAGGGGAGCTGTTGCCAAAGGTTTGCGGGCGCTCGGGCGCGCGCTGGATGCGTTTTTCTGCCGACCTGCCCATAGCTATCTGTGAAATTCTGAAAGGGCGTCTCTCCGTCCGGGATTATCTACGCTCGCTTCGGATCCCCGTGGAGTCTGCCATTTTTGCCTGGGATGATCCGCTGCCCGGACTTCTCGAGCTGCCATCGCTTATGACCTCGCTTGGCAAAAGAATCTCGTCCCAACAAGGCATTTAATTTAAGTACCTTAAATGGGGAATCGTGGAGCGAACAAGAACAGAGGCTCTTGGGCCCGCGTCCTCTCAGCAGGTCGGAATTGAGACGCGCCGATCCGCAAGCATCGGTCGATTGGAATTCGGATCGGCGCGCCAAAGTGCCGATGCACGGCACACCGGTCTTCTCATCGTAAATGCCGACGATTGGGGCCGGGATGCTTACACGACGGGAAAAATCCTGGATTGTGCGCTGCGGGGAACCATTTCGTCCGTCAGTGCCATGGTTTTCATGGAGGACTCGGAGCGAGCCGCAGAAATTGCCCGAGAACGCGGGATGGACGCAGGCCTCCATCTCAATCTGACAACGCCGTTTTCCGCGCCCTCTTGTCCGCGAGGACTGAAGGAACGCCAGGCGAAGCTATCCCGCTACTTGCGGCTAAATTTTTTCGCGCGCGCTGTATATCACCCTTCGCTTAGCCGAGCCTTCGAGTACGCCGTAGAGTCGCAAATCGAAGAGTATTGTCGAATCTACGGAAGGGAACCGGAGCGCTTTGACGGTCATCATCACATGCACCTCTGCGCGAACGTTCTATTCGGCGGCCTGCTGCCAGCCGGAACGATGGTGCGCCGGCACTTTTCTCGGGAGTTTGGTGAGAAGCCCCTGCGTAACTTCTTCTTTCGACAATTTACAAACGTCGTCTTGGCCCGGCGCTATCGTCTCGTAGACTTTCTGTTTTCGCTGCCTCCGCTCGAACCTCGGGCTCGCCTGCAACGCATCTTTTCTCTAGCGACCAAATTTGTTGTGGAGTTGGAGACACATCCTGTAGATCCGGTCGAGTATCAATTTCTGGCGGGAGGCGAGATTTTCCGTTGGGCTAAGGCGAGTCCAATTGTGCCAAGCTTCGCCGCGCGGTGACCCGAGCAAAGCTGATTCCGGTTGCCCCTCAGTATCAGTGAAATTTTAACTTGGAAGTGAACTATGCCCAATGACACGAAGCACATCAGCGTCTGCGTTTGCACGTTTAAGCGGCCGCATTTTCTCAAGCGCCTGCTAGAGGGCCTCGGCGAACAGGATACTGATGGGCTGTTCACGTATTCGATTATTATTGCAGATAATGACCATTTGGAATCTGCTAAGGCCGTGGTCTCGGAATTTGCCGCTACGTCGACTATCACTACCCGCTATTGCGTCGAGCCGCAGCAGAATATTTCGTTGGCGCGGAACAAGGCTATTGAGAAAGCTGACGGAGACTTTATCGCCTTCATCGACGACGATGAGTTACCGACAAAGCGCTGGTTGATGACGTTATTCAAAGCTTGCAACGAATATGGCGTGGACGGCGTGCTCGGTCCAGTGAAGCGCTACTTCGATGAAACGCCCCCAAAGTGGCTCATTAAGGGTAATTTCTACGAGCGACCGACTTATCCGACGGGACTTGTTATCGATTACACGAAAGGACGGACCGGTAATGTACTGCTGAAAAGTCGGGTTTTCGCTGCTTGCGCGCAGCCATTTCGACCGGAGGTCCTGGTAGGATCGGACCAGGATTTTTTCAGAAGAATGATTGAAAAGGGGCACGTTTTCATCTGGTGCGACGAAGCAGTCGCATACGAGGTTGTGCCTCCGGTCCGTTGGAAACGCACGTTCATGCTAAGGAGAGCCCTCCTTCGGGGGAAAAGCACCATCGCCCGTTCGACCGTGGGGGCGCACGACATCGCCAAATCCGTCATAGCTGTCTCAGTTTACACCGTCGCGCTGCCCTTCGCGTTGGGTTTGGGGCAACACAGATTCATGATTTTATTAGTCAAACTTTTTGATCATCTCGGCAAGCTCCTTGCGGTCATGCGCATCAATCCCGTAACCGAGCCTTACATCACAGAGTAAATGCGAGATATGGAATTCGACGATTTCATAATCGGTCGCGATGACCTTATTCTGATCACAGGGGCGACCGGTTTCATTGGCTCCAAATTGGTACAAGGTTTGCTGAAGTCGGGATTTCGGAACTTGCGATGTTTCGCCAGACCCTCGAGTAAATTGGAACGCATCGAAGCCCTGTGCGATCGCCGGCCCGCAGGCGCACACGTTGAAGTCTTCAGAGGCAACCTTCTGTCTCGCGAGGATTGCCTGGCTGCGACGAAGCATGTGGCGCTCATCTTTCACTTAGCCGCAGGCCGAGGCGAGAAGTCCTTTCCTGACGCGTTTCTGAACTCGGTTGTCACGACGCGTAATCTTCTTGAAGCCTCGCTGCGACACGGGTGCCTCAGACGATTCGTCAACGTCAGTTCTTTCGCCGTTTATACGAATAGGAAGAAATTGCGGTGGAGGCTCCTGGATGAATCGTGTCCGGTTGAAAACGATCCCTGGCTCCGCGGGGACGCTTATTGCTACGCAAAAGCTAAACAGGACGAAATCGTTGTTGAATACAGTAAGAGAACTGGCATCCCGTATGTAATTGTGAGGCCGGGGTATGTTTTTGGTCCTGGCAAGACGAATATTACCGGCCGGGTAGGGATCAGCACTTTTGGCATCTTTCTGCATCTCGGAGGCTCAAATCCAGTACCCCTCACCTACGTAGATAATTGTGCGGAGGCGATCGCGCTGGCTGGATTGAAGAAGAATGTCGATAGTGAAGTGTTCAATGTCGTGGACGACGCCCTGCCTACCAGCCGCCAATTCTTAGGCCTGTATAAGCAGCATGTAAAACGCTTCAAGTCTCTGTATCTTCCCCACTTTGTAAGTTACGCGCTCTGTTACTTGTGGGAGCGGTATTCGGACTGGTCAGCAGGGCAGCTGCCTCCAGTGTTTAATCGCAATCATTGGCACGCGTACTGGAAGAAGACACGTTACAGCAATGAAAGATTGAGGACGCGGCTAGGTTGGAAGCCAAAGGTGCCTATGGCAGAGGGGTTAAGGCGCTATTTCGAAGCTTGCCGCGACGCGCAACCGTATGCTTAAGGTCGGAATTGTGGGATGCGGCAAGGTCGCGGATGAGCATGCCTCCCAGATCCAAAGAATCAAGGGATGCGAGATCGTTGGAGTTTGTGACAGGGAACCGCTAATGGCGCGGCAGCTCTACGAGAGGTTCGCCGTCAAACGTTACTTCAGCGACCTCATGGAGTTCTTGGGGCAGGCCAAGCCAGACGTTGTTCACATCACGACGCCGCCGCAAAGCCATTTCGATATCGCGAAGCGTTGCCTGGAATTGGGATGCCACGTCTACGTGGAGAAGCCGTTTACGCTATACGGAGAAGAGGCCGAACGGCTGATTGCGCTTGCGAATGAGAGGCGGCTCAAGATAACGGCAGGGCACGATGATCAGTTTAGGCCCGCGGCCCGACGCATGCGAGCGCTTGTGGAGAGCGGTTTTTTAGGCACTGGGCCGGTGCACATGGACAGTTATTACTGTTATGAACTTGGACAATCGGACTATGCGGGAGCACTTCTTGGCGACAAGGGACACTGGGTACACAGACTGCCGGGGAAACTGCTGCAGAACATTATTAGCCACGGCATTGCGAGAATTGCAGAGTTTTTGGTGACGGATTCGCCCCACATCATTGCTGATGGGTTTACAAGCCCGCGCCTGAGGGATATGGGCGAGACCGAAATCATTGACGAGTTGAGAGTCATCATTTCCGAAGAGGAACGCACAACGGCCTATTTCACGTTCTCAACGCAGATGCGTCCCTCGCTCCATGAATTTCGTATTTATGGCGCCAAGAACGGGCTTATTTTGGACCAAGATCAGGAGACGCTCATCAAGCTCCGAGGGGATAGGTTCAAGAGTTACGTGGAGAAGTTCCTGCCCCCTGCCATTCTGGCCGCGCAGTATCTGGGAAATCTCAAAACGAATATGCGGAATTTTATCCGAAGTGATTTCCATATGAAGGCCGGCATGAAATATCTAGTCGAGTCTTTTTATCGTTCCATCGTTGAAAACACCTCCCTTCCCATTCCGTACCGGGAAATCCTTTTGACTGCCCGGATCATGGACGCCATTTTTGGCCAACTGGATGCCCAGAGGTTGGCGAGGCGGCCGATCCTGCGGGTGGGTCGCGCGGCGAACCCCGTGGAGGCAACATCAGTCGCTTCTCGCTTTCGTGCGTCGGCTAGTCGTTCGCGAGCTCTCTAAAGTATCGTCAGGAAAGTCTTCGAATGAGGAGAACGTCCGATAACATGAATTCATCGGTGACGGTTTGCGGGAGAGAAGTTCGTGTCCGTGGACGACTGATCCGGATTGCGCGCCTTAATGGTGATAAATACCTGTTCCTAGGCAATCCGGAACCGATGCTCGAGGGCCTTCGCAAGTCCGGAAAACGGATCGACCTTTTCACGTTTATACAGAAATTACCAGAAACCTCGCCGAAATATCCGTACCCAATGGAATGGGACAACTTTGCCGCCTTGCCGGTGTCCACGTTCGATCACTGGTGGGAGCAGCAGATTAACAACAAAACCCGTAACGCAGCCAGGCAAGCCGATAAAAAAGGCGTAATCGTTCGGGAAGTGCCTTTTGATGACGCACTGGTCCAAGGAATTTGGGAGGTCTACAACGAATCACCCGTTCGGCAGGGCAAACCAAATGCTCATTACGGAAAGGACTTCAAAACCATTTACAGGGAAGAAGCCACCCATCTTGAGAACAGCATCTTTATCGGCGCATTTCTGGACCAAAAGATGATTGGCTTCATTAAATTGGTTTACGACGAGACCCGAACGCAGGCAGGCCTGATGAATATCGTCTCGATGATCGGGCACCGGGACAAGGCTCCGACAAACGCGCTAGTGGCCCAGGCTGTCCGATCCTGCGCCGAACGGGGAATTCGTTATCTTGTGTACTCCAACTTTGCTTACGGAAAAAAGCAGCGGGATAGTCTCAGCGATTTCAAGGAGCGCAATGGCTTTCAGCGAGTCGATGTGCCTCGCTACTATGTCCCTCTCAGTCGAATCGGCTGGGCCGCTTTTCGTCTTGGCCTCCATAAGAACTTCGCCGATCATCTTCCCGAACCCCTGCTCGCAAGGCTTCGTGAAGTTCGCAAGGCCTGGTACAACCGCAAACTCCTCCTAGCGACAGAAGGTTCTTAGAAGTAGTTCCGAAGGGTGGGGGCACGCTAGGTACACGCACGACGGGACACTCGTTTTCAGCAACTGGTGAGCAGCCCGCTGCAGTTACTCCCAGTTTGAACTGATCCATATGCCAGGAATTGTCGGACTTATCACCAAGATGCCACGCGATTGGGCCGAGCCACAATTGCTGCGGATGGTTGCGGCTCTTCGTCACGAGCCCTGCTACACGACGGGGACATGGATCGATCATTCCTCGGGAGTATATGTAGGGTGGGCCGCACGCAAGCATTCTTTCTCGGATGGAATGCCGCTGTGCAATGAACGAGGAGACATCGTTCTCCTCTTTTCCGGGGAAGAGTTCTCCGAACCGGGAACGGCCTTGCGTTTAAGAGAGCGAGGACACAGCGTCAAGTTGGGTGGCCCGTCCTACCTTGTCCATGTGTACGAAGAGGATCCTACATTTCCCGCTAACTTGAACGGACGATTTCATGGGTTGCTGATCGATCGAATTCGCGGAATAACGACGCTCTTTAACGACCGTTATGGGATGCATCGGATCTACTATCACGAATCGAAGGAGGCACTCTACTTCGCCGCGGAAGCCAAAACCATTTTGGCAGTGCGTCCTGAGTTGCGGAAGGTGGATCCCCGTGGTTTGGGGGAATTCATCTCCTGCGGCTGTGTTCTCGAGAATCGATCCCTCTTCACGGATGTTCATGTCCTGCCGCCCGCCTCGGCTTGGGTCTTTCGAGATGGTTCAATCGAACGGAAGGGATTGTATTTCCAGCCATGCGAGTGGGAGAACCAAGAGCCTCTGGAACCGCAATCGTATTATCGGGAACTCCGAGACGTTTTCACGCGCAACCTCCCCCGGTACTTCGATGGTCAGGAACGCATTGGAATATCCCTGACGGGCGGACTCGACACTAGGATGATCATGGCCTGGGGTAAGTTCTCGCCGGATTCCTTTCCCTGTTATACGTTTCGGGGCGCATATCGTGATTCTCAAGACGTCACGATCGGACGAACAGTAGCCAAATTCTGCAAACAACCCTACGAGGTGATTCACGTTGGAAAGGAGTTTCTCTCGCGCTTTCCGCATTACGCGGAGCGTAGTGTGCACCTTACGGACGGATGTGTCGAGGTAAGCCGGGCCCCCGTTCTCTACGCGAACGAACGAGCGGCGGAAATAGCACCGGTCAGAATGACCGGCAACTACGGAAGCGAGGTACTCCGGACAGTCCGAGCGTTCAAGCCGGTGAAGCCCACGCCCGGGCTCTTCCGCCCGGAGGTTCTCCCACAAATTGATGCCGCTAGTGAGACTTACGCTGGCCTGACTCAGACACACCCGGTTACTTTTGCCGCCTTCCGACAGGCTCCCTGGCACCACTGGGGCCTTCTCGCGCTGGAACAGACTCAGCTATCGCCGCGGTCGCCATACCTGGACAATGAGTTGGTGCGAACGGCCTTCCGAGCACCCTTGACTCTGGGAAATACCATTTTCGACGACAATGAGGACTGCCTGCGCCTGATTGCTGACGGCAATGCCGCGCTTCGTCGGATCCGCACAGACCGCGGCTTGGGCTCCTCACGAACGCCGTCCGGCGCGATCGCCCGGGGGCTCCTTGAATTTACGTTCAAGGCGGAATACGCATACGACTACGGCATGCCTCAGTGGGTGGCCCGTGTCGATCGCATCCTTTCACCGCTCCACCTCGAACGTCTCTTCCTCGGCAGGCACAAGTACTACCATTTCCGAGTCTGGTACCGGGATGAGCTTTCGAAGTACGTCCAGGAAATGCTGCTCGATTCGCGGACGCTTTCTCGGCCCTACATCGAACCCAAAGCACTCCAAATGATGGTACAGGGCCACCTCAAGGGAAATCGGAATTACACCAGCGAGATCCATAAAGTGCTGACGCTGGAGCTTCTGCACCGTCTTTTCGTTGACTCAAGGTGATCCTACCCGAAAAATCTAACCCCGCGGGAGGGGTATAAGTGTCCTCAGCACTCGCCACATTCGTTTACGTCATCGGTATCCTCGGGCTTTTCAAACTTGCTCGCAATCTGCAAGTCCATACTTCCAAGGCCCTTTGGATTCCCGTGATCTGGTTCTCGATCGGCGCATCCCGAATGGTTTCCCAGTGGCTGAATATCGCGCCACCGACGAAGCCGGACGACTACTTCGAAGGCAGCCCACTTGACCGCGTTGTGTTTTCGGCTCTTTTGGCCATTGGCCTGATTGTGCTTTTCAGCAGAAAACGACGGGTAGCCTCCATCCTGCGAACAAATTGGCCAATTGTTCTGTTTGTTGCCTATTGTGCCGTAAGCATCGTTTGGTCCGATTTCCCAGTCGTAGCGTTCAAGCGATGGATCAAGGACCTGGGCGATTTGACAATGGTCCTGGTCGTCCTCACCGATTGGGATCCGTCCGCTGCGTTTCAGAGACTTCTCGGAAGGGCCGGATTTGTGTTGGTTCCCGTGTCCATCCTGCTGATCAAGTACTACCCCGCCCTCGGCCGGGGATACCATCCTTGGACCTGGACCCCCTTCTACATCGGGGCTGCCGGCGGCAAGAACGAACTCGGTTTGCTCTGCGTTATCTTCGGCACCGCGTCTTTATGGCATTTCTTCGGGGCCCGCGGCCAGACAGAAGAGGCTCGCAGGGGCCGCCTCATTGCGCACGGCGTCATCCTCGTGATGGCACTATGGCTCTTTTGGATGGCCGATTCGGTCACCTCTTGGTCTTGCTTTTTCATGGCAGCGGGGTTTATCGCCGCAACGAGCCTTGGCGCGCTGAACCGCAAGCCGGTTATGGCGCACCTGCTGGTGGCGGCGATGCTCTGCGTTTCCTTCTGCGCCGTGTTCCTCGATTTTGGAAGTGGCGTGATCGAGTCGATGGGCAGGGACCCGACTCTTACCGGTCGGACTGAGCTCTGGAGCCGTGTCCTCGGCATGGCCGGGAATTCTTTGGTGGGTACCGGCTTTGAGAGTTTCTGGCTTGGACCGCGAATGGAGGAGCTGTGGCGCATCTACTGGTGGCACCCGAACGAAGCTCATAATGGTTACCTTGAGGTGTACTTGAATCTGGGCTGGCTAGGCGTGGCCCTGCTCGCTCTGCTGCTGATAACCGGGTACCGGAATGCGATTGCTGCGTTCCGCGCCGACCGGGAGACAGGCACACTCAGGCTGGCGTATTTTGTCGTCGCGATTACCTACAACTTCACGGAGTCAGGAATTCGGATCATGCACCCCATGTGGATCATTTTACTCTTCTCGATAATGGCCGTACCAAGGGCTTCCATTCCGGAAGAGGTCTTCCAGTTCGGCAGCACTGAAGCCGACCAATTTGCTGAGCCGGAGGCAGAACTCGACTATGTCACTCCCCATAGGGCTTATACGCGGGTAGGCCGGGGATCCGTTTGAGGCCCTTTGAAACAGGCGGCGCATGCCGCCCTCCAGCGCACGCGATCCGTCGCCTAGCGGTCCAAGGCGCAGGGATGACATTGTTTTCAAACGGCATGGGCTTGCTCGTGCAGATGGTTTCAACCGTTGCATTGGCTCGACTGCTGACACCCGCGGATTTTGGGGTAGTCACTATGGTGACTACCTTCAGTTTGCTATTGGTGAACTTCGGTGTAAATGGATTTACAGAGGCCATCATCCAGCGAGAAGAGATCGATCACAGTTTGGCCACCAATCTTTTTTGGATCAATATATGCGCAGGAATTCTTCTCACGGTCGGATTCGCGGCAGCGGGATCGCTAATGGCTCGGTTTTATGGCAACGCTAGCGTGGAATACATCGCCGTGGGCATCTCCTTGACGATTCTCATCACCAGCACTTCTGTTATGCACCTGGCGCTCCTCATGCGCGCCATGCACTTTTCTCTGGTGTCCACTAATGACTTCCTCAGTCGGGTCGTCTCAGTAGCCGTTTCAGTCCTCCTTGCCTGGTCTGGGTGGGGCTACTGGGCCTTGGTCGTAGGCGCCATCGCACAGCCACTCAGCCAGTCGATTGGAGCCTGGATTCTCTGTTCTTGGGTTCCGGGGTTCCCCTGCCGGCTGGCCGGCATGGGATCGATTGTACGGTTCGCGCTGAACGTTTACGGGCGATTCAGCCTCAACTACTTCACGCGGAATATGGATAACCTCTTGGTAGGTTGGCGCTTTAATGCGCAAGCTCTGGGGTTCTACAAGAAGGCCTATGATCTATTTGCCCTTTCAGCCCTCGTGCAATCCCTCACAACCGTCGCTGTATCTGCTTTGAGCCGACTGAACCGAGACTCGGTTCAGTATAGGAAGTATCTTCTCAACATTCTTGCGGTCACCGCATTTGTCGGAATGGGTGTGGGCGCAGAACTGACTCTCATTGGCAAGGACGTCATTCGACTGCTGTTGGGACCCAATTGGGAGGAGTCGGGGCGTATATTCACCTACTTTGGCCCTGGAATCGGGGCTATGTTTCTCTATGGCACCCACGGCTGGATCCAACTTTCCATCGGCAGGGCGGACCGCTGGTTCCGCTGGGGTTGGGTAGAGTTCACAATTACGGGTGCGCTGTTCGTCCTGGCGCTCCCGTGGGGTCCGGCAGCGGTTGCTGCGTCTTGGAGTTTATCTCTCTGGATACTGACGATTCCTGCGTTGTGGTATGCAGGGAGACCGATCCGTCTTGAAATTTCCCCCGTGATTGCTGCTGTCTGGAAGTTCGTAGCCGCATCCCTGCTAGCGAGTTGCGTAGCTGCTGTGATTGCTGGAAGCCTCCGATGGCAAGTCGCGGCCTCGAACTCGATTGGGGAACTAACGCGGATTGTGAAGATTTCTTGCCTGTTCGGCGCTCTCTATTTGGGTGCCGTGATCATTCTGCACGGAGGTTGCGCGCCCCTCGATCAAGCCGCCGGTCTGTTGCGGGGGATGATGCCAGGCAGTAAGTCCTTAAGGCCTTTGTCCACCATCGCTGCGACCTGTAGTGTTGAGCCGAGCCAAGAGATTACGTTAGTCGGCAAATAGTAAAACCGGCATCAGCCCACCAATTAGGTGACTCTTAACGGTTATGATTCCGCGACGGTCACTCGTAACCTTCCGACGTTCGTGTGAAACCATCGGTATGGAAACGCTAAGCCTTCGCTATCGCGGGAGGCGCAAAGCCGAACCGTGCGCCGCAAGCCCAATACATAGCTTATCGATTGCGATCGATGCAACACCACCTTTGGAATGCGAAGAAGGAGGATAATCGGAAATTATGATCCAAGTATCCTGCTATAACTGCGGCTCAAGGGACCGAGCACCATATGCGACCGAGAACGGATGCAATCTCGTGAAGTGTGCTAGTTGTGGATTGCTCTACGTGAACCCGCGGCCCAGCGACGAAGAGATCGAGGAAGGGGTGAAGTTAGGCGCCCACACGGGAGAACGGACACTTCACTCAACCGGGCGGTACACGGTCACCAAGGTCGCCATGTATCATAAGATACTCAGAGACATTTATGGAACGGAACTGCAGAACCGGGAGCAAACTTGGTTGGATGTCGGTTGCGGACATGGAGAGTTACTAGCGGCTTTGCAAGAAGTCTCCAGAAACAAAGTCGCGGTTAGAGGAATAGAGCCGAACCGACTCAAAATCGATGCTGCTCGTAAGAGGGGACTAGACGTTGACTATTTTGATTTGGGTTTCCACGACGCACTCTACGACTCCATTTCGCTCTTAAATGTGTACTCTCACCTGACGAACCCGCGCGAATTCCTCCGATTGGTCAAGCAGCGCTTGAGTCCTAAAGGAGAACTCCTCTTGGAGACGGGAGATACGGCCAGTTTGCCGGCGAATTTGCACCCTCGTCCCTTTCTACTCCCCGATCATTTGAGTTTCTGCTCCGAACAGATCTTAACGAATATGCTGAAGGAGACCGACTTCGAAATCATCAGCGTTAACAAATATCCGCCCCTTAAGCTTCGGTTCATGAAGGAAAGAATTCTCAGGGAGGTTGTCAAGCTTGCCCTTCCCCATAAACGATCTCAGATTCCTATGATGTACAGTTGGTTTCGAGTTGCCAAATACCGGACCGATACATGGATCCGAGCCAGGGTAGTAACTAGCGTTGGAAGTGCCGACAAGGCGAGTAGACTCTCAGCATCAGAAGAGACTAGGAATGGATTTTCTTCAGCTCGGTAGAAGGGTTCGAGGCCGCTATATACGGGACACGGCCCACTTTTTGTCCAGACGCCCATTTAAGATCGATAGCCCCGTTCCCTATGTTTCATTTACTTTTGACGACTTTCCGCGCTCCGCCTTGCACACAGGGGGAGCGATTCTGAGGCAGTTCGGAGTTGCAGGAACTTATTTTGCTTCCTTCGGTCTCATGGGTAAGCAGGCACCGCCTGGAACCATCTTTGTTCCCGACGATTTGGAACTCCTGTTGGAACACGGGCATGAGTTGGGATCTCACACTTTTGCTCACTGCGATGCCTGGAACACAGAACCGAGCGTGTTCGAGAAATCAGTCATTGAAAACGATCATGCGCTCGGTCAACTTGCACCACGGTCGTCATTCAAAACGTTCTCTTATCCCATCAATCCACCTCGGGCGCAGACTAAGCGGAGAACTGGTCAGCATTTCATTTGTTGTAGGGGCGGAGGCCAGACGCTGAACGTTGGGACCGCAGACCTGAATTATCTTCGTGCTTTCTTCCTAGAGAAAAGCCGGGATAAGCCTGACGTGGTAAGGAGTCTCATAGATCAGAATCGTCGTGCACGAGGGTGGCTTATTTTTGCAACTCACGACGTTTGCGAACGCCCCTCGACTTGGGGATGCACTCCGCTGTTCTTTGAAGATATTGTCCGAAGCGCCGTAGCTTCGGGCGCTCGGGTCTTGCCGCTTATTCAAGTTTGGGAGGAGCTTTGCGCTGCATCTTCAGCGTAACTCTTTCCGGAATCTGAAAATGAAGGCGCTTGTAACTTGGCGTGTGGGGGCGCTGCCTTGGTTAAGATGGGAAGCTAGTGAACCGCTATCGTGAGACCCGTCGGTGGGGCGGGCTGAGTACTCTGTCCCGGATTCGCGGATTGGTGAGCGCCCATGTCTGGGTTGCTGTTGAGAAGCACGATATTTCTGCCGGAGTCCGCATAGAGATAAACCGGATCACCGAACGACCTATTGATAGGATTGGCTAGGGTGATCGTGTCAGTGGTGTAGTTCACAGACGAAATCTGCACAGGGCTTGCGCTGCCGACCTTTATGCTGTCACCCCGAACGCCGGGAATGCCGGAACCATCTTGGAAAAAACCGGCGTCATTGACCACGAGAGCAATTCCCGAACCAGAATCCCCTGCGGCAACCGTAGTTAGGTAAGTACCAGCACCCCGCGCCGGCGATGCGGATTGAAGGTGCCAGTCGCTTGTGGAGTTAACGAATAACGGGTTTTTGTTCAGAATATTTCCAGCCATGGTGCTGAATGGAGCGAGATAAATGCATCCTGTCCCGCAAGATGGCAAATAGCCCAGATTATTCTTTCCTACGAAATTTAATAGAGTAGTCGGGTCAGTGTCTATCCACTCGCAGTTGTTGCTCACAGCGTCGTAGATAATGTCGTTTATCATTGCCCCTTTGGTTGAGTTGTGGATAAAGGTTGCAATTCCACATTCTTTGGGACTCATTTGGGTCTGGAGCGTCACGATGGTGTTGTTGTAGTCTTTGACGCCGTAAAAGCCACCCAAATCGTCATACAGATAACCAGTCCCAAGGTTGTGAACCGTATTGAATCGCGTAATTGCCCCGTGACTCCCACACGGTGAACTGCTGTCCTGAAATAACCAGGCATGGGCGCCCCCGACCCCAAGAATGTTCTCTACTGTGTTTCGTTCGATAAGCACATGGATCAGTGCCGGTTGAGGACTGACGCACTCGCTTTCCATTGCGTCGATATGAAGTTCGCCTGTATAGAGTGGGAAGTCCACCGCGGCATTAACGTCGTGGAACTGATTGTTCCTGACCACGTTGAAGGAACCGTAAAGCTGCACGAAATCCGTGACATGGCTGATGTCATTGGTGTCCACTAGGTTGTGGTCGCCGTTGATTAAAATAGCCGCCCCGCCCCCGTTTGTTTGGGGGGTCGCCGCGCACCAGGAAATCGTGTTCGACTTGATGACCGTGTAACTGGAAGTCGTACCGTAGGCCATCTTGATGCATTGGCTCGTACCGACTTGATGGATGGTGTTGTTCAAGATTTGGACGCCGGTCACGCTGTTCAGGAGTACGCCGTTGCTTTCGGAAAAAGTCGGATCGTAAATTTCGAAACCGCTGACCACTATATAGTTCTTGGAAATCGTAAAGCCAGATACCTTTACGTTATCGCCGGCATTAACTGTGAAGGTGATGGGCGCGGCACTCGTCCCCGAGGTAGGCGGATTCACATACTCTTGATATGTCCCAGCAAAAACCGTACAAATATCGCCCGGCGCTGCCGCATTGGCGCACGCCTGAATCGTGCTGAAGGTGCCCGCTCCCGCAGCTTTGACGGCGTAGTTTGCAGCCTGTGCCCTAGAACCAAAAAACATTAGAACGATCGGAAGTAGGGTGACGATAATCCTTGATTTCATTGCGCGCCCCACGTATGACGCGCCGTCCAGGTCGCTAAGTCATAGCGGTCGCTGGAGTTTGTGGCGGGGGTTACCACGAACACGATAAAGTCGCGTAGAAGCGCCCGACGGCTCATTTTCACCAACCAAGAAAGTGATGTGTATGACCCAAGGACCACAGAATCTCCTATATATTCGTATTTTCCGCAAGATATGCCGTCTCCACAACTGGCAAGAAGGGCAATTACGGACAGGCTTAACTGTTTGAGTATGTGGCAGGCTGCCGACACAGGTACAGATCTTGGACGCCGCATTCGACTTTCCGGAACTACGGCTGCTCGTCAAACTCGGGAATCAGGTAGACTCGATGTTTGAGGGGTATTGGTTTTGTGGCGCGACTGGCCGCCCGCAAATGGGCTGTAGTGACATTTGGCACGTTGCTTCTCGTGGGCTCGGCGGTGTCGGCTTCGGGCTGGGGCCATCGCAGCAGGCTTCCCCAGGACCGCGCTACATCACCACCCGTTCATTCTGTTGACCTGAAATGGACTGCCAGCACGTCACGTGTCGTCGGTTATAACGTGTATCGGTCGGAAAAGGCCAGCGGCCCTTACGTGAGGTTGACTTCAGCTCCGGTTTCCAGGACTGACTACACGGATCGAACCGTTCAGGCGGGGCGTACGTACTTCTACAGGGTGAGGGCAGTTGATAATAAAGGTCATGAGAGTTCGTATTCAAATCAAGTCAAGGCCGAAGTGCCGTCGCCCTGAAGGCGTCCAGTCATCTGACAGAGTCGGTTGCGTTGGGCTTTGAAAATCCTCATTCTGCAAGGACCGTTCTCCGTGGTTTGCCTACCTATTCCGAATTACGCCAAAGCTCGGGACATCACCGACTGTCGACATCCTTCGACTTCATGCTAGGAAAGCATCCTCGTGCCGAAGAATCGATTTTTGACTGGTGAATACCTCGACAGGGTCCCCCACTGGCACACCGACGATTCGGCGTGGAAGGCGAAGTCCGTCCGGCACATGCTTCAGCGAAACCGCCTCTCTCCTCGCATCATCGGCGAGGTGGGCTGCGGGACGGGTGAGGTGCTTCGGCAATTGCAGCTGCATATGGACCCGCAATGCCTTTTCGTTGGATATGACATTGCGCCGCAAGCAATCGAACTCAGCCGAACCCGCCAGAACGATCGGCTGGAGTGCCGTTTGGCAGACATTCGCGAAGATGCGGATGTGCGTTTCGATTTGCTGCTGATCCTGGACGTTCTGGAACACCAGGAAAACTACTTTCGTTTTTTGCGGGAATCAAAGTCGCTCGCTCCCTACAAGCTCTTTCACACTGTCCTGGACCTCTCTGCCCAAGCTGTATTGCGAAAAGAAAACCTATCCAACCGGCGGCGCTTTACCGACGATCTCCACTTTTTTACAAAGGAAACCTTCCTGCAGGCTCTGTGCGATGAGGACTACGAAGTTCTCGACTGGTTTTACGTGCCGCGTTCCGTGCACCGTGCTTCGGGGATCACTCAAACATTTCTTCAGTTGCCCCGAAGGATTTGTTTCGCGCTTGACTCCGATTTCGCCGCCCGCCTACTGGGCGGCTATAGCCTCTTCGTGCTTGCAAAATAACTGACGATCTGTTTTCGCTGGACAGCAGCTCATACGGGCTCTTGAAGTACATCGCAATGCCCCAAAATGTTTATGTCACTGGCGAACATCTCACAAGGAATCCGGACTGGCACGTCCATGCCTCCGCCTGGAAGGCCCAGCACGTGATGCGCATGGTCCGGCGCCATCACCTCCCGGCCCACACCGTCGGCGAGGTGGGCTGTGGGGCCGGCGAAGTGCTAAGGCAACTACAGTTACAGATGGACTCCAGCTGCATTTTTTCCGGATACGACATTTCGCCGCAGGCAATTGAACTCGCCAAGAGTCGCGAAAAACAGCAGCTTCACTTCAAATTGGCCGATATCTTCCAGGAGCCCGACGCGTATTTCGATTTGCTCCTGATCCTGGATGTCGTGGAACACGTGGAAGACTATTTCGATTTCTTGCGGCGTTTGAAGCCGCTCGCCCGCGACAAAATTTTCAATTTCCCCTTGGACCTATCTGTCCAGGCGCTCTTACGCAAAGACGGTCTGATGATGCGCCGCCGAACCTACGGCCATCTCCACTACTTCACCCGAGACTTGGCCCTCCAGAGCCTCGTCGGCGAAGGCTACGAAGTGATTGACTGCTTTTATGCGCCCTTCGGCATGGACTTCCCCGCTGGCTTAAAGGGACAAATCATCCGTTGGCCCCGAATAGTCTTCCCCGCCATCAGCGAGGATCTCGCGGCTCGTTTATTGGGTGGGTTCAGCCTGTTTGTGCTGGCGAGATGAGCCGCCGTCGAGTTGCGCTATCAAGGAGTTTGAAATCCATGGACACATGCGATGTCGCAGTCTTAGGAGCCGGCCCCTATGGCCTTTCGGTGGCCGCACATCTCCGGGAATCCAACCTGGACTTCAGAGTCTTAGGCGAACCGATGTCTTTCTGGGAGCGTCAAATGCCCGCCGGCATGCTCTTGCGATCCCCGCGCGTGGCCTCCCATATCTCTGATCCGCGGGGCCGCTTCACGCTGGATGAATACGAAACGGCGAAAGGAAGCCCTTTCGTCGTCAAAGTGCCTCATGCCGTGACTGATTTCATCCGGCAAGAAATGGCGAGAAAAATTCCCCTGCAAGATTTCGTTAATTATGGCAAGTGGTTTCTGCGCGAGGCGGATCTGCCGATTGAGTCTCGGGTAGTCTCGCGCGTGGATGTGGCGTCGGGCGGATTCCAGCTGCACTTTGACGATGGAAAATCGCTGCGTGCAGGCAGGGTCATCATCGCCGCCGGCATTGCTCCTTTTGCTCGCACACCACAACCATTCGCCCATTTGCCTGCTTCCCTGGTCTCGCACACATCCCACCACAACGACCTCAGCAAGTTCCGCGGCAAAGAAGTGGTCGTAATCGGCGGTGGCCAAAGCGCCTTGGAGTCAGCCGTCCTGCTCGACGAGGCTGGAGCTCGCGTGGAAGTTCTGATTCGCGAGCCTCGGGTGCGCTGGTTGGGCACGAAACGCCGTTGGACGCACAGCAAAGTGGTGGCTCCAATGTTGTATGGGCGCGCCGACGTCGGCCCGGCAGGAGTAAGCCTGCTGGTGCAACGGCCGAATCTATTCCGCCGGCTGCCCCGCGCCGTTCAAGATTGGTGGGGACCGCGCGCAATTCGCCCCGCAGCCTCATGGTGGGTAAAGGCCCGCACGGCGAATGTACGGATTCATACCAGCCGATTCGTCGTCCACGCCCGCCCGCTAGGAGAACGGGTGCTCCTCGAATTGAACGATGGGTCTGAGCGCGTCTTCGATCATGTGCTTGTGGGAACCGGCTATCAAGTCGACATCGCGCAGTATCCATTTCTTTCCGCCCTAGTTTTGGAAAGAATCGAACGCGTTGGCGGTTACCCGCTGCTCGACGAGGGTTTTGAGACCTCGTTGGCCGGATTGCATTTTGTAGGGGCTCCCGCCGCGTGGAGTTTTGGCCCGCTGATGCGCTTTGTCGCCGGGACCGAGTTTGCTTCCCCGGCTGTGGCGCGCCGAATTCTGCACGCCAGACAACGGCGAACTCAAGTTACCTTAAATGCAACGATTCGAAAAGGCACGTGGGCAACCACTCGCACCAATGTATGACCAAGTCTAACGCTAACCGCAAGGGTTTGGTACCGCCCTCCATATTGGTGTCCGCCAGAAAATCGCTCGGGTCATTTCCAACCAGAGCTCTCGATTGATCACCGCCTAGCATCAGCGCCTGCTCGATGGCATAGGAGGGTCGGAACGTTTTGAACTTCCAAACATGCCATTTGGCAGTGAGTTCCTGCTGGGGAATAGGCCAAGGTCACGGTCGTCGGCGAGGCAGCGACGTTTTCGTGGTAATAGCTTCCGATGCTGTAGTTGTGCCCATTGTCCCACCTCTGGATTCAATACTTCGTAACTTCCGCGGGAGAAAGGAAGGCAGGGCTCTTATTGAGCATGCAGGCAGCAAGGAATCAAATTGCAAAGCCCGGAGCTTTACGGGGGCAAAATTAACAAGACGAACTAGCTATATCCTTGCGATTCAGGTAGTTATGCTTCTTCGAGCGCTAGTAAAAAGAGAGGCGAGTTTCGGCCGTACTGCTAGTGGGAACTATCAACCAGACGGCATCGGTCCAACTACCACCCACAAACGACGAGCGTCGTACGAACGCTTCGTTGAGAATAAAGGAACTTTCAAGGGATGGGTGCCGCACCCTCTTGGGAATAAACGCTTTCTAAGTTGCCGGAGTCGGTCGCCGTCACAACATAGTAATAGGTTTGACCGGATTGAACAGCGTTATCTCTGTAGTTTGTAGCGGCAATAATCGACGGGTTGAGCTTGGTATATGGCCCGCCGGAGCCGGTTCCTCGGTACACATTGTAGCCTAGGACTCCCGAAGAGATGCTGGGATTCCAACTCAAGGTCACTTCATGGGACCCAACGGCACTAGATTGAGCGGGTGATGTCAACGTCCCCGACGTATTGGCAGCGCTATTCGATGAAGCCAGACCCGCCGATGTGGAAGCGCAGCTCGAAAGAATAACGGTAGCGAGAAGTGTGGTCACCATTATGAGCAGGGTGAATGCTTTTCCGTGTGCCCGCCCAAACGGCAGGCAAGGGCGATCACTTGAGGGTGCTAAGCAAATACGTGCGGGGTGCATCTTCACGACGGGGGAGTATAGGGGTAAACCTGTAGATACCGATACTGGCCACTAGGGCTAAAAAGGTACGGGCCAGGGGAAAAAGGTACGGGGTGGTAGGGCGAACAAGGTAGGGAATCTTTCCCCGCTGGATCCGATCTGATCTGGGGTACTGGCCGGTGAGTCCAGCAGGTTCACACGGAACCTAGTTGCGGGCCACTCAGCCGGGCTTTCCTAATGGCACCGCATCCTCCGGTTTGAAAAGCGGTATAGCTGGTTTCCCGGTCATGCGAGCCGCTTCTGTGGCAATCGTTTCCAGGTCGACCTTCGAAAAACCAACGCAACGAGTCTGGATACGACCGCCAGGCAGAATCAGGAACAATGTGGGAGAATTCGTGAGGCCGTATCGGTTCGAAGCAGGGTAACCTTTTCCATCGATAAGAACCGGGAACTTGATGTTAAATTGCTGCGTGAACTTTCGTGTGTCTTTGGGGTGATTTTGGGAAATTCCCCACAAAGTGAAGTTCGACCCACCATACATCTCATACATCCGCTGGAGAAATGGAAACGTGAACTGAGACGTTACGCAGTTCACTTTGAAGAATGCAGCCAAAACGGATCCGTTTTTGAGGGCGTCGGCTAGACACATCCTATGTCCATCGAGATTCTTGAGCATGATTGCGGGGGCCCTCTCGCCCGCCCGAATCGCTGCGAGCGGTTCTCTCCGGAGGAAACGATGCACTAAACCCAGCAAATTCAAATTGCGAAAGTCTGCGGCGGAAATGCGGGCCGAATTTCTCATTGCTCTTGATCAGATGGGATGAGAAGGCCGGTCTCCAGCGGGATGCGATACGCTCCCAATGATCGACGCGCTCGAAGCGCAAGATAAAGGAGACCGGCTATGAAGAAGATTAGCACTGAAGCGATGAACAGAATCGAGAATTTCAAAGGTCAGCAGCTGACGATCGGATTGGATCTGGGAGACCGATTCAGCCATTA
>Ga0066691_10000064_pt1 | contig 23504 bp, 17 predicted proteins | sample GraSoiAngelo_140_FD_66671 | JGI IMG/M metagenome (GOLD analysis project Ga0066691, IMG submission 66671) | Grasslands soil microbial communities from the Angelo Coastal Reserve, California, USA - 14_0929_12_30cm | ecosystem: Environmental > Terrestrial > Soil > Grasslands | place: USA... | reverse complement strand
GTTTTACTGCTGGTTAGCCATTAGCCCGAGAGACGATCAAAAGCTGGTGATCAGCTCCGACGGTTTTTCAGACACCGCTGAGGTGGAATTAGATTCCCCAGAGATCCACCCACGCAAGACCTGGAGCGATTATCCGGTTGGCGTTGCACTGGAACTGAAGCGCGCTGGCGTTCCTTTGCGCGGAGCAAATTTGCTCATCCACGGTGAGGTCCCGATGGGAGCGGGGCTCAGCTCTTCCGCGGCGATCGAGGTGGCCACGGCACTCGCGCTTGCGGAACAATCCGGCCACTCTCCGGATCGCGTGCAGTTGGCCCTCCTGTGCCAGAAAGCGGAAAACGAATTCGTCGGCGCGCGCTGCGGGATTATGGATCAATTCATTTCACTGCACGGACGAAAGAATCACGCGTTGCTGCTCGATTGCCGTGCGCTCGATTTTGAATTGGTCGCGATTCCCGAATGTGTGCGGCTGGTTATTTGCAACACCATGGTTAAGCACGAACATGCATCGAGCGGTTACAATCAGCGGCGCGCGGAATGCGAAGAGGCGGTCCAGCGTCTTGCAAAGGTCCTGCCGGGGATTCGTTCCTTGCGCGACGTAACGCTGGATCAATTGGACCTGCACCGCGGAACGCTTTCCGAGGTCCTCTACAAACGCGCGCTGCACGTGATAGCGGAGAATGCCCGCGTGCTGGGTGCCACGGAGGCGCTACGGGCGGAAGATCTTGAACGGTTTGGGAAACGCATGGCCGAGTCGCACTCCAGCCTCCGGGACTTGTATGAAGTGAGCTGCGTGGAGCTCGACTTGATGGTGGACCAGGCGAATCGGCAAGAGGGGGTCTACGGAGCGCGCATGACCGGAGGCGGGTTCGGCGGGTCCACGATAAATCTCGTGGAGAGCCGTTTTGCCGATGCATTCGCGGAAAACATGGCCAGAGGCTACGAAAAAGAAACGGGAATCGTTCCGCAGATTTATATTTGCGCGCCGGCCGAGGGCGCTGGCGCAATCCGAAGTTCAAGCGTAGGCGAAAAATCAGGATGAATTGGAACGAGTTTCGAGAAACACCGCACCGCCGCTGGAACCCGCTGCTGCGGGAATGGATCCTTGTTTCACCGCATCGGACGCAACGCCCCTGGCTTGGGCAGGTAGCCAGGCGCGCCGCCCCGCAGGCGGTCGAATACGATCCGGAATGTTATTTGTGCCCGGGAAACGCGCGGTCGCAGGGGTTGCGGAATCCTGCCTATAAGACGACGTTCGTATTCGACAACGATTTTCCAGCGCTGCTGCCGGATGTGCCCGAGGGCAAATGTGAAAAGGACGGGCTGATCGTCGCGCGCACGGAGAGAGGGATCTGCCGCGTGGTGTGTTTCTCTCCGCGGCACGACCTGACGATACCGCGCATGAGACCAGAAGAAGTTCGCGCGGTTGTCGATGCGTGGGTGGAACAGTATCGCGAGCTCAGCGCACTCCCGTGGGTCCGGCACGTCGAAATTTTCGAAAATCGCGGCGAGCTGATGGGCGCGAGCAATCCGCATCCGCATTGCCAGATTTGGGCAAACGGGGAAGTGCCAAACCTCCCCGCGCGCGAACAGGCCGCGATGAGCGAATATCAGCAAGTTCAAGGCAATTGCCTGCTGTGCGCGTACCTGCGACTGGAACTCGAAAGCGGGGAGCGGATTGTTTGCGAAAACGAAGAATTCGTGGCGCTGGCGCCTTATTGGGCGGTGTGGCCCTTCGAAACGCTGGTCTTAAGCCGGCGTCATTTTTCGAGCCTCGCGGGGTTAAACGAAAAAGAGAAAAACGGCCTGGGCGACATCCTGCAGCGTCTGACGATTCGATATGACAACCTGTTTGAGACCGCGTTTCCATATTCGATGGGATTCCATCAGCAACCGACGGATCAAATGGAGCATCCCGAGTGGCACTTTCATGCGCACTACTTTCCTCCGCTGCTGCGGTCTGCAACCGTGCAGAAATTCATGGTCGGTTACGAATTGTTGGCAGGGCCGCAACGCGACATCACAGCGGAAAGTGCGGCGGCGCGATTGAGGGACATGCCTGAAACGCATTACCTCGATCGCTTGACCCGCGATTTCGAAGATATCGCCAAAGGGGATGTAAACCAAAAATGAGAATCACCGATGCCAAAGTGATTGTTTGCAGTCCGGGGCGGAATTTCGTGACGCTAAAGGTTACGACGGAAGACGGGATTTACGGCCTGGGGGATGCCACACTAAACGGCCGAGAACTTGCGGTTGCCAGCTACCTCACCGACCACGTTATTCCACTCCTGATCGGGCGAGATGCGCGGCGGATTGAGGACCTCTGGCAATACCTTTATAAGGGGGCGTACTGGCGCCGTGGCCCGGTCACCATGAGCGCGATTGCCGCCGTTGACACGGCGCTCTGGGACATCAAGGGCAAAGCGCTGAACACGCCCGTCTATCAATTGCTGGGAGGCGCTTCCCGCGATGGCGTTCTCGTTTACGGACATGCCAGCGGGCGGGACATCGAAGAGACCGTCAAAGCGGTCGCCGACTACCTCAAACTTGGATACAAAGCGATTCGCGCGCAAAGCGGCATTCCCGGGTTGGAAAGCGCGTACGGAGTGGGCCGCGGCAAAATGTATTACGAGCCAGCGGAAAAAGATGCTCCGCCGGAAAATGTCTGGAGCTCCGAGCTGTACCTGAACTTCGCGCCGCTCTTGTTCGAACGGCTTCGCAAGGAGTTCGGAGCGGAAGTTCACTTGTTGCATGATGCGCATCACCGGCTCACACCGATCGAAGCAGCGCGCCTGGGGAAGAGCCTCGAACCATTTCATTTGTTCTGGCTCGAGGATCCAGTTCCGGCAGAGCTGCAGAAAAGCTTCCGCCTGATTCGTCAGCACACCACCACGCCCCTGGCCGTGGGTGAAGTCTTCAATACCATTTACGATTGCCAGCAGCTTGTCCAGGAACAACTCATCGACTACATCCGGACTACTGTGGTGCATGCCGGAGGCATTTCACACTTGCGAAAGATCGCTAGCCTGGCCGAGCTCTATTACGTGCGGACGGGATCGCATGGCGCGACCGATTTGAGTCCCGTGTGCATGGCTGCGGCGCTGCATTTCGATTTGAGCATCCACAATTTTGGCATCCAGGAATATATGCGCCATTCCGATGAGACCGACCGCGTGTTTCCGCATTCGTATAGTTTTTCCGGCGGGATGATGCACCCTGGCGATGCCCCAGGTCTCGGCGTGGATCTGGATGAAAGCCTTGCATCCAAGTACCCCTATCGCCGGGCGTACCTTCCTGTGAATCGCCTCCGCGACGGCACCATGCACAGTTGGTAGGCGGATGCCGTTCGAAACGGAGCGGGTCATGGCAAGTCCATTCGATGGCTACAATTTCGCTCCGTGTGTTGTTGAGTCCCACTGAATGGGAACTTCAGTTTTTACGGTTTGACTCCAGGGCGGGCAGTTCTTATAGTTCGCAATGAATCTTGCGAACAGGTGTGCCTCGCCGCTTGGATCGCGCCAAGCTATTCTGGACAAGGAGTTTCCATGACTGCGCCGCAGCAAGCCGCCGTAGAGAAAATGGTTTTCCGCAAGACCAACGCGCATGCGGGCCGGCATGTTTTCATTACTCCCGGAAATAGCTCGATGCGCCATCTTGCGTACGGCCGCATCCTGCTGAGCTCGTCAAAATCCGCGGAGTCCTTTTCAACGGGAGATCGCGAGACCGGACTCATCTGTCTCTCGGGCAAGGCCGTCGTAGCGGTGGATCAGAAAGCCATCGAGATTGGGCAGTACGATGCGATCTACGTTCCGCGCGATGCTTCCGTCACCATCACGACCAAGACAGGCGTGGACCTTGCCGAGTTTTCCGCCGACGTTGACAATCGCTATCCGCTGCAAGTCGTGCGCTCCGCCGACATCGCAATGGACCCTGGATTGAAATTCAGCACGGGCGGACCCGGATGCACGCGGCACCTGCAAATGCTGCTGGCCAAAAACATTGAAGCCGGGAGGCTCATCGCCGGAATCACGCAAGCCGACCCGGGAAACTGGACGAGCTGGCCGCCGCACGAGCACGCTGCGATGCTGGAAGAGGTGTACGTCTATTTCGACATGCCTGAGCCGGCCTACGGCATTCAGCTGGTCTACAACAACACGGAAAATCCGGAACTGGTGACCGTGGTGCGCGATGGCGACGCCGTGCTTATCCCTAATGGATATCACCCGAACGTTTCCGTTCCCGGCCATCGCATCTGCTTTTTGTGGGCCATGGCGGCGCACCGTGAGGTCACCGACCGTCAATTCGGCGTCGTCAATGTGCAACCCGGGTTCAAGCAGGGACCATCCGGCTTGGAAGCCGGCCGCAAGAAGTAGTAGCTTTCCATTCACTCCATGGACCCAGCGCGCCCCACCTCCGCATCCGGCAGCCTGGCAGCGTCGGCGGATGCCGAGGCCGCGAAGGGGAATGAACAGGCGCCGCCGGCTGTTTCATCCTACGCCGGCTATTTTCGCTGGGTGATCTGCACACTCCTTCTCTTCGGCACCACCAAGAATTACATGGACCGAAATGTTCTCGGCGTGCTCAATAAGACGCTGCAACATGATCTGGGTTGGAGCGAGATTGACTACAGCAATCTTGTGGTGGCATTCCAGGCGGCTTACGCAGTGGGAATGGTCGTGGTCGGCCGGCTCATCGACAAGCTCGGCACTCGATTGGGTTACGCGCTGGCGATGATTTTTTGGAGCCTCGCTTCGATGGGGACCGCGCTGGGGAATTCGCTGACGAGTTTTGCTGTTTCGCGGGTCGCCCTTGGTTTGGGAGAAGCTGCGGTCTTTCCCGCCAGCATTAAGGCCGTGGCCGAATGGTTTCCGAAGAAAGAACGTGCACTGGCCACGGGGATTTTTAATGCCGGGACCAGTGTTGGCGCCATGCTCACGCCCGTCGTCGTGCCGTGGATCAACGCGCGGTGGGGCTGGCGCGGGGCCTTCCTTGGAATCGGCGCGCTGGGTTTTGTCTGGCTGGTGTTCTGGCTCTTGATTTATCGCAAACCGGAGGAGCATCCTCGCGTATCAAAAGCGGAACTCGATTACATCCGCGGCGATCCCCAGGCATCGGCGGGGAAAATCAAATGGGCTGCCTTGCTTCCGCTCCGGCAGACCTGGGCGTTCGTCCTCGGCAAGTTTCTGACGGATCCGATCTGGTGGTTCTATCTCTTCTGGGTTCCGGGTTTCTTGCAGAGCCAGCACGGCCTGGCCTTGACGCGGATCGGAGCGCCCATCGTGGTGATCTATTTGCTCTCCGATGTTGGCAGCGTGGCCGCAGGCTGGTTGTCGTCCTCGATGATTAAGCGCGGCAGCACCGTAAACGCGGCCCGCAAGATTGCGATGCTCATTTGTGCGATTGGCGTCACGCCCGTTGTGTTTGCATACCGGGTGGAGAGCACGTGGTCTGCCGTACTGCTGATCGGGCTGGCAGCTGCGTGTCATCAAGGTTTTTCAGCGAATTTGTTTACACTAACCTCCGACATGTTTCCGGCTCGCGCCGTGGGCTCGGTCGTGGGAATCGGCGGCATGGCCGGCGCGATCGGAGGGTTGTTTATCGCCACCGTCGTGGGCCACGTGCTTCAATGGACCGGGAGCTACAGGGTGCCTTTCCTGATTGCAGGTTCGGCGTATTTGCTGGCGCTCGTCATCATCCATTCTCTGGTGCCCAGGATGGAGCCGGCCAGAATCACTTGAAAAATGCAAACGCGAATGTGGAAACATCCCAGGTATTTCATGAGAATGTGCCGGTAACAATTTTTCATTTGGATGGGCGGCCGAGGTGAGCGCATGGCATTGACGATCAAGCCGAAGAAAGAATGCCGCTGGGACCTGGTCAGCTTGGGCGAGGTCATGGTGCGGCTCGATCCGGGCGAGCGGCGCATTGCGACGGCGCGATCCTTCGAGGTTTGTGAAGGCGGAGGGGAATACAACGTCGCGCGCGGGCTGAAACGATGTTTCGGCCTGGACACCGCGGTGGTCACAGCATTCACCGATGACCCTGTTGGCAGGCTCCTTCAGGATTTAATTTATCAGGGCGGTGTAGACCAGTCGCTGGTGCGCTGGGTGGAACACGATGGCGTGGGACGCGCGGCGCGCAACGGCCTCAATTTTACGGAGCGCGGCTTCGGGGTGCGCGCGGCGCTGGGAAGTTACGATCGCGGGCACACGGCCGTCTCGCAGTTGAAGCCCGGCGACATCGATTGGGATCAGATATTTGGCAAGCAGGGCGCGCGCTGGTTTCATACTGGCGGCATCTTCTGCGCGCTTTCTCAGACGACGCCTGAAGTCACCCTAGAGGCCATGCAGGCCGCAAGGCGGAACGGCACGGTCGTTTCGTACGACCTGAACTACCGTGCATCGCTATGGAAGTCTCACGGCGGCAAAAAGCAGGCGCAGGATGTCAACCGCCGCATCGCACCGTTCGTGGACGTCATGCTCGGCAATGAGGAAGACTTCTCGGCGGCTCTTGGCTACGAAGTGCCCGGAATGGATGAGCATCACTCCACGTTTGAAGTGGAGGGTTTCAAGCAAATGATCGCGAAGGTTGTAAAGGAATATCCGTTCAAGGTAGTTGCTACCACGCTCAGGAAGGCAAAGACTGCGACACGGAATGATTGGGGCGCGATTTGTTTTTGCGATGGCAATTTCTACCAGTCAAGAAACCGTGAGAGTCTTGAAATTTTCGACCGCGTAGGAGGAGGCGATTCCTTTGCTTCCGGCCTGATTTACGGATTCCTGGCGGGACAAGATCCGCAGTGGTCGGTGGAATGTGGCGCCGCGCACGGTGCGCTCGCCATGACCACGCCGGGCGACACTTCGATGGCCACCATGCAGGAAGTCCTGCAAGTGATGAAGGGGGTCGGGGCGCGCATCGCGCGTTGACGAAGGTGTGTCGGAGGAAGGTGACCGCCCATGGATAAACAAAAGGTTCGTGATCGGATTATCGAGATTGGAATCGTGCCGGTCGTGCGTGCGTCTTCGGCAGGCGAAGCGCGTGTAGCGGCTGATGCTGTCTGTCAAGGGGGCATTCCCATCGTGGAAATCACCATGACTGTGCCCGGCGCCGTGGACGTCATTCGCGAGCTGGTGAAGAACTGCTCGTCCGATGTCCTCATCGGAGCCGGAACCGTGCTCAATCCTGAGGCGGCGCGCCGGTGCCTGGACGCCGGGGCACAATTCCTGGTCAGCCCGGGGTTGAACCTGAAAACCGTAGAGCTTGCGGTCCGGGAAGGGAAGCTGATCATGGCGGGGGCGTTGACACCTACGGAAGTGATTACTGCGTGGGACGCTGGCGCGGACTTCGTCAAGATTTTCCCGTGTGGCCAGGTAGGCGGAGCGAAATACATCAAAGCGCTAAAGGGCCCCCTCCCGCAAATTCCACTTGTTCCGACCGGTGGCGTCAATCTGAACACGGCGGCAGAATTCATCGAAGCGGGCGCAGCGGCGTTGGGGATAGGCGGAGAATTGGTGCAAGCCGACGCCCTGAAGTCCAACAAGCCGGAGATCATTGTTGAGAATGCGCGGAAATTCCTTGCGATCGTAAAACAGGCGCGAGCCCAACTGGCATCCTCCGGTATCGCTGCCAAGAGCAGCCGCTGATGAAGGTTTCCAGTCAGGTTGCGTGGAAAGCATGCGGCGCTATTGATTAACGCCACTGGCCAGAAACCCTCCGTCCACCACTAATAAGTGACCGGTTACGAAACTCGCGGCATCGGAAGCGAGAAACACCGCTGCGCCTGCCAGCTCTTCGATCTTGCCGAACCTGCGCATCGGAGTGCGCAGCAGGAATTCCCGGCCACGCTCGGTCCCATCGAGCAGAGCGGAATTCAAATCCGTGCGAAATACCCCCGGCGCGATGGCATTGACGCAAACCCCCGATGCCGCCCATTCGATCGCAAGAGATTTCGTGAGGGAAGCGACGGCCGCCTTGCTGGCGCTGTACGCGGCAACCTCAAAGAGCGCCACAAAGGAGGAAAGCGAGGCGATGTTGATGATGCGGCCGTAGCGATTCTCGATCATGTGCCGGCCGAATATGCGGCAGGCGCGCAGAGTTCCGTTCAAGTTCGTTTCCATGATCGCATTCCAATCGGCCTCAGGAACGTCGAGCGTGGGTGTTCGTTTCGTGCGGCCGGCGCAATTCACGAGAATCTGGACGCTGCCGAATTCGGAGAGCACCGCTTGCAGGAGCCGCTCGATGCTGGCGTTGTCGGTGACGTCGCAAGTCAGCGAAAGCGAGCGCCGCCCGAGCGCGACAACTTCCGCAGCCGCGCCTCGTACCTGTTCTTCGCGGCGGCCCGTCGGTACAACATTGGCCCCAGCCTGGGCCAGTCCTCGAGCGATCGCAAGCCCGATGCCACTGGTTCCGCCGATCACCACTGCCGTTTTGTTTGTCAGGTCAAGAAGCGAATGACCCATGAAGCGCTCCTCAGAATCGCAATTGCGTCCAACACCAAGCGAAGTGCCGGATCCAATTGTAATGCGAGACGCGATCTCCGAGCGTTGAGTATTGCTAAAGTCCATGTTCATCAGTCTTGAGTTGACACTGCACGCCAATTCAAATAATGGCCGTCCGCATGCAACCAAATAATGAAGGGAAGCGTCCCTGAGCGGCTGTCAAATGCAAAAGCTCGTTCCGCAAAGTTTGCTGTCCTTGTGAGTTCGCTCCCTCTCCGGGATCAATCTTTATTCCGCCATCAGATTCTGGAATCCCGCTGCCGGGCCAAAGCAGCGCGGTCGCATCGCGCCGGTTCCTCGATGGAATTGCGTGGCGATTACCCGTATTTACATGCGGCGCCGTAGTTTTGACCCATACGCACGCGGATGCAAGTTTCCTCGCGGCCGCTAAATCACGGAGACTCCATGAATTAGGAGAAACGTGATTCGGCCAGAGGATTGCACGATGCTTTTCGGTTTTGCACTGTCCAGAAGGATGCAACGGGCGACAGACTACTATGAGGTTTAGTACCACACCTTCGATTCCCCCGAAGGGCTGCCCCCATCAAGTTGCGTTACGTCCCCGGTCGGGCCGCTTACAAAAATAGAAACTCTTTGTAATTTGGGAGGCAGTCGTGAAATCGATTGTGCTTCTCCAGTTGAGACAACGGACGATTCCAGTTGTAGTGACTCTTGCGGCCGCGATCGTGGCTGCCATCATTATCAGTTGTAGCGGGGGGACGTCTACGATGCAGACCCCGAGCATGGGCACAATAAACGTGTCCTTGAGCGATCCGCCCTCCTGCGCGGCGGCCTCGTCCGGCGCTGCCACTGTGCCTGTGGGAGGTACGGCCGCGCCTACCGGGACATTTCAACATGTGTACGTCACGATTCGTTCGATCCAGGCGCATACCAGCGCGACTGCGGACAATGCCTCTTCCGGCTGGCAGGAACTTGGCCCCCAACTCGTTTCCGCTCCAGTACAAGTCGATCTTCTGAATCTGCCGCAGAACGGGCAATGCCTGCTCGAGCTGCTTGGCTCCACATCGTTGCCTGCGGGTGATTATCAGCAGATTCGCCTTATTCTGCTTGCCAACGCAGCGCCGAGCGGGCCTGCGCCGTCGAACGCGAAGAACGCATGCTTCAATGACCTCGGCGGCGACGTCTTCAACTGTGTGGTGGACAGCAACAAGGTCACGCACACACTGAATTTGAGCAGCGAGGCGAACACGGGGCTGAAGATTCCGCCCGGGCAAATTATGGGAGGCCCGATCCACGTGGCTGCGGGACAGTCGGTGGACCTGAACATCGATTTCAACACGTGCGCCTCCATCCACATGGAAGGCAACGGAGATTTCCGTTTGAAGCCGGCGCTGACCGCGGGCGTAGTGAACGCAAATATGACAGGGATCAGCGGGCAGATCGTGGATAGCGTTACGTCGCAACCCCTTGCCGGAGCTATCGTCACGCTGCAATTCGCGGACAAGTCCGGCACGGATCGCATCGTTATGCAGCAGCTGACGGATCCGGCCGGACACTTCAGTTTCTGCCCGCTCGCCGTGGGCGCGGTGTTCGATGTCGTGTCGGATGCCCTTACCGCTTCGGGCACAGCGTACAACGCCACGGTGGTGTTGAACGTTCCCGGAGGAACGAACCTGGGCGCAGTCCCTCTCGTCGCTGAGACGCCAGCGACAGCCGGCGCTTCGACCGGGCCGGGAACGATCCAGGGAACGATCACGGCGATCAATGGAACAACGGGAGCGACCATCGACGCGGACGTTAGCGCGCTGCAGAGCGTGACGGTATCGAGCACAAGCCACACGTTCACCGTTCCGTTGTTCGCGAATTCTAAAGCGGCGGACGTTAAGGTGACTTCGGGCACATCGTGCCCAACGGGAGCACCTACGGGAGCCTTCTGCGGAAGCTATACATTGGTCGTTCCAGCGAGCAATCCGACCGTAGGCACGTTCTCCGCGGGCAAGACCACAATCACGGCGCCGGCAACAGGCGACGTTCTGTATACGGTCGAAGCGGATGCGTCAAATCCAACATCCGACGCCGCGATGTGCTCACCGTCGTCTCAAACCACGAGTAAGGACGGGGCCGCAATGCCGCTGAAGGTTACTGCGGGAGCCACCACAACTGCGGCGGAGCTGGACTTCACGGGTTGTTCCTAAGCGGAGGAGCCAGCGGTGAGGTTGTGCAGAGTGCCTCCGCGCGACCTCACCGCGGCTCGTGTTCCCACGCAGCGCTGATCCTTCTGTTGTTCCTCCGCGAAGATCGCTCGACTCTCCCTTTGATCTCTAAAATAAATGTTCTGAGTGGTTATTGAAACGGTTTAAGATTGTGTCCCGGCAAAGTTGTGAATTCTCTCTGTGTGAGGAAAAATGCTTCGTTTCCGATGCGTGTGTGCTCTCGGAGTTGTCGTTGCCACGATTTTTATGTCTGCAAGGAGCTGGGCGGAAAACCTGGAAAAATTGCCGGCTTCCGTCGTTAGCTTGAACTATGGCTGGCAGATTCAGTCGTCTTGCGAAGCCAAGGCAACCGGCCAGCAGATTTCGACGCCGGGGTTTGAAGCAACCGGTTGGCACAAGACGACCGTCCCGAACACGGTAGTTGGCACGCTGGTGGACGATAAGACTTACCCTGCCCCCATGTATGGGATGAATCTAAAAAAACTCCCGGGAATGAATTACTCCGATAAGTCGTTCTTTGCGCTCCAGGACATGCCGGAGGGCAGCCCGTTCCGCTGTTCGTGGTGGTGGCGGACGGAGTTTGCGGTGAAGCCACCGTTCTCGGGCGAGCATTTCTGGCTGCATTTTCCGGGGATCAACTACAGAGCCAACGTCTGGGTGAACGGGAAGAAAATCGCCGACGCCAAGGACGTGGCCGGCACGTACAGGATTTTTGAGTTCGACGTGACATCGGCACTGAATACGAATGGGCAGAACGCCGTGGCGCTTGAAATCTTTGCGCCCGGAAAAGATGATTTGGGCATTACCTGGGTGGACTGGAACCCGACGCCTGCGGACAAGGACATGGGTATCTGGAAGGAGGTCACGCTGAGTTCGAGCGGGCCCGTGGCAGTACGGAATGCTTTCGTCAAATCAAAGCTCGGCGCGGAATACAAGACCGCGGAGCTCACGCTGAGTGGAGATTTGCGAAATCAAACTGATAAGAGTGTCAGGGGCACGCTGGTGGCGGATGTGGACGGGCAGACGTTGAAACAGGATGTCGAGCTGGCCGCGGGCGAAACCAAGACAGTGCGTTTCGCGGCCGCGCAGTTCCCGCAGTTGAAGCTCGAACATCCGCGACTCTGGTTGCCTTACACGCTGGGGACCCCAAACCTGTATACCGCGGAATTGCACTTTCACATGGACAAGGGGGAAAACGTTTCGGACCACGCCCAAGTGACCTTTGGCATTCGCGAATTCACTTCCGAGCTCACCGAAAAAGGCCATCGCCTATTCAAACTTAACGGCCGGAATATTCTGATTCGGGGCGCGGCCTGGGCTCCGGACATGTTTCTGCGCCCCATGTCCAAGAAGCTGGACGCGGACCTCGCCTATGTCCGCGACATGGGGCTGAATACGATTCGGCTCGAAGGCCGCATCGACCGTGACGAATTTTTCGAGAAGACCGACAAGCTCGGCATTCTCGTTATGCCCGGCTGGACCTGCTGCGACACGTGGGAGCGCTGGAAGCGCTGGACGCCGGAAACGCATGCCATCGCTAAAGCATCCATGGCCGATCAGGCGCGACGGCTTCGCAATCATGCGAGCGTCTTCGTCTGGCTCTACGGCAGCGACGGACCGCCGCCAGCCGATGTCGAGCAAATGTATCTCGACGTTCTGAAGGAGGCCGAATGGCCGAACCCCGCGCTATCTTCCGCCAGCAATACGCCAACAAAGCTGACTGGCAATTCCGGCGTAAAGATGACGGGCCCCTACGAGTACGTCCCGCCCGTGTACTGGCTGGCGGACACTAAAGCCGGCGGGGCGTATGGCTACAACACGGAGACGAGTCCGGGGCCGGCGATACCGACGCGCGAGTCGCTCGAGAAATTCATACCGACGGAACATCTCTGGCCCATCGATGACGTATGGAATTATCACGCCGGCAAGGAGCGTTTTACTACGGTGAACGTATTTACCGACGGGCTGACGCGTCGGTATGGTCCGGCGACTTCGCTCAACGACTACGAGCGCAAGGCTCAGGCTATGACCTACGACGGTCAACGCGCGATGTTCGAGGCCTATGGGCGGAACAAGTACACTTCGACGGGCGTGATTCAGTGGATGCTCAACAATTCCTGGCCCTCGTTGATCTGGCACCTCTACGACTACTACCTGGTGCCCGCGGGCGGATATTTCGGCACCAAGAAGGCCATGGAGCCGGTTCACGTGCAGTACGGCTACGACGATCATTCCGTTGCAGTGGTAAACGATACGCGGAACGCCGTGCCAGGAGTAAAGGTCAGCGCGACTATCTACAATCTGGATGCCACGCAAGTTGCAACGGATGGCGGGACGCTGGACCTGGCATCCGACAGCAGCACCAAAGTCCTCGATTTGCCGCTGCCCGATAAAATCTCGACCACCTACTTCCTGAAGCTGAAGTTGCACGATGCGCAGGGAAAGCTGTTGAGCGATAATTTTTATTGGCTTTCGACCAAGGTCGATACGCTGGACTGGGCCAAACGAAAAGATACGGTCTATACGCCGCAAAAGGACTTTGCGGATCTCAGCGGACTGAACTCTTTGCCGCAGGTCACGCTATCCGTGCATGCGGCGAAGACCACCGCGGGCGGCAGGGACACGATCACGGTGACGGTGAAGAATCCCAGCAGCAGCATTGCCTTCATGGCGCATCTGCGGCTGACGAGCGGACCGGGCGGCGATGATGTCGTGCCCATTTTCTGGAGCGACAACTATTTTTCACTGCTCCCCGATGAAGAGCGCGTAATTACAGCAAATTACGATGTATCTGGCCTCGATGGGAAGGCGGGCGTGCTGGTCATGGACGGGTACAACGTCGTCTCGAGCGCCGTGCAGCCTGCTTCCAGTAGGGCCGCCGCGAACTAGCGATGGACTAATTCATCAGGCAGGCACGGCAGAGATGCAGTTTGTCGTTAGACTGCGCGCGTGCGAGAGGCCTCAAAGGCAAAAGATTTCGATGAATCTTCGGGAAGCAACTCCAGGGCCAGGGCCTTACCAACTTGACGCGCCACTTCGGATTGCACATTGAGAACATCGCGCAGGTCGCGGTCGTAGCTGCCGGACCACAGGTGAGTCTGTGCCCGCGTTTCGATCAATTGGGTAGTGATGCGGACACGTTTGCCATCGCCGCGGACGCTGCCTTCCAAGACGTAATCCACGTTCAGTTCCTGCGCAATCTCTCCAATGGTTTTCTTTGCAGCCTTGTACTGAATGGCGGACGTCCGCGCGATGACTCCCAGCCGCTTCGGATCGAGCTTGGCGAGTTGTGAGATCATCTCTTCGGTGAGGCCATCGGCGAAGTAGTCCCGCTCACGGCTGTCGCTCAGATTTTCGAATGGCAGCGCCATCAGCATCTTCTTTTCGGCGGGCGAACTCGCGCGATGCAGTTTTGTGACGGGGGCAATGAAGCGGTAACCAACGCGCGGCACGGTTTCGATGAAGCGGGGGCTCTGCGCCGAGTCTCCGAGTAACCCGCGCAATTTGTTCACGGCGGTGTTCAAACTATGTTCGTAACCAACGATCGTATTCGGCCATAGTTTCTCACGAAGAGATTTGCGGGTGACGACCTGGCCGGCGCGATCGAGCAGCATTTCCAGAATCTGGAAGGGTTGCTCCTCGAGCCGGATGCGCATGCCGTGCTTGCGAAGTTTGCGCGATTGGAAATCAACTTCGAAGGCGCCAAAACACTCTACGGCGTCTGAAAATTGGGCGTCTTTCATGGTTTCATTTCAACGGTTTGCCCGGCCCGGCCCCCAGGTTGCCCGATAGTCCTCTCTGCTTGCCTTGATTTTCTCTCGTAAGTCTCTTCCTGCGAAGCGCCTCGACGCTGATAAAGACTTGTCCTCCCGGTGATTTATTCCCGGCGGACTTTTGCCATCTAAGAAAGGTATGCGGGTGGATCATACGTGGGCTATTCGAACCAAAACACTTAACTCTCAATTCGAAATGGAGAATATTCGATGAAAGAAATGGGAAAATTGTTCCCGGGTCGTACAAATCGACGTTCATTCTTGACGAAGGGAACAGTAGCAGCGGGCGCTGCGACTTTGGGTGCCGGAGTGCTGGCAGGCAAGACGTTTGCCTTCGACCGGGAAGATGACGGCGACCGCGCACCAATCACCAGGGGGGACATCGCCATTCTAAGGTTCTTGCAGGCCCTCGAGCGGGTAGAAGAAGACCTTTGGCGGCAATATGCGGAACTCGGAGGTACCCAGGACGACGAATTCACCGGACTTACCGGTGGGAATGCGGCTTATATACAGGCGCTGCAACTCCTCGACGGGGACATGCCACAATACATCCACGACAATACCGACGACGAGATCAGTCATGCCAGCTTTCTAAAGAATTATCTGGAATCGAAGGGCGCGGGGTCCGCTGACCTCACCCACTTCAAGGTGTTGCCGAGCAGTACGGCCGATGGGGCACAGCAAATTGGGCGGCTCACCAACCTGACCCAGCTCACCATCGACACGAGTTTTTGGTCGCGCTACCGCAGCATCACCAATCCGGATTTTGATCCCATGGCAAAATTTGCTCAGGCGGTTCCCAGCCTAAACGTCAATCAACACACCGCTATCCCGAGAAGCAACGCTGACACGCAGGGAAGCGTCATCAATCTCGGCGATCCCACACAGTCAACCTTTACTGACCACCTCAAAGCGATCGCCTTCACGGCAGGGTTTCACTTCGCTTTCATCGAGCAGGGTGGCACTAGCCTTTATCCGACGTTGGCACAGCACGTCACCAACCTGGAAGTCTTGAGAATCCTGCTGAGCATCGGCCCCAGCGAGACCATGCACTTCCAGACTTGGCAGGACAAAGCCGGCAATGCCACTCCTCTCACGGATGTGGATCCGGTGAACAACTCGACGGTGACGTTTACAACACTGAGTGCGGCTCAAGGGGAGACAAGCCCGGAATCCCTGAACGGGGACACTTTGCAGTCCAACTTGATCATGCCCGAGCCGACCCATTTCCTGGACAAGAAGTTCGGCCCAGTGGCCATCATACGCCCGACCTCCACAGCTTTTGGTGGCGCGGTCGCTTCTGTCCAGTCATTTGTGACGGACGGGCTTTTCATTAATCCCAAGACCAATAAAAGCGACACCGGGATCGTGCCGGTGCTCATGCGCCTGGCTGAAGAAGCCGATGAGGCCCGCCGTCAATTCTAGGCAGCAGGGCACGCAGCAGCAACCTCACTCATCCTAGCCGTGCGGTCGAAGCATCCGGGCCCAGGCCTTTCCGCTTGGGCCCTTTTCCTTATCATTCAAGACGGTGTTGCAACGGCACGCAGTTTTGCCTGGATACGTCCTAAAAAAGCGTTGCGTTGCTGTCCGGTATTGCCAGGAGGTTCTCTTGTTTGAGCCGGCGGGTCCCCCTGGCGCAACCATCCCCGCACGCCCCTCATCCAATGCGGTAGAATGGCCTGGTGCCCTGGGGCGCGCGGAGAACGCGCGAAAATTGCGTGGATTGCCTGGTCTTCCACCAGAGTGAGGGAGCAATGAGCAAACGGAATCGTTTTTTGACCGCAGCAGTTCTGGCCCTGTTTTTTGTCGGCATGGCGGCCGCGGACACCCTGGAATTGAAAGACGGCCGCGTGTTGCGCGGAAAGTATCTTGGTGGGACGCAAGCGGTACTGCGCTTCGAGGTGAACGGCGAAGTGCAGGCGTTCAACACGGTTGATATCGTTGCGCTGACGTTCACCGGCCGGTCTGTGGGTGGGCCTCCGGCAGTTGCTCCTTCAGCTATGGCTCCTACTACCCCTCCTCCGATGGCGGCCGCCTCGGCTGCTGGGTACGGGGACAGTGTGACTGTTCCTGCCGGTCAGTCTCTGCTGGTACGCATGATTGACGGCGTCGATTCCTCGAAAAATCATGTGGGCGATGTCTTCCACGCCAGCCTCGAGACGGATGTCATGGTGAACAACACCGTCATCGCTCGCAAGGGCACCGACGTGTACGGGCGCCTGGCGGAAGCCAAGGAAGCGGGACACATATCCGGCAGCTCCGAGCTGCAGCTCGAGTTGACGCGCATTGTGATCGACGGGAAGGACTACCCCGTCGTCAGCAGCGATTACAGTTTGAAGGGTAAAGGTCGAGGCTCCGATACGGCGAAGAAAGTCGGCGGCGGCGCCGTGGCCGGCGCGATCATCGGCGCGATTGCCGGCGGCGGCAAGGGTGCAGCCATCGGCGCGGGCGTCGGCTCCGCGGCAGGGGCGGGCGTCCAGGTCTTCACGCGCGGTCAGCAGGTAAAGGTGCCCAGCGAGACGCTGCTGGAATTTCGCCTGCAGCAGCCTGTCACGGTTGCGCCGACACAGCGTTAGGCCGATTGCGCCACCTGCGAAACGTACATATTCAGTGGGATTCGCAAGGGCGGGCTCCGGCTCGCCCTTCTCATTACGGCTGGACCTCTCTCGAGCAAATACCCCGTATCAAGTTGGCAGCATCCGCCCAAAATTCCCTCTTGCCACTCCTACTGTTAGTGACTAAGATACCCCCTCTGGTGGAAGACCATGCCAAAAGAAAAACCTCGTGTAAACATCGGTGAAGTCATCAAGAGCTATCGCAGCCAGCGCGGCTTGTCGCAGGGCGACATCGAGCGCCGCACCGGCCTCTTACGTTGCTACCTTTCGCGCGTCGAGAACGGCCACACCGTGCCATCGCTCGAAACGCTCGCCAAAATTGCGGAAGCCATGGACATTTCGCTCGCGGACTTTTTTCCCGGGACCGAAACGCCGCGCGACCGCGAAACCCAGAAGGCCCTCGGCGAACTCTCGCAGGACGAGATTCGCTTCCTGGCGGAGATCAAAAAGTACAGCACAACCCTTTCCGATGGTGACAAACGGCTCGTGCTGGCCATGATTCGAAAGATGGCCACGCTGCTTCCCGTCGCAGCGGCGAAGAAGCTGCTGGTTCGCCGCCCAACGGCCTGATTTCATCACTTCACAATGGAACGAAAGGGCGCGGCTTACTGCCGCGCTTTTTCTTTTTGGAGATTCAGTTGCCTTGGCCGCGGATGAGGCGAATGGCATCCGGCAAGTCTGCGGCGCCGCGCCCGTTGCCTGCGGAGGCTTCGCGCCCGGCGGGATCGTCGCTCTCGAGAGTGCTTTCACCGGGAGCAAGAAAAAGATTGGCCTCCACGGCGTGCTGCTTGGTGTAGAGGTCGTAGTAGCGCCCGTTCAGCGCATAAAGCGTTTGGTGATTTCCGCGTTCGATGATTCTGCCGGCTTCCACAACCAGGATTTGATCCGCGCGCCGAATCGTCGAAAGCCGGTGCGCGATGACGAATGTCGTCCGCCCGCGCATCAGGTACCGCAGCCCCTCCTGAATCAGCGCTTCCGATTCGGAGTCCAGGCTGGAGGTCGCTTCGTCCAGAATGAGGATGCGCGGATCGGCGAGGATCGCGCGTGCGATGGAAACGCGCTGCTTTTGTCCGCCGGAAAGCTTGATGCCGCGTTCGCCGACGACCGTGTCGTACTTGTTTTCGAAAGTCTCGGCAAATTCGTCCACGCGTGCGATGTGGCACGCGGCCAGAATTTCGTCTTCCGTGGCTTCAGGCCGGGCGAAGGCCACATTTTCGCGGATGGTCCCGTCAAAGAGAAAAGTCTCCTGCAACACCACGCCTAGCTGCGTGCGGTACGAGCTGAGTTTCACGGTCGAAAGGTCCTCGCCATCGACTAACACGCGTCCGCTCGAAGGAATGTAGAACGCTGCAATCAATCCGATAATGGTTGATTTTCCCGCGCCGGAAGGCCCTACGAGGGCCGTGACCGTGCCTGGTTCGGACTTGAAGCTTACGTCGTGCAAAACTTCTTTCCGCGTCTCGTACGCGAAGCTCAAGTGTTCCATTTCCACGAGGCCTTCCACGCGTTCAAGCGAGACCGTACGTCCCGGTGCTTCATCTTCGGGATTTTCTTTCAGGATTTCGCGCGTACGCTCCAGCCCGGTGATGGCTTCGGTAATCTGCGTGCCGATGGCCACGATCTGAAAGACGGGCGCAATCAGAAAGGCCAGGAAGGCGTTGTATGCGAACCACTGGCCCAGGGTCATGCTTCCGGAAAGAATTTTGTGTCCACCAAGCTCGAGCATCAGCGCGCTGACGATGCCCAGCAGCATCGCGCCCGAGAGGCTCATCAGCGAAGTGGCTGTGAGCGTTTTCAACACGTTGTCCAGCAATCGCTGCACGCCGGATGCAAAGATTTTTTCTTCCCGCTCTTCCGCGTGGTAGCCCTTGACCACGCGCACGCCTCCGAGCGACTCGGTGAGCCGTCCCGTGACTTCGCCTGTAATCTTCGGACGCGCGCGGAAAATCGGCCGGATCGTCGTGAAGGCCTTGCTGATGCCGAACCCGAACACCAGCAGTATCGAGAACGCGACGGCCGTCATCAGCACGCTGGTGTGAATCAAATATACGAGCGCGATCACCGCCGTCATCAGCCCGCCCACAAATTCAACCAGCCCCGTTCCGATCAGGTTCCGCACGCCTTCGACGTCGCTCATGATGCGCGAAACGAGCACGCCCGTCTTGTTCGCGTCGTAAAACGAGATGGGCAAGCGGCCAATATGCGCCTGCACTTTGCGGCGCAGTTCCGTGATCATTTTTTGCGCGGATTTGGAAAGCAATTGCGTCAAGCTGAAGGAAGTGAGGCCCTGGAGAATCGTGGCAAACAGGACGGCGAGGACGATCGGCGTCAGTACGCCTACTTCTTTCTTGACGACCACATTATCCACAAAATATTTCGTCGAAGCCGGGAGTACCAATCCCGACAAGCGGTTGATGGCCATGAGCAGGAAGCCCAGCGCGAGCAACCCGCGCCTCGGCTTCATCAATGCCCAGACGTCGGGAAGATTTTTCCACGTGTTTTTGCGCTTCTCGGTTTTCGATGGTGACTTGGGATCTTTTTCAGCGGCCATGATTTGTGGGATGAAGGGTACCCTGCGTCTTAGATGCCCGCAACCTGCGAATATCTACACGGCAATATTCTACGGAGGAACGAAGCTGCTTAATCTCCAGCGGTTCCTGTGCGAGGTACGCGCGCCCTCGTCGGTCCATCGAGATTGAGCACGCTGGAGATGAATTCGCTCAGGGTGATGCCGAGGTGGCCCCACAGCCGCCGCTTCAGGCTGGAATAATCCTGAGTGCCGCTGAAGAGGTCGCTCATCAATTGGCGGAAAACGGGGCTGCGGCGCAGGAACTGCACCATGCGCGTCGTGACCGCGCTTCCAAGAAACGACCCGCGATAAAACCGCCGCACGATGCGCGCCGCAAATTCGAGCTCCGTGGAAAACGCAGCCTTCACCCATGCGGGATATTTTTCCGGGCAGCCCGCGGCCAGCGAGCGCCCGAGCAATTCGCCGGAGCGTATCGCATAGAAAAGTCCTTCGCCGGTCAGCGGATCCACCCAGGCGGCGGCGTCGCCCACCAAGGCCCAATTTCTTCCGACCACGGGGCGCTGGGAAAGCGTGCGCTCCAGCGGAGAAGGCAGCACGTGACTGTAAAACTTTGCGCCCTCGGTGGAAATATCCTGCTTCTCTACAAACTTCTGCAGATGGCCGCGAAGTTCCGTGCTCGTGTGCGAAGCCATGCTGCCGCAAATTCCCACGGACAGGTGATCGCAGCGCGGAAAGGACCAGATGTAACCCTCAAAGTGTGGAAGAAATTTTATGGTGATGGAGTCGGCAGTTTGCGGAACGAAATACCCCTGCGTCATTTCCAATTCGTCGCGCTGCAAGGGCCGCGTCTCCGGCACCAGTTGGTTGCGGGCGCCTGCGGCGAGCACCAGAAAATCGGCTTCGTGCCATTCGCCTTCAAGGCAGTAACGCGGTTTCGTCCCGGCGGTATCCACGCTCATGACGTGCGAGCGCTGCACGCTGCAACCCGCCTCGCGTGCCCGATCCAGCAGCATGCCGTTCAGCACCGTCCGCGAATAAATCACGATCGGATGCGCCATGTCGAGCGTGGCGCGATGCTCTTCGCTGCTGATCAGGTCCACAGAATGTACAAGTTTTTTCGGGTAGGAATTTTCAAGCAGGAAAGGGAAGCACTGGATGGCTTTGTGCGTCAGCCCGCCGCCGCACGGCTTTTCCCAGGCCAGGTGCTCATCAAAAATGGCGACTTTGTGTCCCGCGCGAGCGAGCTGTTCACCGCACATTGCGCCGGAGGGTCCGCCGCCGACGATTGCTATCTCCGCCATGGTTAAAGTCTCGCTGCGTGCCTGGAATTCGGCTCACTGCCGCCGGGGTCCCGGCAAGTGGGCCATTAGCTGGTGGGGAAGATCACCAAGCAAAAACCAGCCTGAAGTATAGCACCGAAAACTGCCGCTGCTCCTGCCGATCCGGTCCCTTTGTGCACGATATGCACCGCACCAGTCTGTATCAAATTGAACAGTGCCATGTATACGGCCAGCAGGCCCATTAAAATTTCTCCGCTGTGCAGAATCAGCACCCCGGCCATCAGCGCGCCCCACGTAATGAGCCGCAGCGACAGCGCGAGGCTCATCCTGCGGCCTATTTTCCCGGCCTGGGGCGGGCCGAGGAGCGTCTCTTCGGCGAAATGATAGGGGAGCAAAACCGCAAGGAGAAACGGGAAGCGTCCCCACTTCATGGGAGTGAGCCACGCTTCGTAGAACGTTAGATCAAACCACGCGGTAACCAGCAACAACAGGACCAGCCCGGCGAATGCCGCGGAAATCATTTCCCGCGGAGAACTGGAGAGGGCGGTGCGGAGAGTGTTCCAATGGCTTGCCGCCAGAGCCAATCCAAGAATCAACAAGAAACTTGCAAGATAGTCGCCCTGAAAAAGTCCGAGCACTTTCAACGGAACCCAGAATTGCAGGAGCAGCACGACGAGGATCGAACCCGCGCCCAACTCCAGGAAGAGCCGCACAACTCCGATGCTCGCGCCCGTTGCGGGGAGATCTTGCGGCGAAACTTTTCCAACCGCTTCTCGCAGAAAAGGTCCCGCGATCAGCAAAAGTCCTGCGAAGCCGGCAAGCGCCCCGGCGAGCGGACGATGCGAGGGCAAATTCGGCGATGGGGGCAATCGCAGGACTTGCGCAGACCACTCCTGCGCGGCGCGCATCGCCGCGGAGCTGAAAAGCAGACTGACATGGGTTGCGCCCGGAATTTCCAGGTATTTCGCCGTGCCGTCATTTCGCGAGGCGGCCAAGTCGGCGGCATTCCGGCGCATGGATTCCAGTTCGAGCCATCCGGTGATCACCAAGGAATGAGGAGGCAGCTGCGGCGGATCACGGAAGAGGAGCTTTTCGGGGGAAACGCCGTGGGTCGGGAGCATCGGCGCGGGCGAAATCGTGATCAAGCCCGCGACAGGGACCCGCGACGCGATTCGAACAGCAATCGCACCTCCCATCGAGTGCCCCGCGAAAATCGTGCGGTCCGCCGAAATCGCGCCGCGCGAGAGGAGTTCTCGCACCAAGGCTTCGCCGCATTGTTCCGCGCGTGCGGGAGAAAATGGCCCTGGCGAGCGGCCGTGTCCTGGGAAGTCCGGTGCGAAAACGCGCAGCCCTTGCTCGGCGAACCCCTGCGCCAGGTACGACATGATCTTTTTGTTTGCGGAAATTCCGTGAAAGAGCACGACGGAGCCCTCTTTCGCGCCTCCAGACTTCTCCAGAACTGTGGTCGCCAAGCGGCAGCCGCCGGCGTTGATGAAATAGATTTGCTCGTGGTACGCCGTAGGAATCGCTAGCCAGGCGCCCGCCGCGCAGAGCAGGACTCCGGTGATGGCACGGTACGCGCTGGCGGATTTCATCGCGACGGCGCCCCGTGCAGGCGCCGTGCCTCCCGCGCGTGATAAACTTGGTTTTTCAGTGGGCTCATCTTGAGTTTTGTCCAAGTCCGCATGGAGACCCTTTGAACAGTTCGATCCTCACGCTGGAGGAAGCGATTTTGCGGTTTGGCCGCGAGAAACGCAACGGCCGCCGCGTTGTTTTCACCAACGGATGCTTTGACCTGCTGCATCCCGGGCATGTCCGCAGCCTGGAGCAGGCGCGCGCATTGGGAGACGCGCTGATCGTGGGGCTGAATAGCGACGCGGGCGTGCGTCAATTAAAGGGTGAAGGCCGTCCCGTCATCCCGGAACGCGAGCGCGCTGAAATTCTCGCTGCACTGGAATGCGTGGATGCGGTTGTCATTTTTGATGATCCAACGCCCCGCGAACTAATCGCCAGGCTGCTTCCCGATGTCCTGGTGAAGGGCGGCGATTGGCCCGGCGACCAAATCGTGGGACGCGAGGAGGTCGAAGCTGCGGGCGGCCGCGTGGTTTCTGTACCTGTGGTCCCCGGCTATTCCACTTCCGCCATTCTGAAGAAAATTCGTGAAGGGGCGCGCACCTCGCGCGAGGAATCCTAATCACCCAAGCATGATACTTCCTGCCGTCCGCGAAAGATTGGAGGCTTTGCTTCGCCATGAGGCGATGGAGGGCGCGTTGGCCGCTCTGCGCGGAGGCGCGGGCCACGTCTCGGTGGCCGGCCTGCATGACGTCGCGAAAGCTTTCGTTGCTGCGTATCTGACGCACGAACTTCGCCGCCCCGCTTTTTTCGTGACGGATTCGAACCGCCGCGCGGAATCGCTCGCGGAAACGCTGCGGTTTTTCAGCGGGATTTTTCCCGGAGCGGCGGGCGGCGTGGCCACGCTCCCCGCCTTCGACACCCTTCCCTGGGAATCGCGGAGCCCGCACGCGGACATTCTGGAACGCCGCGCGGCCACGCTTTTCCGGCTTGCGGATGGGCAGATTTCTCTGGCCATCGCTCCGGTTGCCGCTGCGCTTTGGCGCTATCAGGATCCTGCCG
>Ga0066691_10000049_pt1 | contig 24728 bp, 25 predicted proteins | sample GraSoiAngelo_140_FD_66671 | JGI IMG/M metagenome (GOLD analysis project Ga0066691, IMG submission 66671) | Grasslands soil microbial communities from the Angelo Coastal Reserve, California, USA - 14_0929_12_30cm | ecosystem: Environmental > Terrestrial > Soil > Grasslands | place: USA... | reverse complement strand
TAGAACCCAGGCGCAGGAATCTATTTCGTAGACCAAGCGCGGGAAGCGATCCGCTCGTGCTGATTTTTCACCCAGCCGCGGCTTCGGTGGAGGTCTTTGCCGGCACTTCCGTTGCTGCCCCGACAGCCTTGGCCGTGATTTCGAGTCCATTCTTGTTCATGTCGAATCTCTGTTTGCGGTCCAAGCCCTTGACAAACTCGCGTGTCGCCTTAGCAACGCCTCCAGGAAGACTCGACGCATCCACTTTTACCGTCGATTCCACGGTTCCTTCATTTCGATCCTGATAGCGAAATTGCACCTCAAACGATTTCATGCTCTTTCCCTCCCTTTTCTGACGATGAAAACTGAAACTGGTTCGCGCATGCCAACCACATGCAGGTCGTAAGACTGCCGGGACCTTTACCTCCGACGACGTGTTCGACTCGTAGCTTTTTTCCCAGAGTGCTTCGTTTTGCAGGCCTTCATCTGTGCCTTCAGCGCCTCGTTCTCTTTCGTCAACGCATCGCGGGCAGCCGTCATGGTTTCGAGCTCGTTTCCCGATTGCCCGTTCTCTTTCTGAAGTTCCGCCACGCGGGCCTTCAATTGCTCGTTCTCTTGCAGCGTTTTCGCGTCCTTGCAGGCAGTCAGGGGCAAGCTCAGCACTACCGCCACGGCAAGTCCCGCCCAAGTGTTTTTGCGCGTCATGCGTCCATCCATCCTGCACGAGAATTTGAATCGCAACTGGAACCACGATAGCGGGTGAGGGGGGAAGACGCCGCTGGCAACTGGGCCAGCGTACTGGAGTTTCATAGATGGCGCAAGCTTGATCAACACCACTCTCGACCCGACGTATCGGGAGTTGACTCTGCCAGGGCGGATACCTGGCGGGAGCAGGATTCGGATTCCAACTAAGCGTTCGTAGCTCCTGCCGTATACCGTTCCAAATTCGGGCGATCCCAATTTCCAAGAATGGCTCCTGCTTCGTAGGTGCTCTGGCAAAAGTCCAGCAACAATTGCTCGGGAGAGTCCGACGATCGAACATCGTCATACATCAGAAAAAATTCGTTTTTCTCCTTACCATAAAAGGCCTCTGCGGGGCGCACTTGACGTTCCTTAAATCCCGCTGGTTCCGGAGCGGCATACGCGTAGAACGCTGCATCCTTCACAATCTCGCCATCGCCGGGCCAAAATCCCACGCTGATTACCTCGTGGGAGTAGGCTTCTTTGGTGATCGGGTCGGCGCCCGGACGCTCCGGCGCACGTCTGCCGGAGAAGCGCGTCACCGCCAGATCGAAACTGCCCCAGAAGAAATGGACGGGGCTGACCTTGCCAATGAATCGTGAGCGAAATTCCCAGAAAACGGTGCCCGCGCTAACGAGAATTTGCCAGAAGCGATGCGCATATTCGCTATCGTACGCCGCGTGACTCTCATCCAGATTGAATCGCACAGGCCGAGGCACTTCCACCGGCATGGGCCACACTTTCACATCGATGCCGAGTGAATGCACCGCGCCCATCAATTCTGCATAGAATTCCGCAACCGTACGGGGGATGAGGCGGAAAGCCCTGCTTTCCCCAAGGCTGGTTGCAATCTCCAGCGTGTGGGCGATGAAATCGAAATTAATTTCAAACACTCCCTTGGCGTAGGGAATCGGTGAGGTGGTCAAACCGCGAGCGCTCACGTAGAGAGTCGTTCCCCAAAAATGGTTGATGGGCGGGCTCAGCGCCAGACGGACTTTGCCCACGATTTGGGTCCACATGTGTAGCGTGGCATACGTGTCCCTCCATTCGGCGAGGGGGAGTGCGGGCCAGGAATGAGATTGTTTCATGCAAAGCTCCTCGTGCTCAGGAACGAATCACGCGCTAGCCTTCGATTTTCCAGAGACTGCTTTCATCGAAGATAGCCACCGAATGAGAGTTTATATCACACCGGAGATTACGGGGCTTATCAGCAGCTAAAGCCTGATTGACTCGCTTACCGGACGAGTGAAATCTCGCTGAGTCTCCGAAGTCCGCTTCTAGGAGATGACCAGTCACCGCAAATTGATCCATGACTTACAACTTTGAATACTTGCGCGCAGGATGTAGAAAGTGTTCTCATCCTCGGATGTCTTGGGACATCGCTCTGATTTTTTTCGTTCTTGGCGTGATTCTGCCGTGGCGCGGTCGCGCGCGCTTGAAGAAGTTCATGGCGATGCCGCAGGTCGGCACGATGGAGCGTCTCGTTCTGTACGCCTCGACGATTGGCTTTCAGTGGCTGGCCGCGGCGGTGGTGGCGTGGCGCGCTTGGGCGCATGGCTACACGGCCGAACAGCTGGGATTAACAATTCACGACAAGACGAAAATTCTGGTGGCTTCCCTTGTCGGCGCCGTGACGATTGCCACTCTTCAGTGGCTCAACTTGCGCCGCATGGGCCGCCTTCCCGCCAAGGCCCGGGGACCCATGCAGGCCATCGCAGAACGGATCTTGCCGCAGTCCACGATTGAGCTGCTTCCCTTCTTGGCGTTAGCTATCACGGCTGGGCTTTGCGAAGAGTTTCTCTACCGGGGATTCGCGATGGCTGTGCTGGGGCACCTGGGATCGCCGGCTTGGGCTGCCGTCCTTCTTTCGTCCATCCTCTTTGGATTGGCGCATTTATACCAGGGGCGCGGCGGCTTCTTCAGCACCCTAGTGATTGGGACAGTGTTCGGAACGGGCCGAATCGCATACAATAGCTTGGTACCCGTGATTTTTTGGCACAGCGCTGTGGATTTGATTGCGGGAGTTGCAGGCCCGCGATATCTCGTAGAATCTACTGTAACTGTAACAAAATAAAGTAGTTAGCTCAACATTAGCGGTCCATCACTCTCATGCCGACACCCAGCCCGGCTACGCTCTCTGCGGATACTATTCGAAGGGCCCTGGGGGAGTTCCAGATCGCCGTAAGTGACTTACAAGTACTTCAAATTCAACAGTATACGAGAATTCTACTGGCCTGGAATGAGAAGATAAATCTGACGTCGATTCGCGATCCCTTGGAGATCTTGAATCGACATTTTTGCGAGTGCATGTACGCTGCCTCAACGGCCCCTGTGGAGCATGGTCGGCTCGCCGACGTGGGTTCTGGAGCCGGTTTTCCTGGTTTGCCACTCAAAATCATCCGGCCCGAGTTGCAGGTTTTCCTCATCGAGTCCAACGTCAAAAAGGCGACCTTTCTTGCGGAAGTCATTCGTGACCTTGGACTTGCAGGCGCTCGGGTCCTCGTTAGCCGCTATGAGGAGCTGGCTGAAGAGGTTGCTCCCCTCGATTTCGTCTGTTCGCGAGCACTGGGGGAATTTGGACCCTTTCTCGAGTGGGCACACTCGGAGAAGGTTGCAGCGAAACAAGTTATCCTCTGGATTGGGGCTAGGGACCTGCCAGAAATCCAAAAAATACAGTCTTGGGAGTGGCGCGAGCCCATCCCGGTGCCACATTCGTTGAGGCGGCTTCTTCTAGTAGGCACGAGAAGAATCCAGCACGCCGACGCGCTGACTTGATCCGGTGTAATTCCTCAAATCTTGAGCTTCCGGGCTCCCGCGCATTGTTCCACGTGAAACGTTCCCAACAGTGTTCCACGTGGAACATCTGCAGTCGGCGATGCAGCCTCTAATGTTCTCGACCCAACTCTAATGTGTCTCAACTCAACTGCGTCACCACTTCCGACTTCCTTGAACCTCATCTCAAAAAGCCGAAAAGCCGCAAACTAGTTTGCGGTGCAAACTGAATTTCGCTTGAGATCTTCAAAGACGGCGCAAAACCACCGTGTTCCACGGGGAACAGCCGGAGGAATGTATCGGGCCCGGGGGATGCGGGGCGTTCGTTCCACGTGGAACATCCCCAAAGTTCCATGCAGATTCTCCCTGCAAAACGTGCTGTTCCTCGTGAAACATCTTGCATCCCCGCGTCCGCTTTGCTAGATTTTCGCTGCGAGGTAACATTTGTCCCGAATCATCGCGATTGCGAACCAAAAAGGCGGGGTTGGAAAGACTACGACAGCGGTAAACCTAGCCGCCTGCCTTGCTATCGCTGAGCAACCCACGCTCCTCGTCGATTGCGATTCCCAGGCCAATGCCACAGCCGCCATCGGGTTTACGAAGGATCCCGCGAGGAAAACCCTTTATCACACCTTGATTGCAGGCGAGCCTTTCGAAAAGATTATCCAAAAATCGCAGGTGAATAGGTTAGATGTCGTCCCCGCCGACAAGAACCTTGCCGGGGCTGCTGTGGAGCTGGTGATTGCAGAAAACCGCGAATATAAACTCCAAGCTGCTTTGAAAGCTCTCCAGGAAAAGTACAATTTCATCATTCTGGACTGCCCTCCTGCACTGGACTTGCTGACACTGAATGCGCTGGTAGCTGCAACCGCCGTGCTGGTACCTATCCAGTGCGAGTATTTAGCCCTGGAAGGCGTTTCGGAGTTGCTGGATACGCTGATGCGCATCCGGCGGACATTGAACCCAAGTCTTGAAATCGAGGGTATCCTGCTCACGATGTATGACGAGCGGACAACGCTTTCGCGGCAGGTTGCCACGGATTTACGCAGCTTTTTTGGAACACAGATCTTTCAAAGCGTGATTCCGCGCAATGTTCGATTGGCGGAAGCGCCTAGTTTCGGGAAACCGATCATTCTTTATGACATTCATAGCAAAGGGGCGGAAGGCTACACGCAGCTCGCCCAGGAGGTTATTGCCAATGCCGAGAAACGCGCTGGGACGGGGACTCGGAGCGCTCATTCGGGAGCCTGAACCAAAGGCGCCGCCCGAATCCGCTCCCATTCAGCCGCAAGCAACGACACCCGGCGGCGCCGCTGTGGTGCCCACGCGGGAAACCGTCCACATGGGACCGCGAGAAGTGGATATTGATCTCGTTGAGCCTAGCCCATACCAACCAAGAACGCGCTTTCGAGAGGAATCGTTGGATGAGTTGGCGCGTTCAATTAGGGCCAGCGGCATCATTCAACCGCTGGTGGTGCGGCCGATTGGCTCGCGATTTCAGTTAATCGCCGGGGAACGGCGCTGGCGGGCGGCGCAACGCGCGGGCCTAAACAAAGTAACAGTAATTGTAAAACAAGTTCCGGACGAGCTGGCGCTGGAAATGACGCTAGTGGAAAACATCCAGCGCGAAGACCTGAACGCGATCGAGGCAGCGCGGGCATTCGAACGCCTGATGGATGAATTTCACCTTACGCAGGAATCCGTGGCAGAGCGAACGGGCAAGGACCGCGCAACAGTGGCGAACGCGGTTCGGCTGCTGAAGCTGGAGCCGACGATTCAAGATTGGATTGAAGAGGGCAAGCTTTCGGCGGGGCATGGCCGAGCCCTGCTTGCCGTGCAGGATTCGCAACTGCGCATGCGCTATGCGCAGCGCGCAGCGCGCGGTGGATTGACAGTGCGACAGATTGAGCGGCTGGCGGCGCGGCGTTCGCGTGGTAATCAGGCAGCAGCTGAGGTTCACGTGGACGCAAACATCAAATCTGCTTTGGAAGAACTCCAGCGACACCTCGGGACGAAAGTGCTCCTTCGCGAAAAAACAAAAATGCGGCCGGGGCAGTTGGTCGTGGAATACTACGATGAAGCGCAGCTGATGGGAATTTACGATCGCTTGATGAAGTAACGAAACGGACACAGCGATCACTCCTGTCCCTTAGTTCAGTCGGTGCATTCGACAACTCGTGTGTGAAGCTGCGTTGACTTGGCTCTACATGCGGCTAAAGTGGAAGAGTCTGATTTGGGGGTATTGAGATGGCGTGGAAGTGGCCCAGTGCAACAAAAGATGGTGCCGGCGAAGAATGGACCGGATTCATTGATCAGGGCGTGACTCTGGAAGGAACGCTTACGGTCACGGGAACCTTTCGAGTTGACGGCAATGTGAAGGGCAATATTATTTCGGAGCAGACTGTCGTTCTTGGCGAAGGCGCCAAAGTGGAAGGACAGATCGAGGGGAATCGCGTGGTGATTTCGGGGCGCTTTGACGGCGTGATTTTTGCGAAGGGCCGCGTGGAGATTCAGGCCAAAGGAGTGGTGACCGGTGAAGTTCATGCGCCGTGCATGGTGATTGATCCGGGGGGAATTTTTGATGGACGCTGCCACATGCTGGCGTCTTCCGAAGCGGCATCCACGGTGACGATTCCCATTCGCGCGGTAGGCAACGGCTGAAAATTCTTGCGGTCGCGGTGCTTTCCGATTTCGAAAGCACGCGATCTGAAAGCCCGAGAGCAGAAAACAGGAAACGCAATCTTCGATTGGTCCAGCGGTAGAACTCTCGACTTCACAATTGAAAACCCGGATTAAGCGACTGGCACGGATGGAGCCTGCAATTGCTTCTGCGCGTCCTGGATGCCAGCTTGGATGTTGGATTCCCAGTCGAGATGCGGTACAGAAGAAGCAGCGGCAGCTTTGTAGAATTTCAGTGCGTCAGCCGGACGATTGAGTTTCTTTAGAGACAGGCGACCCGCGGAGAGAAGTGCCAGGAGAGACTGTCGTTCGTTTGGATGCGCCTTAGCGAGAAGCTCGTATTCAGTTACTGCGCGATCGTAGTTCTGCTCTCCTTCCGCGAGGCGACACAGCTCGAGCCAGGTTGTCGCGGGCAGGCGATCACCGCCGGCATTCGTATACTCCTGGTAATCTTGCCAAGCCGCTTCGTGGTCTTGCGACTTGAGATGAACCTGGCACAGCTTGGCTGTCGCCGCGAGGTGGGCTGGAATATCATTTTTGCGCCAGTGCAACTGGCGCAAGAGGGAATGTGCGTCGAGGGCATCCGGTTTCGCGGCAACATGCTTTTGGAGAACGGCAATGGCGTCGTCAAACTTTTCTTGCTCCATGAACTCCGTTCCTTGAACTACCGCAGGGTCTGCAGTCCAGCCGATTTTATCCTCGATGACTGCGTTGGCCTTATGCTCCAAGCCAGTGCGCTGGATGATGAGAGCGGCCAACGCGCCAGCCACGAATCCGCCAACGTGAGCCCAGTGAGCCACTCCCGTCGCTTGGCCGAAGAGGCTGCCATAGAAAATCTCCATAAAGAGCCACAGGGGAAGCAGACAATATGCTGGAGCCTTAAAGCGAATGCGGAAAATCAGCATGAACCAAAGCATTTGGATCTTCAGCTTGGGGAAGCGAATCAGAAACCCACCCATGAGAGCTGCGACGGCACCTGAAGCACCAACGGCAGGCGCAATGCTACCGGGATTGAACCAAGCATGAATGATCGAAGCCGCAATGCCGGCGGCGAGATAGAATACCGGGTAGATCAGTCTGCCCCAACGATCTTCGAGGACAAAGCCAGCAAGCCAGAGAAACCACATGTTGCCAATCAAGTGCAGCCAACCACTATGAAGAAACATAGAGGTTAGGTATGTAATGGGCCGCGCGTGCGCCGGCACGAATCCGTAATTGTCCAGAATGGAGCTCTTTTCTTGCTGGGCGAAGCGCTGCGCCAGGGAATCCATCTCCGCCTGGAGTTCCTCGGGATCGGTGACTCTGCGGATTCGCGTGTCCCAGTTATCTTCAGGCTTCCGATTCGAATCGGCGATTTGCTTCCAAGACTCTTCCGGGATCTTTCTCTGGACATCGGCGATGAATTGCTGGACGTCTTCTGCGGTCTTCAATTCTGGGTGCATGGCAGCGAGCAGAATGATGTGCATCCGGACTTCGGCGCGCTCGGGCGCTTGTGTTTCCATCTGCCAGTGGGTGCCGAGGAACACTATGATGTTGAGAGCGATTAGCGCGAAGGTGGCGACGGGCCAGCGGCGGCCTTCCATGTTTTCATGGCGCAGAGGGATGAGCATAGCAAAGCCCTTTCCGTTGGATTCGAAACAAAAGTTGATCTTCTTTGAGTGTAGGGAGCGAAACGATTCGCGGTAACTGTCCGAGAGGGCAGTGCCAGTTAATTGGTTAACGTGGCATCGCCGGGCTCAGCTGGAAATGAAATCGAGGCGGAAGGGGGCTGGGTTGACACGTTTCTGAGGGGCGACTATCGTTCGAAAGCGGGGTCAAGAGGGTGAGTAACGAATGAAAATTCTGGTGATTGGCGGAGGCGGGCGCGAGCACGCGCTGGTCTGGAGACTCAAGCAGAGCCCGCTGGTGGAAAAAATCTGGTGTGCGCCGGGCAACGGCGGAATCGCAGCGGAAGCGGAATGCGTGGCCATTGATGCGGGTGATGTGGCCGCGGCAGTGGCGCTGGCAGAAAAAATTCAGCCGGACCTGACGGTGGTTGGGCCAGAACTCCCGCTTGTGAATGGGTTGACGGATGCGTTTCGAAAGCGGAATTGGGCAATTGTGGGCCCTTCGAAGAAGGCCGCGCAACTCGAAGGAAGCAAGATTTTTTCGAAGGAATTTTTGACGCGGCACAAAATTCCGACGGCGAAGATGTACGGCACATACAAGTCAGCGCGCGCTGCGAATGCCGCTCTTTCGAAAGTGGACTGGCCGGTGGTGATCAAAGCGGACGGGTTGTGCGCCGGCAAAGGGGTTTTTCTTGCGCCGGACGCAGAAGCCGCCAAGGACTTTATCGCACGTGTGATGGAAAAGAAGGAACTGGGCTCGGGCGGGAATCGAATTCTGCTGGAGGAAACGCTCGAGGGCGACGAGCTGTCATTTATTATTCTCACAGATGGGAAGAGTTACGCGCCGCTGGTGCCGACGCGGGATCACAAGCGCGTGTCCGATGGTAACGCAGGGCCGAATACGGGAGGCATGGGAGCGTACTCGACGGACGACTTGTTGCCGGAGGAGCTGCGCAAGATCGTGATAGCAAATATCGTTGAGCCCACCCTGCGCGGGTTGGCGGCCGACGGCATTCCGTATCAAGGCTTTCTGTACATAGGGCTGATGCTGACCAAGTCCGGGCCGCAAGTCCTGGAGTTTAATTGTCGGCTAGGTGATCCCGAGACGCAGGCGATCGTGGCGCGGATGAATTTTGACCTGGCGGAAGTATTGAAAGATGTGGCGGACGGAAAGTTGGACGCAGCGAAATTGCGATGGAAGGCGGGAGCGAGTGTATGCGTAGTGCTTGCGTCGGGCGGTTATCCGGGAAAATTTGAGAGCGGAAAGCGCATCGAGGGGCTAACCGCTTTGGCACAGAATTCCAGTGTTAAGATTTTACATGCCGGTACGAAGCGCGAAGGGGAGGTTGTAGTAACGAATGGCGGACGAGTTCTTGGAGTGACGGCTTCTGGTTCTTCGCTCAATGCTACCGTGTCCACGGCCTATAAAGCCATCACCAAGATCCGTTTCGAAGGAATGCATTATCGGAAGGACATCGGCGCCCACGGCACGCGATTGCAGGCTGCGGGAGACTGAAAAATATGCCGAGCGTCAAGCACTTGTTCCGCGCCGCGAGAAAGCGCCTCCCGATGGAAGAACTGCCGGAAGTTCGCGTGGCAGATAACTCCGGCTTTGAAGGCTGTGCGCACGCGCGACCGGACAGCCCACGTCAAGTCCTGCTGGTGGATAGTGAAACTCTCGAAGCGATGAACCTGTCACCGGGCATCATCCGCGAGAACATAACGACGAGCGGGCTGAACGTGAATGGGTTGGAGATTGGACAGAAGCTCCGTGTTGGCGAGACGTACCTGGAAGTCAGCGCCGTGTGCACGCCCTGCGATCAACTGGAGAGAATCCGGCCGGGATTGCGGAAAGAGATGTGGGGGCGACGCGGGATGCTGTGCCGCGTGAGTGAAGGCGGGATAATCCGGCAGGGCGATCCGATCGAAAAGCTTTCCTGAAAATCAGGGCTTGGGTGGCTTGCGCAGAAGCGAGGGCGCTTCGCGAGGCCGGTTCTTGTCTTCTTCCACTTTCTCGACCGGTTCCGAGGGTGGAACGATCCATTCGAAACCGTGCTGTTCCGCCATAGTGCCCATGACAAAAGGCGCATCGTTGGCGACCAAGGGCAAGAGGGCGCGCATGAAATCGACGGAGTCCAGCGGTGCGGCCTTCTGCGCCTGCCCCCCGTGGAGATTTTCGAGCACCTTGGTGAAGCGCGGCTCCCTCGAAGCGAGTTGCACAACTCGCGGATCGTTGCCTTGAATCAGTTCCGACAACCTTGGGCCCTTGAGGTCCACAGGATAGCGGACCTCCACGAGAGTGCGCGGCGCGTGTTTTTCCGGGGGATAGAGCTGCGTGAACCGAGGGCGGAGAATGCGCGTCTGCCAGTATTCACCGCGCGTGGCAATCTGCTGCTGTTCGATGCGATATTCCGCGACCCAGACTTCGGGACCATATTGAGCCGAACCATAGCCGATGATGACAAGCTGGAAAATGGGATCGTCCGGGACGAAATCGAGCTTGTGGTGGAGCTGCCCCACGAGGGGGCGGAGCTTTTCGAGAAAGGTGATGCCGATGGCATCCAGATCGGGCTCGGCCTCTCCGGGAGCTGAGTCCGTGCGGCGCTCATTGGCGCCAACGCGGTGAAAATCGCGATCGATTCGAATGGGTTTTGGGTCGGCAGGGACACGCCATTCCGAAGCGCCAAGCAGGACTCCGATATGAGAGGCATCCAGGTTCATCACGCGGGGTGGAACGGAATTCCTCTCGACGGGCTGGTCGATGGCAGCAAAGAGGATGACGTCCTTGGCGACATGAATAATGACGCGTCCGCCCGCCAGATTGGCGATGATTTCGTCCTCGTGGCCCTGAGCGAAACCGGAAGCAGACAGGAAAACAGCGAAGAGCAGTAAGAGAAATAGAAGGCACCAGCGCGGTGAAGGCTCGCGCAGCGTTGAGAGAATTGGGAAACGGCTAAACATTATTTTTCTGACTACTGGCCTGACACTATCACACCCGAGAGACCGGAACAGAAGAACGATCCTCCAGGTGGAACAAAAATCATACTTGACTGCGCCTGTGGCTTACAGTAGCAATGGAGCCCGGGCAGCCATGGCAACGAAAATTCAAGGCATCGAAGGGATGAAGCATGGCGAGCTGGAGTTCGAACTCCATCGCGGAGCGAAGTTCGTGCTCTTTCAGTACTGCGTTTCGGTAATCGTTCTGACGTTCCGGCGTCCTTCGGATATTTATTTTGTTCGCCAAGGTGAAAATGCGGTGGTGAAGGGCTTGCCTTTCACGCTGCTTTCGCTGGTGGCGGGCTGGTGGGGCATTCCGTGGGGGCCGATTTACACGATTCAGTCCATCTATAACAATTCGCGCGGGGGCAAGGACGTCACGCAGGCGGTAGTCAACTCGCTGCGAGCGCAGGCTGCGCCGGCCCCGATTCCCGCGAAAAATTGAGCGAGCGTGGTTCCCCCCATCCGTCACTTCCGGTAAACTACAAGGCGAAAACTTCTGGCGGCAGACAGCTATGGGACTCAGAAAACCGAAGAGCATCAACCACAACGGAAGGTCACTGGTGCAAATCCTGGAGGCGCATGAGCGCTTTTTCAGCGGGAAAGGCGGCGGGGCGAGGGCAGACCTTTCCGATGCGGACCTTTCCGGCGCGGACTTGAGCGGTGCGAATTTGAGCGGGGCGATTCTTCGTAACGCGAACCTCGAGGAGACGGATCTGCGGAAGGCAAAACTTCCGGGCGCGGATCTTTCCGGGGCCAACCTGCGCAAAGCGGATTTGCGCAACACGGACATGACGGAAGCGATTCTTCCGGGGGCGAATCTGGCAGAAGCGCAGGCCAGCGGCGTGGAATTTTTCCGCTGCGACCTTTCGAATGTGAATTTCCAGCGGGCGCAATTGCGAAACGTGAATCTGCGTCTCGCCAACGTGAACGGCGCGAAGTTCTCCGGCGCGGACATGGGTGTGGCGATTCTGCGCGAGACGGACTTGACCGGCGCGGATCTTTCCGGCGTGGACCTTTCCACCACGCTGTTGCCAAAAGGCTTTTCGGCGGCCCAAGCTACGAAAAAGAGCGCCTAGAGCGGATTTTTCGCCTGTGCTCGGCTGCAGTTTGGGTGAAGCAACAGTGGCGGCATAAAGCCGCCGCGCTACAAGGGCTGGGCGAAAGCCGGGCTAGCAGTTCTTCGTGAGTGTTGTGGCCACACCCACCATACAACTCGACAGTTCGGCGGTGCGCGAGCGCGTGATGGAAGAGGTTCGTGGGCTGCTGCATGAGCTGGGCAGCCATGGCGCGCTCCCGATGCTCAACGGCGGTTCGCAACTGGACCGCGAGCTCGGACTAGGCAGCCTGGAACGCGTGGAATTGCTGGCGCGTTTGGAGACGGCTTTCGACATTCGATTGCCGGACCGGGTTGCCTCGGAGGCAAACACTCCGGACGATCTGGCGCGAGCGATTCTGGAGGCACCTGGAGCGGGCGCGGATGATGGCGAATCCGGATCCCCGCTGCGAGCTTCTGTAACCACGCAGAAACTTCACCGTGAAGCGGCGGACGCGGGAGTATTTTCCGCGGAGACGCTCATCGAAGTGCTGCGCCACCGCGCGGTGCATGACGCCGAGCGCGCGCACCTGCTGATCACCGAAGATACCGACGGCATGGAACGAAGCGCGACGCTGACTTTCGGCGAACTGTACGCCGCGGGGCAGCGTTGCGCGTCGGAGTTGGGGCGGCGCGCAGTGCCCGCAGGCGGCCGCGTGGCGCTGATGCTGCCGACCTCGCGCGCATTTTTCGTGTCGTACGCGGGGATTTTGCTGGCGGGTGCGATTCCTGTGCCGATCTATCCGCCGTTCCGGGCGGATCGCATCGAGGAATACGCGGCGCGGCAATCGGCGATTCTGAACAATGCGGAGGTTTGCCTGCTGCTGACGTTCCGGCGCGCGGAGGCGGTTGCCAAATTATTGAGGCCGCGCGTGCGTTCGCTGACGGAAGTGGCCGATGCGGAAAAACTGATGGAAGCGGCGGACAAAGCTCCACCGCCGTCGCCGGGAGCGCTTCCACTGCACCTCACCGGCAGCCGCGCGCGCAAGGGCAGCGACATCGCGCTGCTGCAATATACCTCGGGTTCCACGGGCGATCCGAAGGGCGTGGTGCTGACGCATGCGAATCTGCTGGCCAACATGCGTGCGGTGGGCGAAGCGGTGAAACTTGGGCCCGGTGACGTGGGGGTGAGCTGGCTTCCACTCTACCATGACATGGGATTGATCGGCGCGTGGCTCACGCTGTTGCACTTCGGGATTCCGCTTGCCGTGATATCACCGCTGGCTTTTTTGACGAGGCCGGAACGCTGGCTGCAAGCATTTCACAAACATCGGGGGACGATTTCCGCGGCGCCAAATTTTGCTTATGAACTTTGCGTTCGAAAGATCGCAGACAAAGATATTCAGGGCGTGGATCTCAGTCCGTGGCGCGCGGCGCTGAACGGCGCGGAGCCGGTGAATCCGGAAACGCTGGAGCGGTTTGCGAACCGGTTTGCGAGCTATGGCTTTCGGCGTGAGGCGCAACTGCCGGTTTACGGGCTGGCGGAAGCGACGCTTGCGGTTACCGTGCCGCCGCTGGGCCGCGGGCCGCTGATTGACCGCGTGGAACGGGAGACCTTTGCTGCGCAGGGACGCGCAGTCCCCGCCGCACCAGAAGACGAAACTTCTATTGCCTTTGTTTCTTCGGGGCGACCGATACCACAGCATGAAGTGCGCATCGTGGATGAGAGCGGAAAAGAAATGATGGACCGGACGGAAGGATTTTTGTGGTTTCGCGGGGCGTCGGCGACCAGCGGTTACTACCACAATGCGCAAGCGACAGAGGCGTTGCTGCCGCTGGGTCCCGCGAGCACGGAGGGGGAATACGCCTGGGTAAATTCCGGCGACCGCGCGTATCGGGCCGATGGGGAGATCTACGTCACGGGGCGCGTGAAAGACATCATCATCAAGGGCGGGCGAAATTTGTATCCGCACGAAGTGGAGGAACTGGCAGCGCGAGCGGAGGGAATTCGAAAGGGGTGCATTGTCGCGTTCGGGTTGAAGGATGAAGGATCGGGCACGGAGAAACTGGTGGTGGTTGCGGAGACGCGAGAGCGCGACGCGGCACGGCGCGGTGGGATCGCATCTTCCATTACGGAATTGGTGACGCAGGGGTTGGGGCTTCCGCCGGATCGCGTGGAACTGATTCCACCGGGGAGTATTCCGAAGACTTCGAGCGGCAAACTGCGACGCGAGGAGACGAAGCAGCTTTATCTCGCGGGGACACTTTCCGCTTCGCGGGCGCCGGCGTGGCTGCAGATTGCGCGGCTGGGAACAAAAGCCGCACTGGGCAATGTTGCGCGTGAATTCGTTGCTGGGGTGAAGCGCGGGCTGGAGATTCTTTACGGAGTCTATTTCGGCGTGGTGTTTTTGCTGTGGATCGTGCCGGCCTGGGCGATCGTACATTTCATCAAGGATCATCGCGCGGCGGGAAGATTCACCTCTGCCGCGCTCAAGATTTTGTTCGGGCTCATCGGGTGCCGCGTGACCGTAGTCGGGAAAAAGTATCTGGACACGCCCGGCGCGAAGATCTTCGCGTCGAATCACACGAGTTATTTCGACGTATTGCCACTCATGCTTGGGCTGGGCGTGCCGTACCGCTTCGTCGCGAAGATGGAAGTTGGTCGAATGCCCTTCATCGGCACGTTCCTGAAGCAGATGGGACATCTCAAGTTTGAGAGGACCGATTCGGAGTCGCGCTTGCGACAGGCGCAGGAAATCGAAGAGTTTTTGCGCAACGGCGAGTCTGTTTTCGTTTTCCCGGAGGGGACGTTTACAAGAGAAGACGGCGTGCGGCCATTTCAGCTGGGCGCATTCAAAGCGGCCGTGGCGACCGGCGCGCCGATACTTCCGGTTTCGCTCGCGGGCACGCGGAGATTTCTACGCGATGGAACGTACTTGCCGCGGCCGAGCAACGTGACGATCACGCTTTCGCCGCCGATCTATCCGCGCACCGCGAATGGGGCAGACGAGTCCGCTGGTGCTTCCGGATGGCACGAACTGATTCGCCTGCGCGACGCCACGCGTGACGCGATTGTGCGCCACTCCGGTGAAGAACTGCTTTAGGTTGTCGTTGTGCAGCGGAGCGAAGGTGAAATTTGTCTCCAATTTTCAATAGCACCATGTAACAAATCCACCCACGAAAAATTTCGAGAAACCTACAACTTCAGGGCAGCGGGAAGCATCTCTACGGGGAGACAAAAGCGAGATGCGGATTGCTGCCTACCTGCCTGAGGCACGCCGCGAAACGCGCGGCCGAGCGATGGTGCTGCCGGCTAGCGCCGAAAACTCAATTCATGGGAGGGTTTATGAACTGGAAGTTAGCGGTGTCTTTATTGGCAGTTCTTTCGCTTTTCGGCGTAAGCGCGCACGCGCAAGACACGCCGAAGTTCGATGTTTTCGCAGGCTATTCCTATGTGCGTCAAAATCCCAGCACCTCGGGCGTCAGCAGCTTCAGTCTCAACGGAGGCAGCGCGTCGGTCGCCTACAACGCGAATAGCTGGCTCAGCGGTGTTGCGGATTTCGGCGGCTATCACAGCGGCAATATCCTGAACACCGGCACAAGCGGAACGCTTTCCACGTATCTGTTCGGGCCTCGCGTTTCCGTTCGTCACTTCGGGCGCGTAACGCCGTTTGGCGAAGTTCTCTTCGGCGTGGCTCGTGCGGACGCGAGCGTGGCGGGGACCAGCGGTACGGACAACGCGTTTGCCATGACCGTAGGTGGTGGCGTGGATTACAAACTGACCGATCACTTCGCGGTTCGGCCGGTTAAGGTGGATTACCTGATGACCCGGTTCTCCGAAACGGGTACCGGAGCGAATACGCAGAACAATCTGCGCGTTTCGACCGGAATCGTTTTCCGGTTCTAGTCAGCGAACAAAAAATCGGTTGCAAAGTGCAGGCAGAGGGGCCGCGATAGGCAGTCGCGGCCCCTTGCACTTTTTGCCGGGATGATCCAACGCGTAGCCGTTAATTCTCAGTGTGGCATCGTGTAAATCACGGTGATGGATGTGTCGATTTCAACCGCTTGGCCGTTGAGAATCGTCGCTCTATAGTGCCACTGGCCCACAGCGTCGAGCGCCGATTGATAAAACATCGGATCACCTCCAACAACTTGCAATGATTGAATGCTGCCGTCGGTCGCGATTCTGGCGTGCAATTCCAGCCTGCCTTCGCGGTGAATTTGTCTTGCCAGTGGCGGGTAAACCGGCTCGACACGGTGGATCAGCATCGCGGGATCGAGATGCGTTACGTGAACAACTTGTGGCTTCACGGTAGCGTCAGGAGGTGGCTGTGGTCCCTTGTCTTTGCTACCGATGTCCACGCACCAACTGCAGCCGGGGGCATCGGTCGATTGATTCGATCCTCGTTCGAAATCCGGAGGGCCCACTGGATTCGAACTTTCACCGGTATGGGCAATGGGCCTGATGTTTGGAATGGGAAAGACCGCGTAATCGCCAGAATTCGGAGGCCGCGTAATAGGAGGCTTGGGATTGCCCCCTGGGTGGTGGGGTCGATGACCGAAAGGCGGAATGGGAGTTACGTTGGCGAGGGCGATGCTCTGCGGCTTGCCGAAGAGAGAGACAAGGATGAGCGCGGTGAGAATGGCGCTCTGCACTGCGATGGAAATTGCCAAGGAGCGGCGGCGAATGCTTCGCTGGCGCCTGCGTTGCTCGGCGTCGCCATCCATGAGGCAGCCGCGTAACAAACCGAGATCTTCCTCCGAAATTTCGTCAGAAACTCTTTGAGGATCGAGAGACATCACACACCTCCACAGGATTTTCTGCGAGGCTGGACCGCTCTGCGGCCGCACAGAGCGAAATGACAGAAATTATGCGGCGCCGATTTCCTGGGGGTTGCTCTAGAACTCCAGGAGACCGGCGCCGCGCTCGCAGGGATGTGAGGTTGCGCGCGTCCTCACAGCGTTGGACACCAGGGTTCGGCATAAGTTCCCTGAGCTCCTGCCGGGAGCTAACTTTGGAGGCAATGGGAAGCCCATGCAGGCTGGAAGTGTATAGCAAGTCTATTACTACCAATAAGTTACAGAACATCGTATCCGGTTTAAGCACTCATGCATCTTATGTCTTGTGGACGTGGATCTTAGGAGGTCAATTCCGATGGACCGGCGTAATGTTGTCACGGTAGGTGTGCGCCGCACGGGCTGGGCCGCACTGGACCGCGATCCGCAGCAGGACACGGTGGAATTCATCTGTCCGCACTGCGGCGCGCGGGACAAGAAAAATGCCCGGCGTGAGCGAACGCAGTATCATTTTACCGATGGCTTTTTGCAGGACTTGCAGGGCGAAATGACGCAGTGCCATTCCTGCAAACAGTGGCTACGAGTCGTGCCGATCGTGATGTTGCACGATCAGGATGAGACGCGGCGATTCGAAGCTGTCTTTTCCGAGGAAGAGCTGGTGAATTCGCACTAATTTTCTTCCCCATCGCAAAACGAAAACGGGGCGCCTCGGCTGATTTTGGGCGCCCCGTTTTCATTTTCCCCGACAAATGATTGCACCGCGTCAATCGCGGTCTCCGTCGCGGTCACGATAGTAGCGGCGGCCATCCTCATCGCGACGGTGTTCGCGACGCTCGTGCTCGCGCCATTCACGTTCCCGCCATTCCCGCTCGCGCCACTCGCGGCGACGATAGCGCTCTAGCTCCTCAAAGGCTTCATGGCGTTCATGGCGCCAATAGTTTGCCTGCGGGCTGTAGTAGCCAAAATACACGATCGATTCATGAAGACGAAATTCGACATACGCTAAGCGCCGATTGCAACTATCCCAATGGTCGGCCTTGGCGCTCGGCGCGCCTGCAAGAAGCAGGAATGCACTCAGCGCGGCCGTCGCCAATGCTGCCTTGCCGAACGACGATTTCCATAGATGCTTATGCAGTTGCATAACATCCTCCTGAGGACGGCACCCAGACTGGTGCAGGGTTGCGTCCTCCTCCCACTTAATCAAACACGGCGATACAAAGAATGTTTTGGACGCTGCTGGTACATGCAATGTGAGCCTTTGGACAAACAAGTCCAGATGAAAAGAAAAGAGCGCCCCGACCGAGACGGGGCACTCCGCAAAACACATTGTGATGAATTAGTGGCGATCGTGGTCGTGATCGTGGTCATCCCAATCACGATCGGAATGCCAGCGACGGCCATCCTCGTCCCACCAGCGATGTCGCTCTCTCCAGCAGCGTTCCCGCGCCTCGTGCAAATCGTGGCGCGCGCGGTCCGCTTGCCTGCTGTTCCAGCCGTGATGCTCCACGGCTTCGTGGAGTCTGTGGTCGGCTTTGGCGATGCGGCGCTGGCACTTATCGTAACTTTCGGCGGATGCCGTGGGTGCACCTGCGGATGCCATCATCCCCAACAGTGCGGCTGTAGCCAGTATCACTCTGGTGAGAAACTTCTTCCCTCCCGTTTGTATGGTCATGGTTTCTCCATCCTCCATGTTTCGCCCCTGCTGGATTGGGGATTGGGCCCCAAGCTATGAAACACTGTGCTGGCGAAAATGTAGCAAGAGTCAGACCACACTCCTAACATCATGAAAATAAAAATGTTGTTGTCAATCAGGAATCAGTAAGCCTGCAAAAAGGCGTCGACGCCCATATGGTATTTCTCGAGGCCGGCGCGGATGTGATCGAAGGCTTCATCCACGGTATCGGCAAATTGGAGCATCTTGTATTCGTCCTCGTTGATGGTGCCCCAGCGCACCATGGCCTTCCAATTCAGGACTTCATCCCAATACTTCTTGCCGTAAATGAGAATGATGTTGTGCTGCGGAAGTTTGTGGGTTTGCAGCAGCGTGAGCATTTCCCAGAGCTCGTCCATGGTGCCGAAGCCCCCGGGAAAAACGATGAGCGCTTTGGCGATTTGCGCGAACCAGAGTTTACGCATGAAGAAGTATTTGAAATTGAAGCTCAGCTCGGGACTGATGTAAGGATTTGCAAACTGTTCGTGCGGAAGCTCGATGGAAAGGCCGATGGACTTGCCACCAGCTTCGTAGGCCCCGCGATTCGCCGCTTCCATGATTCCCGGCCCGCCTCCGGAACAGACGACGAAGCGGCGCGGCCTGGGGCCCAGGGTGAGCGACCAGGACGTCAGCTTGTGAGATAGCTGGCGCGCTTCTTCATAGTAGCGGGACATTTCGAGCAGGTTCTTGGCGTGACGCAGGGCAGCGCGGTGTTTGGCCAGACTCGCCGCGGACATCTTCGAGACATTTTCCTTTTTCAGGCGCGTATGGCGGGCCTGCGCCGTTTCGCGCGACTCGATACGCGCGGAGCCGAACATTACGACGGTGTCGCCAATGCCCTCCCGCTTCAGTTGCACAAGCGGGTGAATATATTCGCCGAGGATGCGGATCGGGCGGGCGGGCGTGCTAGACAGGAACTCGGGGTCCTGATGAGGCGGTTTGGGCGCGTGTTGAGGCTTGGGTCTCTTGCCATTGGGCATGGATGTTCTCTCCCTAGGGACGAGCATTGATTGTAGGAATCGCGGAGTCCTGCGGCAACGCCTTCCGTGGAACATGCGTCGAATGAAGTACACTCCCGAAGCGTGGGCTGGCCCTGAGAGGAGTCGAAGGGGGTTGGCTGGTACTGCCAGGTGCTCGGAATGAAGCAAATCGCAGGGATATCCATGGGTCTTCTATTTGTGGTGACTCTGGTGGGGGCGCCCGCCCTTGCCCAGGCGCCCTCTGGGCCCATTCCGCCCAAGCCGGGCGCCGAAGTGCAACAAGCGCCCAAGGACATGCCAAAGGTCAAAGTGCAGGTCGCGCTCGTGAATACGCCGGTGACAGTGCGCGATGCCCGCGGAGAAATGGTTCACGACCTGGAGGCGCGGGATTTTCAGATTGCGGATAATGGCGTGACGCAGCAGATTTCTCATTTCGATATGGGGGGCGATCCGATTTCGCTGGTCATCCTGATGGAGACGAGTTCGCGGATCGAAGCCTTGCTTCCGCAAGTGCGCAAGACGGGAATTCTGTTTACGCAAACGGTGATGGGGCCGAGCGGAGAAGCGGCGGTAGTGGGCTTCAACGATTCCGTGGACAAGCTGCAAGACTTCACGACAAACGGCGACCTCATTGAGAACACGATTGCGCACCTTGGCGAGGGGACGTCGGGATCAAAACTCTACGATGCGATGGCCGTGGGCGTGGAGATGCTCAGTGGACGGCCAGAAGCAACAGCGGACAAGCCAGGGCGGCGGCGCGTGTTGATGATTCTCTCGGAAGCCACGGATGCCGGCAGCGACGCGAAATTAGGCGAAGTGCTGCGGAACGCGCAGCTCGCCAATGTGACGATTTATAGCGTCGGGCTTTCCACCACGCGCGCCGAGCTGCAGGCCAAGCCGAAAGACACGCGTCCGCAGCTTACGCCGCCGGGCACGTTTCCGCTTCCGCCGCAGCCGGGTACGCCGCAAACTCCCACCAGCGAAGCGAACCGCTACGGCAACATTGACATCCTGGCAGCGGCTGTCTGGGCTGTGCAACACGTTCACAATCAGATCAAGGACCACGCCCTCGAGGTGGCCGCAGCGGCAACCGGCGGCGCGCACCTTTCCACGTTCAAGGACCGCTCGATCGAAAAAGCCATCGACGAAATCGGCGGCGAGCTGCACTCGCAGTATACGATCAGCTACACGCCGACTGGAGCCGACTCCCCCGGGTATCACGAAATCAAGGTGAATGTCGTTCGAAACGACGCGAAAAATCTGAAGGTCCGCGCCCGACCGGGATACTACCTCGCAGTTCCCGAATCCTGAACAATTGCTTCGGTAAGGTTAGACGACCTGTCTCCAAAACGTAGCGTCACGTCCAGCTAAGAGCGCGTCCTTACGCGCGTTCCAGCGGAGGAAATGGGGGGAGTGGGTGTGCTCGGTGTGAGCTTCGCGAGTTTCCCAGACCTCTTGGAGCAGCAGTGCGCCGGACGTGTCCGCAGAGCGGTACAGATCGTAGCGGAGGCAGCCTTCTTCTTTTCGAGTGGGACCGACCAAGGCGCGTAACTCCGCTTCGAGAATCGTTTCCTGGCCTTCGCGCGCCCGCAGCAAGACAATCAGCGTGACAGCATCCTTGGGCAGCTTCGCGTTGGCGCGTGGGCGCGAGCGGGTTCTTCGCGAACTTTTCTTCTTGCCGGAACGCCTGGAGGCCGCTCTCTTCGCTTTGCGTTTGGCCATAATGGCCGGGATTGTACTCCAAACTTCCTCAATCGCAAGCAGAACTGCTCATGGTACTAGGTAGTTCCCGCGTTCGGCTATGCGGGTTCAAAGATATTTGAGATCCACCAGATGGGATTGGCCGGGCTTTTCGATTGGCTGTCCTCAGCGCTTGACGAGGAACGCCACACAGACGGGCGAGGGCACCTGCAGAACTTCGCCGGTCGCGGTCAACTTGCCGGTAGCCGGATCGATGCGGAATTCCACGATGTTTCCGGAAAGCTGATTCTCCGCCAATAAGTACTGGCCGGTAGGATCCAGCGCAAAATGCCGCGGCTCCCGCCCGCCTGTCGGAAAACCACCGGCCGCCGTGAGTTTGCCACTGGCAGGATCGATGGAAAAAACTGCGATGGAGTCATGGCCACGATTTGAGGCAAAGAGCCATTTCCCACTCTGATGGATAGCGATTTCCGCCGCATCATTGCGGCCCTCGAAACCTGCGGGAAGCATGGGCACTCCGCCAAGGTATCCGAATACGCCGTGGTCCGGGGCGTAAGCAAACGCAGTGACCGTCGAATTGATTTCGCTGAGGACATAAAAATGGCCTCCACCGGGCGAAAAGGTTGCATGGCGTGGTCCTGCGCCAGCCGTCAGTGGCCTAAGAAAGAACGGCTTGTTCGGTGTCAGTGATCCTTTGGAAGCGTCGAAGCGGTAGCTGAGAATGGCGTCGAGGCCGAGGTCGGCGACGAATGCGAAGCGATTGTCGCTGGAAACCTCGATCCAGTGCGCGTGCGGGCCTTCCTGCCGCTCTTTGTTCGGGCCTGTCGCGCCCTGGTCTTTCAGCATCGCGGTGTGCTCTCCCAGCCGGCCGTCCGCCAAAATCGGGAACACTGCGATCGTTCCCGAACTGTAGTTCGCAACGAGTACGTACTTACCTGTCTTGTCGAACGACAAATAGCACGGGTCTTCGCCGAGCGACGGAAGCTGATTCAATATCGTAAGCTTCCCGTTCTTCGCATCAATCGCAAACGCGCTCACGGTGCTGGCCTTGCCCGCTTCGTTCGCGGCGTACAAAAATTTTCCGCTGGGGTGCACCGCCACCCAGGACGGATCCGGCGTCTCCGCCGCAACGCCCTTTGGGGTCAGCTTCCCAGTGGTCGAGTCAAACTCGTACGCGTAAATTCCCTTGCTCTCGGTCTTCGTCGTGTACGTCCCAACGTAAACGAGGTATTGGCCCCTCGCGACAGATTTCTCGGACGATTGCGCCGACGAAAAAAGTGCCAGCGGGGCGCACAACACCAGGAAAAACGCAAAGACTCTTCTTGTGATTTTCATGAGCTAGCGATTCTACTTCTTTTCTTCTTCGTTTTCTTCCTGCAAGACAGCGGCCGCGGCAACGGAATCGTCGTCGTCGAGCCTCAGTAAGCGTACGCCCTGCGTGGAGCGGCCCGCTTCGCGAATTTCATTGGCATGCACGCGGATGACTTTGCCGTTGTGGGTGATGATCATCACGTCGGACTCTTCGGTCACCTGCAACGTGGCGACGACGTACCCGTTGCGGTCCGTGGTTTTCATGTTGACCACGCCTTTGCCGCCCCGTGACGTAATGCGGTATTCGGCGAGCGGTGTGCGCTTCCCATAGCCCTTCTCGGCCACGGTGAGCATCAGTGTCACCAGCGAGTCTTTGATTTGCTCGTTTTCAAGTTCTTCGAGATTCTGCGTGGTGATTTTGTGTTCCTTGGCGATGATCTCGAAGTCCGGCTGGACGGCGTCCATGCTGACGACGTAATCGTCTTTGTCGAGGTCCATGCCATTCACCCCACCGGCGTTGCGGCCCATCGGACGCACTTCCGTTTCGCGGAACAGAATCGCCTGGCCTTCGTGGCTGGCCAGGAAAATCATTTTCTTGCCGTCGGTGAGTTTCGCGCCGATGAGTTCGTCCTTGCCGTCCAAGGTGATGGCGATGATGCCAGTGGACCGCGGGTTGGAGAATTCCGTCAGCGTGGACTTTTTAACCGTGCCGCTCTTCGTAGCCATGAAAACGAATTTGTCCGCTTCTTCCAGGCTGCGCGCCGCGACCAGCGCGGTCAGTTTTTCGTCTTCCTGGAATTTCACGAGGCTCGAAATGGCTTTTCCGCGGGTGGCCGCCGCCGCTTCCGGCAATTCATAGACCTTCAGCCAGTAGACGCGGCCCTTGGACGTGAACAGCAGGATGTAGCTATGCGCCGAGGCGATGAACAGATACTCAACGAAATCTTCTTCCTTTGTCTTCGCGCCGATGCGGCCCTTGCCCCCGCGCGATTGGTGGCGATACGTGTCCGCAGCCGTGCGCTTGATATAGCCCGCATGGCTCACGGTTATCAGCATCTCGGTGTCAGCAATCAGGTCTTCCAGCTTGATTTCGTCGACCTTGTCGACAATCTGCGTGCGGCGGTCGTCGCCGTAGGCTTTGTGCACTTCGCGCAGCTCCGCGGTGATGACCTGCTTGAGTTTCTTGTCGCTCGCCAGAATCTCGCGCAACTCGGCGATCAATTCACGGATGGACTTCAATTCCTTGAGGATTTCGTCGATGGAGAGCTGCGTCAGCCGGTGCAGTTGTAATTCCAGGATGGCGTCGATCTGCGCATAACTGAGGCCAAGCGCGTTTCCGCGACCTGCCGCTTCGATTTCCGGCGCTCCCAGCGCGCGGTACTTCCGGCCGTCTAACTTGACACCCTCGAGTTTCCTCGACTTTCCGTTTTCCGTGATGGTGACGTCCTGTTCGCTGAAGTACTTGAACAGGTTTTCCTTGGCGTCCACACGGCTGGAAGAACCGCGAATAATCCGGATTACGTTGTCGAGATGATCTAGGGCGATTTGATAGCCGAGCAAAATGTGCTCGCGCTGTTCGGCTCTCTTCAGCTCGAAAATCGTCCGGCGGCGGATCACGTCGATGCGGTGCTCGATGAAGAGCTTGATCATGGGGATCAAGCCCAGCTCGCGCGGCTGCCCGCCGACAATGGAGAGCAGAATCATGCCGAAGGATTCCTGCATCTGAGTGTGCTTGAAAAGATTGTTGAGGATGAGCTGCGACTCTTCGCTGCGCTTCAGCTCGATGACGATGCGCATGCCCTCGCGTGAAGATTCGTCGCGCACGTCGGAAATGCCTTCGAGCTTCTTGGTTTGGACCAGCTCGGCGATGCGCTCGATCAGCCGCGCTTTATTCACCTGGTACGGAATTTCCGTGATGATGATGCTTTCGCGGTCTTTGGTGGTCTCTTCGATGGCGGCCTTGGCGCGCATGGTGAAGCTGCCGCGGCCCGTCTTGTATGCAGCTTCGATGCCTTCGCGGCCCGCGATGTACGCCCCGGTCGGGAAGTCCGGGCCTGGAACGATTTTCATTATTTCTTTCAGCGTCGCATCGGGCTTTTCGATCAGCAGAATCGCGGCGTCCACGATCTCGCGCAGATTATGCGGCGGGATGTTCGTGGCCATGCCGACAGCGATGCCGCTCGCGCCATTGACCAGCAGATTCGGGATGCGCGAGGGCAGGACGACGGGCTCTTCGCGCGTCTGATCGAAGTTCGGAATAAAATCGACCGTTTCTTTTTCCAGGTCAGCGAGAATGTCTTCCGAAATTTTTGCTAGCCGTGCTTCGGTGTACCGCATGGCCGCCGGCGGATCGCCGTCAACGGATCCGAAGTTTCCCTGCCCATCGACCAACGGGTAGCGCATGTTGAAGTCTTGCG
>Ga0066691_10000039_pt1 | contig 26009 bp, 22 predicted proteins | sample GraSoiAngelo_140_FD_66671 | JGI IMG/M metagenome (GOLD analysis project Ga0066691, IMG submission 66671) | Grasslands soil microbial communities from the Angelo Coastal Reserve, California, USA - 14_0929_12_30cm | ecosystem: Environmental > Terrestrial > Soil > Grasslands | place: USA... | reverse complement strand
GCTTCGATGGCGCCAAAAGAAGACTTGAGCGAGACGCTGCCGCGCGCGTCTCGCACGCTAATTTTTCCGTTGGAAGTCTCGGCTTCCAGCGCGCCGCTGACGGTATCCAATTCGATGTTGCCGAAGGAATCTCGAATCGTCACGCTGTTTCCCGTAAGCGAACTGCCCTTCACGCGGCCATTGTTCGTGGTGCAGACCACGCGGCCTTTGACATCCGAAAAAATGACGTTGCCGAAACTATTGGTAATGTCCGCGGCGCCGCCAATGCCGGAGACGTCGACGTTTCCATTGTTATCGCGGACCGCAAGGTCTCCTCGGATGTTGCGCGCCTCCACGCTCCCGAAGGAAGTCGTGATGCTCGCCGAAGCCGCGTTGTTGAGAATGACGGCTCCGTTGCCCCCGGTGATCGTCACCGCACCCTGAATGTCCTTTATCGTGATGCTGCCGAAGCGGTTGCGCACTTCGAGGGTGCCCTTGACGTCGGATACCTGCACCGAGCCGTTGTTGTCATTCACCGAGGTGTTCCCGTTCGCGCCGTTCAGCTCGATGCTGCCGAAGGAATTGTTCAGGCGCACCGCGCCGGCATCGCGAACCGTGATGGATCCATGGCTGTTTTCAAGGTCGGCCGTGCCGTGGATTCGGGCCGCATCGATACTGCCGAAGCTGTTCCGCACGGTAAGCGGCGCGTCGGATGGCATGCCGATGTCGTAGCTCACCGACCAGGACGAGTGCTTGTTGAGCTGAAACCACTTCTTCTCCTCGTCCGGATAGATGGTCTTGATGCGCATGCCTTCGCTGGATTGCAGCACTTCAATCTGAATTTTCTGTGCGAACGCTTCGGCTTCCTCATGCGAACTGGCCTGTGCGCGGATCGTTGCGGAGATTTTGACCTCGCGGCCCGCTTCGCCATGAAGCCGGACCTCGCCGAACTTGTGTTCGACGCGCACGGACTGGCCGGCGCCCAGTGTCACGGTCTTCTGAAAGTCTCTCGAGACTTGCTCTTGCGCGGAGCTCTCGGCAAGCACGGGCTTGCCGGCGACGAGAAGCAGCACAGAGAAAATTCCCGTGACCGCTGCGACACGCAGAGGTCCTTTTCGGGATGTGGGTGCGGTGGAGTTCATTGCTTTCTAGCCTCCAAAACTTCTTCGAGTGTCTGCTGCTTTTCCTGATACACGGCCAGCAACTGATGGCGAAGTTGAGCGTTTGAGGGATTCAGCCCGGCCTGCGCCCGCAGATCGGCGATGGCGCTGTCCAGCACCACCAGCTTTTCATGATAGTTCGCGAGCAGCGGCGTTGCCGGATTCTCGAGTTGCGGCCTGGTTTCCTCTGCGAGTCTGTCGATCGCCTGGACATACACAGCTTCGGCGTGCTCTACATTCTCGAGAGCTGCGCTCTTCAGAAGTGATTTGTCGTGTTGCTCGGGGCGATTGGGCCAGTGAACATAAATCCAGCCCGCGGAAATCGTCAGCACCAGAACGAATGCGCCCGCCACGGCGGTTTGCCAGCTCAAAGGAACGCTTGGCAGGAAGGAGAGCCAGCTCCTGCGCTCGGCTCTCTGCGTTTTCCGCACGGCTTCTTCGGCAAGAGCGCGTTCGATGCGCGGCCAAAAAGAAGGGCTGTCCGTGTAGTCACGCATCTCCTGCGCTGCAACGGAGAGCGATTTCCAAGCCTTCAGCTCTTCAGCACAGACCGGGCAATTGGCAGAATGCGCTTCCAATGCGGCCCATTCGCCGGGTGTGCCGTCTTCGAAAATGCGTTCGCGATCCTTGCAAGTTGCATTCATCATCATTTACCGTGCCTCCGCGGCGCTGCTGCGCGGAGGCTCCAGGATCAGGCGAAGATTCTTCTTCGCCTGGAAAAGTGTGTTCTTTGAAGCAGTCTCGGTAATCTCCAGCATCCCGGCGATTTCCGCATGCCGGAACCCTTCCACTTCGTAGAGGAGAAAAACGTCGCGCTGGTGTTTCGTGAGCGTGGCAAGTGCGCGCTCCAGGGCCATTCGAAGGGAGGGGTGCGCCCCCGGCGCTCGCGGCTCCGGCCGCGGCGTTTCGCCCGAGTCGTCGTTGGCAACTTCTTTTTTGCGCAGACGGCTGCGGCGCGCGTCGTAGCAGGTGTTGATCAGAATCCGGTAGGTCCAGGTGACAAAACTCGATTGCCCGCGAAAACTCGCGATGCTTCTCTGCACTTTTAGGAACGTCTCCTGCACCGCATCTTCCGCGTCCCCGAGATTTCCGAGAAGATTGCGCGCAAGATTCCTCATGCGCGCGCCGTGGATGGAATAGAGGCGCTCATACGTCTGCAGATTTCCCGCGCGGCACCCAGCGGCCAGCGCGGCATCCTCGGTGATTGCATCCACGATGGTCGGCTTAGGGCCACCGGCGTAGTGCTCGGAAGGTTCCACTCGCGTCTCCCGTTGGCGCGGCACGGAAGCGATTCTAGCCTTCCAAGGCAGCGCAAGTCCCATAGTTCCCATTCCTGGCTCCTGGGATATAGACGACGGTACATGCCGGAATGTCAGGGTAGGAAAGGACAGACCACGCGCCGGCAACTTGCTTATTCTGGGTGGTTTATTGACCAGACTTAACGGGAGGCGGAGCAGACCGACGCTAAAGTAGATTTTCTTGTGCAAAGGGCTGTTTTCGGGACCGATCACGAGCCGCGTTTTTGCGGTCGTCCTCGGTGATCAGCAGGCGCAAGTTGCGAGCATTCTTTCGCGCTTGCCGGAATTCCTTTGCGACACGCATCGCTTATCGGACCAGGCGTGGCTCGAAATTCTCCACGAACGCATATGCGAACAACGCACCCAAGAGAAGCAACGCAAGCAAGATTTCCGCCAGGTTCCATATCCGGAGCGACAGAGCAATCTTCAACACTGGCGGCTTCTCCGGTTCGACCTTCACCGAAAGAATAGATCGTGCGTTTACCGCGAATGCGATTGCCAAAGTCCCCAGGATGAGAATAGGGCTATCGAAAAAGTGCAAGCCAGGAGCGTCATACCGCAGGGCCGACATCGCAACGAAATAAGTTGGCACCACCAGCAGAAGAACTCCAACGACAGCCGAAACATCGTTTGAAGAACGAAGAAAAGCTCTCATGTCAGTAACTCCTTCGGACAAATTCCACTAGACTAACCCGCGATAGCATCCGGCAACGCGCCGCGCGTGCGCTCCCGCTTTCCGAACTCCAGTACCGCCGCTTCAAGATCTGCGGCAGCGAAGTCTGGCCAGCGTTTTTGCGTAAAAACCAATTCGGCGAAAGCGCATTCCCACAAAAGAAAATCCGAGAGCCGCTGCTCTCCGCCCGTTCGAATCAGCAGATCCACTTCCGTCGAGCCGCCGCGTAGAACTTCGGCTAACACGTTGCTGAATGATTCAGGCGAGAGCTCTGTCACTTTGTAGAATCGGCAAGCCGCGTGATAAATCGCCTCGCGCGCGGAGTAGTCGACCGCCAGCCGGAGATGCATACGGGTACCGCATGCCGTGGCCGCTTCGGAATCCGCAATCGCTTGCCGCAGCGTGGCAGGTAACCGGTCGCGGCGCCCGATGATACTTAGACGTACTCCTTCGTCGATGCAGTGAGTTGTTTCAGCAAACAGATATTCATGGAGCAGCCGCAGAATCGCATTCACTTCTGCCGCGGGGCGTTTCCAATTCGCCGACGAAAGCGCGAAGAGCGTCAGCGTGTGAATGCCCAGCCGCGGCGCGGCTTCGATCACGCGGCGGGCCGCTTCTGCTCCGGCGCGATGACCTGCCGAGCGGGGCAAGCCCCGCGAAGTGGCCCAGCGGCCGTTACCATCCGAAATGATGGCGACGTGGAGGCTCTGGGTATGATCGATGGCCGGTTGTACTGCCGGAATCTTCCGAGCGTTTAGCTGTTGCATGAGCATGTTCTTTCTCCGCCGCGGAGGACAAGTCGCAGACTACTTTGTATTACAAAGTGCATTCACAAATTTTTTTGGCGCTCAACCCTCGCGGGTGGCGTGAATAAGTGCTTCCATATGATTGAGATAGCGCTCAAGCGCCTTGCGCCCCGCAGCCACCAGGCGGTACTCCGTCTTCGGCAAGCGCCCATCAAAAGACTTGGTGCAAACAATGTAATCGGCTTCTTCCAGCTTGCGTGCATGAACGCTCAGGTTGCCGTCGGTTGTCTTCAGCAGCGCTTTGAGTTCGTTAAATGTGAGCGAGCGATTGACGGCCAGCGCGCTGACAATTCCCAGCCGGATGCGCTCGTGGATGAGCCGATCCAGGTCCGAAGGCACGGCCTCCCGTGCGGGATTGCGAATAGCCTCCAGTGACGTATCGCGTTCGCGTGATCGGTGCGCATTCTCCCGGCGTGCTGTGGCTGGCTTACTCATTCGAATTCCTGCTAGCCTCCGTAGTGGCGTGCGATCCACCAGCCGAACCCGATTTGCACGATGCCGAATCCTGTGGCCATCAATGGATCGCCCCAGCGCGCCGGCCCGATGAGAGCCGCGGCGCCAAGCAACATCAGGCACAAGCCCATCACCGGCACGATTCGAACGGAAAACGCTCCACCGGTTACAATCGCGGTTCCGTACAGTAAAAGCCACACACCCGGCAAAGCGGTCAGCAAGCCTGCCTGGAAAAGAGCAAAAGTCAAAAGGCCGCCCACAACAATGGGCGGAGCAAAGCTGAGAACGAATTTCCGGCCGGGGCCGGAAAAAAGCGCGGAATTCGCGCGATGCGCTTTGGTGGCGGCGGTTGGAGCCGCAATGGCCACTGCGACGAACGCTTCGATCAACCAAACCGTCAGCCAAGCACGAGGCGTGACCTGCCGCGAGGCGATGGCCGCGGCAACCAGCGCCGTGATTCCCATGGCCACGCCACCCCAGCCCGGCACAGCGGTGAATTCCGCAGCGCTTTCCATCGTCTCGCGGATATAACGGAGATGGTCAGCCGCGCGAGCATCGATGGGAATGGGTTCGCGGCTTGGAGAACGAAGCGGGCCCGGAGTCGCCATGGATAGAACGCTATCAGCAGACTCTGAATCTGTCAAGTACTTTGTGCGATAAAGTACGAAGGAGAGAAACTACTTCTTGCGCGGGTAGCAGCCCCTGAGCGCGTTCCATCGGATCGTAAATATATCGATGAACATTTGGACGCTGTCGCGGAGCATACTCACTTTCGTCGCGGCCGAGTGTCCCCAGCGCACGGGAATCTCCGCCGTGCGCAATCCGTGATGGCGCGCCAGGTACAACAACTCGGGATCAAATCCGAAGCGCTCAATCCGCTGCTGTTCAAAAATGACGCCGCAGTTTTCTCGGCGGAACGCTTTGAAGCCGCATTGCGTATCGACGAACGGCAGCCACAAAATGACTCGAACAATCTTGTTGAACACGATGCCCGCAAATTCGCGGAAAGGAGATTCGTGCACGCTGATCAGACTGCGGTCCATGGCGCGAGAGCCGATGGCCACGTCGTAGTTTTCCAGAGCCTCGATGAGCTTCCCGGCTTCTTCGATCGGCGCGGAAAGGTCCGCGTCCGTGAAAAGAGCGATTTTGCCCCGCGCTTCCTGCATGCCATGGCGCACGCTATAGCCTTTGCCCCGGTTCTCGCCATTCGAAACCACACGTAGCGTGGGAATCTTGATACGAAAATATTCCGCCACCGCTGCAGTGCCATCCTTCGAACCGTCGTCCACGACCAGGACTTCCGCCGTGCCGCGGTAGCTTTGCAAATAGCCGGCAATACCATCCAGCGTGGCCGGTAGACGCGACTCCTCGTTGTACGAGGGAATAATGATGGAAAGATCGGGGCTGCTCGGGTTCATCTCGAAGGGGGATCCTGCCAGCCATGGTAGCCAACGAGCGGGACAAATCGGCACCCCTCGAGTGCAGTATTGCGAAATGATTTGCCACGCTTCTCAATAAGCTGCAGCTCCTGGTGTTCGGCGTCGCCAACAGGAACAATCATTCGGCCGCCTTCCGCGAGCTGAGCGAGGAGCGGCTGAGGAATCGCAGGAGCCGCGGCAGCGACGAGGATTGCGTCGAACGGCGCGAGGTCCGGCATACCTAATGTGCCGTCGCCGCAATGCACGTGGACGTTGCCATAACCAAGCCGCTCCAGGCGCGCCGACGCCGACAACGCAAGCTCGGGCCTTCGCTCCACACTGAATACTTCTTTGGCTATGCGCGAGAGGATAGCCGCCTGGTAACCAGAACCCGTTCCGATTTCAAGTACGCGGTCGCCCGGCCGCAGTCGAAGAGCTGCGGTCATCGCGGCGACGATATAGGGTTGTGAAATTGTTTGGCCGTCCCCGATGGGCAAGGGCACATCATCGTAGGCCCGCGCACGAAACTCTTCCGAAACAAATTCGTGACGCGGAACAGATTCCATCGCCGCGAGAACCACGGCATCGGTGATGCCGCGCCGCCGCAACTGCGCCTCAAGCATGTTTGAAATCTGGAGGGCGAATTCTTCCCTTTCAGGCATGTGTGACCGCCACAGCATGTTTTTCCCAGGCGCCTGTGTTCAAGATCTCTTCGATTTGCGCGAGCGTGAAGTCGCACTCTTCCTCTCGATTGTAAAAATGAGGAGAAACGCGTACGCCGGCCTTGGGCCGGTAGTCGACGAGGATCTCTCGGGCAAGGAGTTCGCGGCACACTTCGAACGCATGGGGGCACTCGATGGAAACGGTCCCGGCACGCTCCGCGGGATTTTCCGGAGTGTTGACGCGCCAGCCGCGTGACTTCGCGCCTTCGATCAGCCGCGTCGTCATTCGAATCGATTTTTCGCGGATCGCGCCGATACCAACTTTATTGAGAATATCCAGTCCAGGCCGGCACGCATGAAGCGCAGGAATATGCGGCGTGCCGTTCAAATAGCGAAAGGAATCCTCGCGCGGGTCAATCGCGCCAGCTTCGAATGCAAACGGCCGCCGATGTGCAATCCATCCGGTCAGCGAGGGCCGCAATTTCGGGCGCAAATCTTCACGCACATAGAGATAAGCAACGCCGGGCCCGCCACAGAGCCACTTCAAAACTCCGCCCACCGCAAAATCCGCACCCAGGCTTCGAACGTCCAAAGGAATGGTCCCCGTCGCCTGAAACGCATCGAGGATCACATGCGCGCCGACGCGGTGGGCCCGCTCGATGATCGCGCGCGTATCAACGATAGCCGAGCTGCGGAACAAAACCTGCGAAATAGGCACGAGTAGCGTGGTTTCATCGATGGCGGCAAGGAATTTTTCCATGTCGATCCGAATCTGATCCGGCGTGGGAACTAGTTCGACACGCGCGCCGTGCCGCCGCTGCTCATGGTAGAAATACTGAATCGAAGGAAACTCCAGCTCGACCATCACAATTTTGTTGCGCGGGCCGCGAAAATCGAAACACGATGAAATCACGGCCTGGGTGAGCGTCACGTTCTGATGAAGCGAAATCTCGCCCGCGCCGGCGCCAATCAGCGGCGCGATCTTGTCGCCCACGCCGACAGCCATCTCCCACCAGCCCTCTTCCCACGCGCGGACCCCGCGCTCCGCCCAGGAATCCGCGTACGCGCGCATCTCCTCGTAAACCCCGCGGGGCATCGCGCCGAGCGAATTGCTGATCATGTATGTGGTGCGGTCGAGAATCGGAAATTCGCCGCGCCACTTGAGCAGTTCATCCATCGCGCGAAACTCCACGGACTGACATGCGGGGTCGGGCCCTTCTCCAAACAAAGTAGCACACCGTGATAAACGCTAGCCAGGGTATGCCAGCCATCAAGGTGATGCGAAATCCCGGAACCCACCACGTTGATATCAGCACGGCCAAGACGCCGGCCAAACCCACGAGAGATGCCCACGGCCCAGGCGGGCCCAGCCGAAGAAAGGGGATGGCGTGCATCTTGTGGAACCGGCGAAACGCAAGGTGCGTCAACAGCGTCATCAGCCACGCGAACAGCGCCCCAAACGTGCTCAGCCCCACCATGAAAACGAAAAGCGAGTCTTTAAACCGCTCCGATAGAACCAGCGCCGCAGCCATTCCTCCCGCGGAAGTCAACACCGCAACAACCGGCATGCCTTTTTTGCTCAATCGTCCAAGAATCGCCGGAAGATAACCGCCGCGTGCCAGTGAGAACGCCAGCCGCGCTCCGAAGTATAAGTTGGCCACCGCGCTGGAGAGTGCCGCCGTCAGCACCACAAAATTCATGATGTGACTCGCAGCGGGAATTCCCACGGTCTGGAAAACGCGAACGAAGGGACTCTCGCCAAGCCCAATCTGTGTCCACGGGACGATACCGACAACCAGCGCGAGTCCGGCGACATAGAAGACCACCAGCACGAACACCGTCTTTCGCAGAGCCTTGGGCACTGCCACTTTCGGGTCAGCCGCTTCACCCGCCGTGCTTCCGACAACCTCGATCCCGAAGAAACTGAATAGCCCCAAAATGACTCCCAGGCCTACTCCCTTCCACCCATTCGGAAGAAAACCGCCGTGCGCCGTGAAGTTTGCGAAACCGAGCCTCGGAAAACCGACGCCCGTAAGGAGCGCGGTCGCCAGAATCAGAAAGGCAACGATGGTCACAACCTTGATCATCGAGAGCCAGTATTCAAAGGTTCCAAGATTTCCGACGCTCGTGGCGTTGACGTAGAGAATGACAAGCGAGAATAAGCCGATCCAGATCCAGGGTGGGGTGCTTGGAAACCAAAACTTGCAGTAAATAGCCGCAGCCACAACTTCGCTGCCCACGACCACCATCATGCAGAACCAATAGGTCAACCGAACTGCGAATCCCGCCCACGGGTGGAGGTACATTTCCGCGTAGAGCCCAAACGATCCTGCGGCGGGATGTGCCGCGGCCATCTCCGCCAGCGCCCACATCATCGTCACCGCGATGCACGCTCCGCCTACGAAGCTCAGAATCACCGCCGGACCTGCGAGTTTCACGGAAATCGCGCTTCCGAGGAACAACCCCGTACCGATCGTGCTGCCGATGCCGATCATGGCGAGTTGCGCCGGCGTCAGATTGCGATGAAGACCTCCCTCCTGCTCCACCATCGTAGTGGGTGAGGATGTAACGCTTGCTGGGGGATGTTCGATGGACGGTTCGCTCATCGCGCGGAATGCTAACAGAAAGTCGGCCCACCATGTTGACCTGAACGAAAGGACAGTGAAAAACGCGGCACCTCTGTCCTGCAGTACTATCGCGGGTATTCCCAGCACTCTCTAGACTTACAAGAGTGGCGGAAGCATGAATGAATACCCTGCGGAGGCAGTCATGAAAGCGGTCCTGGCGCTCATCATCATCTACGTTGGCACATTTTTCCTCGTGATTCAGGGGGCATCGCAGAACCCCGTGCAAGCATTGCCGCAGAGCAATTCCTCAGCAGGGCCATCAAATTCCATGGACGCAACGAAGGAAACGGACATCCGTTCACTAATGGAGCTCGTGGGGGCGCGGGACATGGTGCAGGACGGCGCGAGCAACGCCATCGAACAATCCCGGGAAAAGCTTCTCGCTTCCGTGTCCAACAACGACAAGGGCCAGGCGTTTGTAAAGGCGTTCGCTGCCAGCTACCAGAAAAAATTCGATGTAGGACAGGTGACCGAACAATTGGTCAGCGTCTACGACAAGCATTTCACCCAAGAGGAAATCAAGGGTTTGCTGCAGTTTTACGGTTCTCCGTTAGGACAAAAGGTTGCCTCGGAGATGCCCAAGATCAGCCGCGAAATCCAGTCGGCCACCCGCGCGGCCGGCAACAAAGCGGCCAAGGAAGCGCTGGCGGAATTGAAACAGCAGAATCCGGAAGTGGGCCAATCCGCGCGGCTCGGACTTGGACAGAGCCGCTGGCAGCAGCGCCGCGGACAGCAGCAATCGCAACAATTTGCACAACGGCAACCCCCGCAGTAAGGCCAACCGCGTCCTGAAAAGTGCGGCGCGACTACTTGAAGCGCTTCTTTATCTTTATGTCGATGCCAAACGTGCCGTTCTGGTCGCGCAATCCCACAATCGAAACGTTCCGGTCCACGTTGTACTCCACTTGAATCACCTGCTGCTGTGTCGAGCTCACATTCGAAACATAAGTGATGGTGAGGTTCCGGGCGATCTGTTGCTCCACGGTGATGCGTGCCGCGGCGTTCTGCTCCGACCCCGTCGAGCCCACTCCCGCAAGGCCCGGATCAACGCGGAAACGCGTAATCCCAAACAAGCGCTCGAGCCGCCCGCCCAATTGGCTGGAGATTGCTTCCGAGAGAATCGCTGAAGCCCCGGCGGTTCCGCTTTGCGATGTGCCACCGCTGCGCGCTGTGGACTCGGAGCTGGTTTGGCCCAGCGCCAGTAGCGTGATGATGTCGTTCGCGGGAAGCGGCGGGTCGGAGCGATACGCCAGCGTCAGCTTGCTGGCCGGCCCATTGAAATTCAGCGTGATTTCGTATTGTTGGATCGTCGTTGTCGCTTCCACGTTCAAAACTGGATCGAGCCGGAAAGGGTTTGCGAAGTTCAAGTCGCCGCGCGAAACGCGGTAACGATTTCCCGCGAAATACAACTCACCGGAAAGAATGTGGATGTGTCCCAACAGAATCGGATGCTCCCAGGTCCCGCGCACTCGCAGATTCGCTTCGGCCTGCAGCACTGCACCAGGCCATTCCATCCGCGCATCCGGCGCAGATACGGCTTCAACGTCGAATTGCAAATTGCGCAGAAACGGTGAACCGGTAGACGGTCCCGTGATGCCTTCCTTAGCGGAGACCAGCATTCCAGCAACTTCCAGGCCTTGAGTAAGGGTCACGCGCTCGATCATCACGCGCCCGGAAAGAACGCCTCCCATTGGCGTGCCTGTCAGCCGCAATGAACCCCCTAAGAGCCAACTCATGCCCACTGGATACCGGATGCGCACCCGATCGGAGCGCAGGCTGACGTCATAGCGCAGCGGACTCTCTGCGTAATTTACACTGCCCGTAAGGTGCAGCGTGCCGCCACCAGCTTCCGCGCTTACATCCTCGAAATACAACCGCGTCGCATCAAATACCAAATCGCCCTTGATGGTGCTCAGTCCCGTGGGAAAATCCACCGCACGGGCGGATGCATTTTCGATGTGAACACGGCCCGTGATGCGTGGGCGATCCAGCGTGCCTTCAACGGACGCATTGATCTGCGCTGGACCGCGCGCATCAAGGCCCGGCACAAATCCGCTGATGAGCCGCAGATCCAATCCACCGTTGAGGCGTAACGCCACGGTTCGGCGTCCCGCAAACAAGATCGAACCTGAGATTTGCAGATTGGTGTCTGCACCTCGCAGCGTCGCCGGATCGATCTCCAGGCTTTCTTTTGCCGATCGAAAGTGGACCGGCCCCACGTTTTCCAGCCGGACGGTTGCGTACGTCAGCACCAGGCGCGAGAAACTCGCATCCACCACGATGCTTTCCGGCTGTTTCAATGAACCCGTCAGCAAAATGTCACCATCCGCATCCGCATGGCCTCCGGATTTTCCCAGGTGCAAAGCGGTTTGCAGGAAAGGGTCCAGGTTGATGTTCTTGATCGAGATCTTTCCGTTCAACGGATAGGGATTAGCAAGCCCGACGGTGCCCCCACCGGATATTTCTCCCGTCGTCATGGCCGAACCAAGTTCGAGATGAGCAGTGTGCCCGTCTGACGTTAGGCCGCCGTCGAAACTCCCGATGACCTCTTGACCAACTCGGAGATCCACGACCCTGAAGGTCCCCTCGCCAAGAGGAGCCGTCACTGGACCACTGGCTTTCAGCTTGAAACTGACTTGCCCCCCTACCGGGAGACGCGCCGACTGAAGTTTCTCGAAATTCTCGAGCGGCAGCGCCGCGCCGACAAGTTCGGCGGAGATGGTTTTGTCCGCATAGCGATAGCTTACTGAACCGGTAATGATTCCTGCGCCGCGTCCTCTTTCTTTCCCAGGGGGGAAGAAGCGCAACTCCGCATTGGCAATACTCGCTTCCTTTCGCGAAACGCCCAGTTGTCCGCGCAAGCGATTAAATGCGAGCCCGTAAACATTTCCCTCCGCGAGGTCAAACAGCCCCGCGGCACTGGGCTCTTCGCGTGTGCCGCGCCCATGAAATTGACCCGTCAACAGGCCCCTTACCGGGTACGACCAGCCGGCGAGCTGTTCGATGCCTTCGACAGGGACTTTTTCGAAATTCACATCCGCCGACCACTCACTCTTCGGTAGAAAGTTCCAGTCGGTCAGGGAAAGAGTTCCTTCGACATCCGTTCCCATCTCGCCCCGGCGGGCATGCCCGTGCGCCAGCGATAACTGGGTGGGAGAATAGGTGAGGTCCCCGTCGAGGGAATCCAGGAACACTCCGTCGTAGCGCACGCGCTCGCCACGCACGTGCCCCTGAAACGTCGGCCCGCCGGAAGGTCCAAGGATCTTGCCATCCCAACGGACGCTGCCCGAGATCGGTCTCGCCGCCTTAGGAGAACCCGGCTTGGCGCCGGCGAGCGCATCAATGAAATCTTTGTACGTTTCCAGTGCGCCTGCTTCGAATTTCAGATTGATTGCGGAATTGCGTGGTGCCAATACTCCATCGATGTTTCCGCGCGAGGAAGGAGTCTCGAATTCGCCTGATGCGATAGTAAGGAGATTCGGGTCGTAACGGTAACGGAATTTCCAGGCAGCGTTTACCGATTGATGGCGGCTCGCGGGTTGCTCCGGTGCCTCCCACACGGTCGTCACGCCAATTTCAAAATGCCGGAACGGGCCGCTCCAGGTTTCGACCGTGTCCGCCGTGATCAGCGCATCCCAGTGCAGTTCGTCGATCGGGAAGCCGCGGTGCTCGATGGCCGGCAAAACTCCGGCCAGCCTGACGTTTTGGACATGCGTGTCCGCGCGGAATTGCAGGCCGTCGAAGCGCATGGTGATCCGCCCGGTTACGCTCCCGCCAAACGCTCCGGCGAAAAAGTCCGGCACTTCCAGGCCGGCGTTGTCGATCCGGTAGCTTCCACGGCTCGTGAGACCGGTGGCATGAAAGTCGTCGTAGGGAAGAGCGATGTTTTGCCCGGAATAACTGCCGCTTCCCTTGAATTGGCCGCCGGCCCATTGTCCTTCTCCGTGCAAGTCCACTCGCCCCGCCGGCACCATGGGCTCGCGCAGCGTATCGCGAAAATCCAGCAGGTCCATCCAGCCGCGATAGCGAAACGTCCATTGCGGCTTCACGAAACTGTTCATTTCCGCTTGCACATCGAGATGCGAGCGCCCCGCACTGAGCGCGCCTTGTTCGAGCGCGAAGCCATCGCGCCAGAGCGTGAATTTTGCAGAAAGACTGCCGGCCAATGGCGCGTAGCGCTTCGATGTGAATTGCACGGAGTGCCATTCCAGGTTGCCGAGATACAAAGGATTCTCCGGTGTGCCGCCCGCATCGAGCGCAAGCCGTAAAGTGCCACCCTTCACGGCTACCGGGGTCTTCACGTCGTTGTAGAGGATCCAGCCATCCTCCAGCAGCAGACTCCGGATGCGCAATTCGAAAAGTGTCTCGCGTGTGGTTTTATTCGACAAAGCGGGGCGCGGCGGCGTCGGCACGTTGGTCGCGCCATTCTTATCGACGCGCACGTGCACGTGTGGTTTCTGAACCCGAAGTTCGTTCACCGAAACTCTGCGCGCCCAGATCGAATCGATCCGCAGCCCCGCCCGAACTTCCTCCGCGGAAAAAAGCGGCTCCGCCCCCGCAGGCTCCTTCCCGTGAATCACCAGGCCTTTCAACGTCGCGCGCATCGCCAGCCACTGAATGGACAACGAGCGCAACTCAACTTTCCCGCCCGTCATGACTTCCAGCCGATGAGTAATCAGCCGGGTCAGCAGTGGATTCCCGGCGCCGCTCCCGAAAAAAGCAATGACGGAGAGGATCCCGAGAACCGCCAATACCCACGGCGTATGAATAATCCAGCTCCAGATCGGGTGGCGTGTATTGCGCTTCATTTCGCCCCCTCTTCGAGGAGTTTCTCAATGTGCAGGCGCAGTCTGCTCTCCTTCAGCCACCGATCGGCTTGCTCGTTAATCCTTTGTTGAATCAGCGCTTCCTGAATCGAGTCGCGCGCGGCCTCCAGTGATGGCGGTTCCTGCCCGCGAGACTTGGCTACCGGCAAGACCGCTGTCTGATAGAAGTCTTCAATCGCCTTGGGATCAATCTGCACACTGGGCCGAAAACGCGAATCAAGATAATTGCTCAAGTAAAGTTGAGAGCCCACGATTCGCCGGATTTCAGAATCATCCAGGCCGCTTTGCTTCTTTCTCGCTTCGTACTCCTCGGCCGACGCAAACGATTTCTGAAGCCTGCTCAGGCCGCGGTCAATGTCGGCGTCCAAGGGCTGCGGGAAATGAGCAACATCCGCTTCCGTTCGCACGATCCACTGATCGATCAGCCGGTCCAAAATCTGCTCTTGGGTCTCCGACTTTCCATCGACGAGTTGCTGGTAACGGCTTAGTGCTTGAATGTCGCTCAATAAAATGATGTCGTTTTCCACCCGCGCGACAATGCGGTCCAGGATCTCCTGCGCGCCGAGAAAGCCTCCCGCCGCCATCGTGGCCAGGATTGCCAACAGCGCGCGAATCGTCGGACTACGCATCAAAAGCTCGACCCCAGATTGAAGAATATTTGGAACCCGGGCAGCCGCGTGCCTTGCTGGCCTAGCGACCCCAGCTGGCAAGTCGGCGTGTTCCGGGGACACGGAATCGGAATGACAAACGACGGGCGATTGAGCTGATAGCCAAAATCAACGCGAATCGGGCCTACTGGGGTCTTGTAGCGGACCCCCAAACCGAGAGAGTGCGCGAAATAGTTCAGTTCATTGCTGCAGTTCGTGAGGCACACGTTCACGTTCGTTGGTCCGGGAGGCAGCGCAGGATTTTGCAACCCGAATGTTGGCGCTGGCAGCGTCGTCCTGAAAGAGATCCTCGTCAGCCGGCTGTAAACATTTCCGCCGTCATAAAATATGGCGCCGCCGAGTGCCGTGCCAAAGAATGGCAAGCGCATTGGAAAGCGAAATTCCTGGTTCAAGACCAGCAGCGCTTGCCCTCCGACGGGAAAACCTGTGCCGGAATCGCGTGGCCCAGCCTGGTTCAGCGCAAAACCCCGCAGCGAAGTGCCGCCACCAGCGAAGTATCGCTCGGGCAGCGGCATGACCGTTGGAAGGGTACAGGTGGGCGATCCCCCCGGGCACGTCGGAGCGGGAAAAGTCAGCGAGACGGTATCGCGATATGGCGTCAGAATCCCGAAGCGCGTGGAACGCGCGAAGCTAAACCGCCTTTTGATGGGATAGTAAGTCGAATTCTGAAAGAAAAAGCGCAGAAAACTGGCGCTGGAACCCCAATACGTGTCCGCATCGCTGAAGTCCACGCTATTAAAACTTCCCTTGGTGGCGTCGGCGGGATTGTCCCGCGAGTCGCGGAACCAGGTCACACCGAATTGCGAAACCAGCGTTGGCTGCTGGAACAACGGGATTTCCTGCGAAGGAATATTCAAGTTCGAAACCAGCACTTTGCGGAAAGCATACCGGTACAGCATCGTGGTCCGAGTTGAAATCTGGTCCGTTAACTGAACCGCCCCCTCGTACCGCTGCTCCGTGAACGTGTTGATGTCCCGCGTCTTTTCCGCGAATACCGTCGCCTGAAAGCTGAAGTGCGGGTTGCCGAACGTGTTCGGCACGAAATACCCCAGCAGCGCGCGCCCTTGCAACGTGCTGCCGCGCAGTTTGAATGACAGCGAGTCCGCGCGTCCTGTCAAGTTCAGTTTGCTGACCTCGATGATTCCGCGAGGGGCGGCTTGCACCTGCCCGCCGGTAGGGTTCGTTGTGCTGGCCAGCCGCTGCACTTCGAATCCTCCGCCGTAAGCCACCGTGTACCGTTTGGCTTCTTCGACCAGCACGGCGATGTCTTTATCCGGATTTGTTCCGCTTGGATTCTGCGGTTCGATTGTCACCCGGTTGAAGACACCAAGGCTGTAAAGCCGCTGCTGCGACTCCACGACCTCGCCTTGGCGCAGAGGTTCACTGGGCTTGATCCGAATCTCTCGGCGAATCACGCCCTGCCGCGTATGTTCGTAACCGCTTATCAAAATCCGGCGCGCCCGCGTTTGCGGGCCTTCCTGAATGCGGTACACCAACCGCACGGGATCCGCTTGTTCGAACGCCGGCTTCGAATCCTTTTCCCCCGTATCTTTGGAAGAAGTCCCGTTCCTGGCGCCCCCGCTAGTCGAAGCCACATTCGTCGCCACCTGTTCCGCTGTGTAGGTAAAGCTGGCCTCCGGGAATCCTTCATTGTAATAAAGTGCCAGGATGTTATCGCGATCGGTGGTGACACCAAACTCGGAGTACGGCTGTCCCCGCGACGAATCAATTACTCTAAGAAGTTCCTCTTCCTTGAATGCATGAACGCCCTCGATCGACAGCGAGGCCACGCGCGTCTGCTTCCCTTCTTGCACTCTGAAGTGGATGAACAGGTCGCCCTCTTTGCCGTCGTAGTCATCTTCAATATCGGCCACAATCTGCGCATCCAGAAATCCGTTTGCCTGATAAATAAGCTGCATCGATCGCGCGTCGGATTCCACCAGCCTCCGGCTGAATCGCCCGCGCGAAGCGAAGGCCCCCCGAAAAATCTGCAGCCGGCTTCGGAGCAATTCCTCGTCAAAGTACTTGTTCCCGGTAATCTCGATCCCGATTAATTTGTGCCGTTCGCCGCGCTGCACCGTATACGTGATGATTTCTTCGGTGCCCTGCCAGCCCTTCCCGTTGCCCTTCACTTCATGCGTGTCCGTTTCATAGTCCACTTCGGAGTCGAAATATCCTTCCCGTTCAAGCCGCTCCTGCAAGTTGCGCTTCCCTTCTTCCAGGAGGTCGGCATCTACGGCGCCCTCCTGATAGATCGGGATGAGCTTTTTCAAGTCGCCTTTCGAAAACTTCGCTCCGGTTACTGTCACCTTCACTCGCGGACCTTCTGTCACGTCCAGATCGAGAGGGATCGTATTCTTTGCCGCATCATATTCACCCCGGCGCACCGCCGCTCGTGCGCTCAGATGCCCTTTCTTTACAAGAAATTTCCGGATGCGGTCGGTCCCGCGCTGCAGCCGGGCGGACGTGATTTCCCGCCCGGGCCGCATCTTCAACCGGGAAAGGATTTCGGCATCGCGATATTCGGTATTGTTCTTGAGGCGAACGGCTTCGAGACGCGCGCGCGGTCCGGGCTTTACGTGGACGACAATGTCCATCTCGTGCGTCTCCGCATGCGGCAACTCTTCCGCCCAGAGCTCCGCCCGGTACAGGCCCTCATCCCGAAGCGTCTCCTTCAGCCGCTCCAGTGCTTCAGTGACCAAGCTTTTCCGGTAAGTTTGCCCCAGAGTAAGCTGCATCGCCGCGGCCGCCGACGCGTCGCTGGGCGGGGCGGAGAGTCCTTCGATGCGCACTTGATTGAAAAACAGATTCTCTCTCGCCACGAAGTCCAGCCGGATTCCGCCCTCGACGGGAAACGCCACCGCACGCAAGTCGGAATAATTCCCCGTCCGGTACAGCGCGCGCATGCTTTCCGCGACCTTTCCTCGGTCCAGCCCTTTCCCGGTTTCCACCGCGATTCCCGCGGGCGCTTCCGAGAGAACCGTTCCGTCTTCTTTGACGATGCGGACCGCTACGACTTTCGCAGCGGCATTCGCGGCCACAGATTCCGGCGGTTCTTGGGCGCGCGTCAGCGCAGCTCCCGTCAGGAGCGCGAGTGCGGCAATGCCTCGCAACCCATTAGCCCAGCCCAATTTCATGCGCCCAATCGCTCAGACGCAGGGTAGCACAGCGGAGTTTCCTGCCCTGTGCACTTTGGGGCTATCATGTTGCTAAGTAGGCGCTTCCTGCGCGCCTGCCGGGGCTACATTGCTCGTGGAAGACTCGCTCCAGCAAAAATATTCGCGCCAGATGCTTTTCGCCGGGATCGGTCCGGAAGGTCAGGAACGGCTGCTCGCTTCCCGCGCCGTCATCATCGGGTGCGGTGCCATCGGCGCTGCCACCGCCAATCTTCTGATCCGCGCTGGCGTCGGTCAACTGCGAATCATTGACCGCGATTTCGTCGAGCCCTCCAACTTGCAGCGCCAAACGCTTTTTGACGAATCGGATGCCCAGAAAGCCCTGCCCAAAGCGGTTGCCGCGGAGCAAAAGTTGCGCTCCATCAATTCCAGCGTCGCCGTGGAAGGTATCGTCGCCGACCTCAGCCCCCGCAACGTGCACGAACTCCTCGGCCCGTTCGATCTCCTCCTCGATGGCACGGACAATTTCGAAACGCGATTCCTCATCAATGATTTTGCCGTGAACTCCGCGCGGCCCTGGATCTACGCCGCCGCTGTCGCCAGCTATGGCCTCACCATGACGATTCGCCCCGGCCTGACGGCTTGCCTCTCCTGCCTCCTCGAATCCTCCAACGGCACTCCCGGTCTCGAGCAAACCTGCGACACCATCGGAGTCCTGGCTCCCATCGTAAACCTCATCGCCTCCCTCGAAGTCGCCGAAGCCTTGAAGCTCCTCTCCGGTCATCCGGAAGCCCTCACCGGCCGCTTGATTTCCTGCGATATCTGGAGCGGCCGCATGCAATCGCTCCGCGTGGCCCGCAATCCGGAATGCCGCGCCTGCGCAAAACAGGATTTCACTTTTCTCAATGGCCAGGCCCAGCCGCACGTTACCCTGTGCGGCCGCGATTCCGTGCAAATCCACGAGACGGGCCGCGCCATGGATCTCCACGCTCTCAAGTTGCGCCTGACCTCCGTTGTGGACGACGTGCGCCAGAATGATTTTCTTCTTCGCTTCCGTGTCGCTCCCTATGAAATGACCGTTTTCGCCGACGGCCGCGCCATCCTCAAAGGCACCAAAGACCCCGCCGTTGCTCGCTCGCTGTATGCGCGATACATCGGCGCCTGACCCTCAATACCGATCGAAATTTCCTGGATTCTGATTCAGCGGAGCGGATGGCTGGAACGCCCGAAAGAACTTCTCATGTTCGACCGGTCGAGATTTTCCCGGAGATTCATCAGCGTCAGAAATGTGCTGAGGATCCGCGCCTTCAAGTCGTCCGTGAGATGCAGCCCGCTGGTGGCCACGCGCGCCAGCCGCTCCCCATTTTCCGTGATGAAGCGCATGATGTCCCGCTGGCGATCCTGGGGAGCGTTGCCGAGCGCCGTCTCCCGGCGCATCTCCGCGCAGCTTGCTTCCAGCGAGAGCGTAAAGTGCAGGACGCACAGCCGCTGCTCCGCAATAGCCTGCGGCGCTTCGTTCTTGCAACCCGAAATCTGACAAGGCGTTCCCATGGGACCCGTGGTATTGCCCGAGACGATAGGTTACATCCTCTGCGCAGAAAATCCAGCACCCCTCGCGCAAGTGCTGCGAATCTTACATGAGGCCCTTCTTTCTTGTCTTGGTCCTTCCCAGGCCGCCGCCGGCAGAAATATTCCGCAAGGGGTTGACAGGAGTATGCAGTCTCCTGTATAAAAATACATAGGGACGCAATGTTCGGACTCTATGAGCACGGGAAAAACATTTCGGCACGGTCAAATCCTCCGCCTGGTTGCTGATCCGAGGATCGGCAACCAGGAAGAGTTGCGCCGCCGCCTCGCCGCGCAAAAACTCCGCGTTACCCAGGCCACTCTTTCGCGCGACCTGCAGGAGCTGCGCCTCGTAAAAACCCAGTCGGGTTACAAACCAGCCGCTGCGCTCCCGGAGGAATCCACCCCGTTGCCTCCCTTGGCGCGGGCCCTCGGTGAGTTTCTTCTCGATATTCGTCCCGCCGAAAATCTGCTCGTTCTGAAAACCCCGCCTAGCGGCGCGCAGCCCCTCGCTGCCGCCGTCGATGGCGCAAAATTTCCGGAAATCGCCGGAACCATTGCCGGCGACGACACTGTTTTGATCATTACGCCCAATAAAAAATCACGCGAGTCCCTGCAAAAAAAGATTGAAGCCTTCTTGAAATGAGAGACTCTCGACAGATCGCAGTCGTGGGTGTCACCGGTTATACCGGTCTGGAGCTGGCGCGGGTCCTTCTGCGCCATCCCGAGTTGCGGGCGCCGGTGTTCTACGTTCGCGAAACCAACGGCGCGAAATGCCTAGCCGAGCTCTTCCCGCAGTTCCGCGGCTGGGGCGAAGCTCCGCTTCGTCCGCTTTCGGTGGAAGCCATCCTTTCAAGCAACGCCGGCACCGCGTTCCTCGCCACGCCGCATGAAGTTTCTGCCGAGTTGGCGCCACCCTTGCTCAGCGCGGGAATCCGCGTTGTGGATCTCAGCGGTGCATTCCGTTTTCGTGAGGCGGAAACCTTCACCTCCTGGTACAAGCTCGCCGCGCCCCACTCCGATTGGCTCAAGGAAGCCGTTTACGGCATTCCTGAACTCTACTCGACCCAGATTTCAACCGCCCGATTGGTCGCCAATCCCGGTTGCTATGCCACCAGCGTGATCCTGGCCCTGCGCCCTCTCACGGAAGCCGGTTGGATCGCCGCGGACTCCAGCGTTATCTGCGATTGCAAGTCCGGCGCGAGCGGCGCCGGCAAGGATCCTCGCCGGGACCTCCATTTCGTCGAAGTGGATGAGAATTTCAAGGCCTACGGGCTCTTCACCCACAGGCACACCCCGGAGATTCTCGAGCACACCGGTCTCAGCGAGAATCAAGTCGTGTTCTCCACTCATCTGCTGCCGCTCGCGCGCGGCATTCTTTCCACAATCTATGTGAATCTCGCGGAACCGCAAACCACAGCGGACATCGAGGCGCTCTACCGCAAGTTCTACGCCGGCCGGCCCATGGTCCGTATCTGGCCCGCTGGGACGCTGCCCGAATTGCAGCACGTCGCGCACACCAATTTCTGCGATATCGGCTTTGCCCTGGATAAATCCAGACGCCGTCTCGTGATCGTCTCCTGTCTAGACAATCTCGGGAAAGGCGCCGCCGGGCAGGCCGTGCAGAATTTCAACCACATGCTGGGGATCCAGGAGCAAACCGCACTCCAATGAGAATCGTAATCAAGTTCGCAGGAGCATTACTCGAAGACGATGCCACGGTGCGCGCCCTCGCGCGGCAAGTGGCGGCTCTCGCTCAGGAGGATCACGAAATTCTTGTCGTGCATGGTGGCGGCCGCCTGTTCACCGCCACGCTTGAGCGCATGGCTATCGAAAGCAAGTTCGTCGCCGGTCTGCGCGTCACCGACCGCGAAACACGCGACGTGGCCGTAATGGTTTTCGCCGGTCTGTTGAACAAGAAGCTCGTGGCCGCGATCTCGGCGGAAGGCCAACCTGCCATAGGCGTTTCCGCCGCGGATGCACAATGTTTCGTCGCCGAGCCGATGGTGCACAACGAAGTGCAGGGCAGTCTCGGTTTCGTCGGCTATCTCACGGGCCTGAACGCGCAGCTCATCGAATCATTCTGGCGCGAGGGACTCCTCCCTGTCGCGCCATGTCTCGGCATCGGCTCGGACAACGAGCTCTACAACATCAACGCGGACCACATGGCCGCCGCATGCGCCGAATATCTTGGCGCGGATCAGCTGATCTACCTCACCGATGTCGCAGGCGTGCTCGACGGGGAAAAAGTCCTCGCCGCCGTCACCTGCGAAGAAATCGAACGCCTGGTACAGTGCCACGTCGTTTCCGGAGGCATGGTGCTGAAACTGGAAGCCGCCAAGCGCGCCATCGAAGGCGGCGTCCGTGAAGTCCGCATCGTTGGTGGCGCTTCCTCAGATGCATTGTTGCTTGCGTCGCGCGCAGCCGGGGCAATGGAAAATGACGGCGCTGCGCTGATTCCAGGCACGCGCGTCCTGCGCGAACCACTTTCCGCCTCTCGCGCGGCTCTTTCGGCGGCATGATGCGTACTTCTCACAAGAAAAAAACCGTTTCGCGTGCGGCCTTCAAGTCCAAGGCCGCGGGCATGCAAACCGTCAAGCAGGACGCGCGTCTGCTGGATGCCGAAAAGTTTCTCTTGCCCACTTACAAACGGCCGCCCGTGGTCATGACGCACGGGCGCGGCGCTTATGTTTTTGACGCCACCGGGAAGAGGTATCTCGATTTTCTCGGTGGCATAGCCGTCAACGCCCTCGGTCACGCGCATCCCCGCGTCGTGAAAGTAATCCGCCGCGAAGCGGCCCGCGCGATTCATCTTTCGAATCTCTATCACAACGCGCGCCAGGGCCCGCTCGCCCGCAAACTCGCCGCTTGGTCCGGTCTCGATCGCGTCTTCTTCACGAATAGCGGTACGGAAGCCATTGACGGTGCGATGAAGCTGGCTAGGCTTGTTGCACGCAAGCCGGAAGAAGCCCCCGGGACGGCTGCGAAGCAGCACCGCTTCCTCGCGCTGGAGAATTCGTTCCACGGCCGCACCTTCGGCGCCATCAGCGTCACCTCCACGGAAAAATATCGCCTGCCCTTTGCACCCGTGGTTCCCGGCGCCGAATTCGTGCGCTTCAACGATGTGGCGGATCTCGAATCGAAGTTTGACGGCACCATCTGTGCCATCCTCCTCGAAACGATTCAGGGCGAAGGCGGTATCCATCCTGTCAGCGAAGTTTTCTGGAATCGCGCTCGCGCGCTCGCCACGCAGCACGGCGCTCTCTTGATCGCCGATGAAATTCAATGCGGCCTCGGCCGTACCGGCCGCTATTTTGCCTACCAGAAATTTTCTTCCAAGCCGGACATCGCTCTGATCGCCAAGCCTCTCGCTGCGGGTCTGCCGCTCGGTGCGATTCTTACGTCGGAGGCGGTTGCTTCTCGCGTTTCTCCCGGCATGCACGGGACAACATTTGGCGGCGGTCCGCTCGCTTGCGCGACCGCGCTCGAATTCCTCGAAACCGTCGAGAGCGAAAAGCTCCTCGAAAACATCCGCGCGCGTGGTGCGGAGCTTCGCGAAGGCCTCGCGAAACTCGCCGCCAAATTTGACTTCATCCGCGAAATTCGCGGAGAAGGGCTGATGGTCGGCGTCGAACTCTCCGTCGAAGGCGCGCCATTTGTAGCGGAAGCCATGCAGCGCGGCTTGCTGATCAATTGCACTCACGATTTCACGTTGCGTTTGCTTCCTACGTTCATCATCAACCGCGCGCAGGTGCGCGAATTTCTCCGGCTCTTCGAACTCATTCTCGCGACTACGCCGCAACAGGCCTCCGCATCGGATTCCGGCAAGACCGCGGAATCAGCGCGCGTCGCCCATGCCGCGGCAAGGTGAAAAATATGACCACGACGACTCTAGTTGCCCCTATTTCTTTGTCGAATGATCTCCTCACCGGAGCGGAATGGAGCCCCGCGCACACGCGCGAACTCCTTCAACTCTCCGCCGACGTGAAGGCCCGCCCCGGGCGCTACGCCTCCACGCTGAGCGGCAAGTTCATCGCGCTCATTTTTGAGAAGCCTTCGCTTCGCACGCGCGTCACCTTCGAGGTCGGTATCCAGAGCATGGGTGGCTCGGTCGTTTTCCTGGACCACACGCAAGCGTCCGCATCGCTCGGTGCGCGCGAATCCATCGCCGATGTCGCGCGGAATCTCGAGCGCTGGGTGCAGGGCATCGTCGCGCGCGTGTACCACCAACGCGTCCTCGAAGAAATGGCCGCGAACGCGAATATTCCCGTCATCAACGCGCTCTCGGATAAATTTCATCCCTGCCAGGCTCTCGCCGATTTCTTCACCCTCGAGGAAAAATTTGGCGCGCTGCGCGGCTTCAAGCTGGCCTACGTCGGCGACGGCAACAACGTTTGCAATTCGCTGATCTATCTCGCCGCGCGTCTCGGCGTTCATCTCCGCATCGCCACTCCTGCGGAGTACGCGCCCTCTCCGGAAGTCGTCGCCGATGGCAAGCGTGTGGCCCGCGAAACGAAAGCCAAAATCGAAGTGATGACGGACCCGCGCGAGGCGGTCAGCGGTGCCATGGCCGTCTACACGGATTCGTGGACCAGCATGGGCTTCGAAGCCGAGGAGAAAGTGCGCAGCGCGGTGTTCCAGCCGTACCAGGTGAACGTAGAACTCATGTCGCTTGCTGCGCCGGACGCTGTCTTCATGCACTGTCTTCCGGCACACCGTGGGTGCGAAGTTACGCCGGAAGTTCTCGACGGGCCCCAATCGGTGGTCCTCGACCAATCCGAAAACCGCATGTACGTGCAGAAGGCCATCCTGCATACTCTGTTTTAGCTTTGCGATGCTCTTCATCGTGTCGCTTGGAATTTTCTTTGTAGGGGCGCAGCGCCGCTGCGCCCCAGCTTGGCAACACCAAAACGCAAGAGAGGAATCGTGAAACAGCCATTGAACAAATCGAAAAAAGTTGTGCTGGCCTACTCCGGAGGACTGGACACTTCCATCATCATCCCGTGGCTCAAGGAAAACTACGGCTGCGAAGTCATCGCTGTCATCGGCGACGTCGGCCAGCAGGAAGATCTCGAAGCCGCGCGCAAGAAAGCGCTTGCCACCGGCGCTTCCACGGCGTACGTCGAAGATCTGCGCGAAGAATTCGTTCGCGACTACATCTGGCCGACGCTGCGCGCCGGCGCCGTCTACGAGCACACCTATCTCCTCGGCACTTCGATGGCGCGGCCCGTCATCGCCAAGCGCCAGGCGGAAATCGCGCTGAAACTCGGCGCCGATGGCCTCTCCCACGGCTGCACCGGCAAAGGCAACGATCAGGTGCGATTCGAACTGGCTTACAAAGCCATCGCGCCGAATATTCAGATCATCGCGCCGTGGCGCGAGTGGGACATTGACTCGCGCGAAGACGCTATCGCCTACGCGCAAAAGCACAACGTGCCCGTCGAGCAGAGCAAGAAAAATATCTACAGCCGCGACCGCAACATCTGGCACCTCAGCCACGAAGGCGGTGAACTCGAAGATCCCGCCAACGCTCCGAACGAAGCGATGTGGCAATGGGTCGTTTCACCCGAAAAAGCTCCGGACAAAGCCGAAGAGGTCGAAATTGGCTTCGAGTCCGGCACTCCCGTCTCTGTGAACGGCGCAAAACTCGGCCCCGTGGTTCTGCTCAATACACTCAACGAAATCGCCGCGAAGCACGGCATCGGCCGCACCGACCTCGTCGAAAATCGCCTCGTTGGAATGAAATCTCGAGGCGCATACGAAACTCCTGGCGGAACCCTGCTCGTCAAAGCGCATCAAGAACTCGAGCGCCTGACAATCGACCGCGAGACCGCGCATTTCCAGCAAGCACTTTCGCTGCGGTTCGCCGAGCTGGTTTACTACGGCCTGTGGTTCGCGCCGTTGCGCGAAGCGCTCGACGGATTTTTCAACGTCGCACAACAGCGCGTTACCGGCGCTGTCGGCTTGAAACTCTGGAAGGGTACGCTCAACGTCACCAAGCGCGTTTCGCCCTTCTCTCTTTATCGCGCCGACCTGGCCAGTTTCACAATGGGCCGCTACAACCCCAAGGACGCCGAGGGCTTCATCAATTTGTTTGCGCTGCCCGTCACCGTCCGGCCCAAAGCAAAGGCAGAAGGGAATTGAGTAGGACGATTTTCTTGTCTGTCCATTCTTTGTTGACGGACGACATAACCGGGACAGGCAAGAATGCCTGTCCTACGAATAACGAATGACCGAACGCAAAGACGACCGGCTGTGGGGCGGACGCTTCGAGCGTGAGCCAAATGCTCAGTTCGACGCGTTCCAGCGTTCGTTCACCTTCGATCGCCGTCTCCTCGTGTATGAAATTGCGGTTGATTCCGTTTGGGCTATCGCCCTCGAAAAGATCGGCATTCTCACAGGTGCCGAACTGAGTCAAATGATGGATGCGCTGGTCAAGATTTCCAAGCGTGCTCAGGCTGACACCGCGTGGCTCGAAAAATTCGGCGCCGATGCGGAAGACGTGCACCACTTCGTCGAAAAGGCCCTCGTGGAAGAACTTGGCCCGCTCGGCTGGAAATTGCACACGGGACGCAGCCGCAATGAACTTGTCGCTACCGATCTCCGCTTGTTCGTCATGGATTCCGTCCTTGAGATAAAGCGCGGCCTGTACGCCTTGCTCAGTGCCCTCTTGGAGCAGGCGAAAGGCAACATTGGAGCGCCCATGGCCGGGATGACGCACTTGCAGCATGCCCAGCCGATTTTGCTTTCGCATTTC
>Ga0066691_10000038_pt1 | contig 26382 bp, 22 predicted proteins | sample GraSoiAngelo_140_FD_66671 | JGI IMG/M metagenome (GOLD analysis project Ga0066691, IMG submission 66671) | Grasslands soil microbial communities from the Angelo Coastal Reserve, California, USA - 14_0929_12_30cm | ecosystem: Environmental > Terrestrial > Soil > Grasslands | place: USA... | reverse complement strand
CGATCCGGGCGACTTGCGACATCTCGTTCACGTCGTGCACGCGCACGATATGCGCGCCATTCAAGATCGCCGTGGTTACCGCCGCCGCGGTTCCCCATTCCCGCTTTTCCGCAGGCCAGACTTGCCGCTCTCCACCCAGCGCCCAGCCGATGAACATCTTTCTCGAAGCGCCCACCACGAGAGGATAGCCCAGGCGGGCTAACTCGGGCAGCCGGGCGAGTGCCTCGAAATTCTGCTTGTAGTTCTTGCCAAAGCCAACGCCGGGATCCAAGAGAAGTTTCGATTCTGGAATGCCCGCTCGGCGCGCCCCGGTAATTGACACACGCAAGCCTTTTATGACATCGCGCATCACGTCGCGCGCGAAGGGCCCCTTGTGCATGGACCTGGGAGCGCCGCGCATGTGCATCAGAATTAAAGCGGCGCCTCGGCTCCTTACCAGGCCGGCGAGCTGGGGATCGGTTCGAAGGCCGCTCACGTCATTGATGATTTCTACGCCGTTTCGCAGGCCCGCTTCGGCGACCGTGGCTTTCTGTGTGTCGAGCGAAATGGGAATTCGCAATTTGCCCTGCAAACTCTCGAGTACCGGCAAGACGCGCGCGAGCTCTTCCTCTGCGCCGATGGGATCAGCTCCGGGGCGCGTCGATTCTCCTCCTATATCAAGAATGTCCGCGCCCGCTTGCTCCAGCTCGAATGCTCGCCTTACCGCCGACTGCGCGTCGGCGTAGCGTCCACCGCCGTAGAAGCTGTCTGGCGTGACATTGAGGATTCCCATGATCAGGGTGCGCTCACCGAGCCGCAGCGTACGCGAAGGCAAACGCAAACGGTACCGCGAACGCGTGAACATAGGCGTTCATCTTAGATGGCTACCGATCGAGTTTCTACTGAGAGGAGGCAGAGACGTAGTACGCGGTGCGATAGGTGATCTGGGAGTTCGCGGGGGCCCGCGCATCCTGGCGTAATTCCACCTTCAGTTTACGCCAGCCGGGTTTCGCAACACCCGCTGCAGGGTAATACCCGAGTGTATATTCCGCTTCCAGTTTCAAGGCGATAGTGTGATAGATGTCCGCGAGGCTGCCGACTTCGCGCAGAAAATACAATTCGCCGCTTGCCTGCCGTATCAGCTCGGCCAGGTAAAGCGTGTAGAGCGGAACTCCCGAGCTTCGCGCGGCAGCAGTCACGAGCGGCTGCTCCCGCTGCCCGGATAACCACGCGTCGGTCATTGTGCGGGGCCTTGGCTCGGTGGAGATCACGTAGAGCTCGATACCGTTCGCCGCGATTGCCCGTGCCACATCTTGAAACGCAAGCGGGCTGTTTGCGCCCGCAGACGGCAGCATGCTCGCCGGATTCCAGGTCAGCCCGAGCTCGCTATCCTGACCATCGGTAAGAAGAACCATGGCTTTGCGGCCCGCGCGCCCGCTAAAAAGCCGAACAGCGGAGAGATAAACAGCCTGGTAGATGAACGATTGGGAAGAATTCGCTACCTGCGCGAGCTCCGGCGAGGTGAGCGCGGCCTGGAGCAAATTGCGATCGCGAGAAAAGGGCAACAGCAAGTGTGTTTCGCCCGCAAAGGCCACAACGGCAACTTGGTCCTCGGACTCGAGCGACTCTGCCAATGATTGGGCAACACCGCGCATCGCGCCGAGTTCGCGATAAATGCTGGGACTGGCGTCGATCACCAAAGCAATGCTCGCGGGCGTTGTTGCCGCGTCGAAGGAAGCCACTCTCTGCTCGGCGCCATCCTCCCACACGCGAAAATCGTCTCGTGTGAGGCCTCGTACGCGCGTGCCGTCAAGTGCGGTCACGGTGCACTGCACTTCGACCAATGCCACCCGCGAGCGAATGATGGGCGCGGTGCTTAGGGACGCAGATTCGGGCTCGCCAGAGGAATATGCCCGCAATTCGCCCGTCGAGGAATCCCGTGAAATCGGGATTTCCTGTTCCAATATCCGCGGCCGCGGCAGCTTTGGCTTCTGCGCCGCGGCCGCAAGGCTTGTGCCGAGCACCACAGCAAAAACTGCAGCGCGAAAACGTCCGATCCGAGGGCAGGATTTCGCAAGCAATTTCATCGAATGTAGTGCAACGAAGATTTCAGACCAGGACAATTAGAAGGAAAGGAATCACTCGAGATCAAAGTCGCGGACGGGCTTTTCTGCCGGTCCTTCGCGGGCCTTCTTGAGTCCTTCCTCGAACTTGCGCGCGAGAATATCTTCCTTTTTGTTTTCAGCCTCCCACGATTCGCGGAACTTATCCTCGCGCCGCCGCGCTTGCTCCGCCAAAATTCGCGCCGCATCGGAAATATCCACCTCGGGCGCGGCCTTGGGTGGCGGCGTATGAGAAAGCACTGCGGCGAGCTGAGGATCAATCACGAGCTTCGACTGACAGCACGGGCAGACGACTTCAATGGGCGAAACCTTGTTTGCCATGGCCCCATTGTACGCTCTCTGCGACCGTTTGCATGAGGGCCCAGAAGACAGGCGCCGAGAAAAAGAGAGGGCGCCCGAAGGCGCCATCAGAGGCCCTCAGAGGATTGATCGGATGAAGTACTGCCCCTGTCTATCCCTTGCTGAAGCCCGGAGCAGGACGAAGCTCGGGCCGCGGAGCCGGCTTAGGTTCGACGCCCGGGAGCGGTTGTGTAGGCGGCACCGGCGCAGCCGGCTTGATCTTCTCCGGCAGTGGCTTGCCGTCCATCAGGAGCTTCAACTCGGCCGCGTCCAAGACTTCGCGGTCGAGCAGCGCTTGGGCGATGCGTTCGAGCGTCCCTTTGTTGCCGTCGAGGATATGGCGCGCGGTATCGTAGGCCAGCGTCACGATCTTGCGAACCTCCGCATCGATGTGAATCGCGGTGTCTTCGGAATAATCGCGATGCTGCGCAATTTCGCGGCCAAGGAAGATCGCTTCCTCTTTCTTTCCGAAGGCGAGCGGTCCGAGTTCGCTCATGCCCCAGTCGCACACCATCTTTCGGGCGATATCCGTAGCTCGCTCGATGTCGTTCCCCGCACCCGTCGTGATATGGCCAAGGAAAATCTCTTCAGCCGAGCGGCCGCCCATCAATACGGTGAGAGTACCGATCAGGTAGTCTTTCGTGTAGGTGTGCTTGTCGTCGATGGGAAGCTGCATCGTCAGGCCCAGCGCCATGCCTCGCGGAATGATCGTCACTTTGTGCAGCGGATCGGCACCGGGGGTCATGGCCGCCACGAGCGCATGTCCAGCCTCGTGATAGGCGGTATTGCGCTTCTCTTCTTCGGAGAGGATCATCGATTTGCGTTCCACGCCCATCAAAACCTTGTCTTTGGACATTTCGAAATCGGCCATGGTGACCACTTTGCGATTCTGCCGCGCCGCCCAAAGCGCCGCTTCGTTCACCAGGTTGGCAAGATCAGCGCCGGAAAATCCTGGCGTGCCGCGCGAGATCACGGAGAGATCTACATCGTCGGCGATGGGAACCTTGCGCGTGTGCACGCGAAGGATTTCCTCGCGCCCTTTGATGTCCGGCCGAGGCACCACCACGCGACGATCAAACCGGCCCGGGCGCAAAAGCGCCGGATCCAGCACGTCGGGGCGGTTCGTCGCAGCGATCAAAATCACTCCCTCGTTTGACTCGAAGCCGTCCATCTCTACGAGCAAAGCATTGAGCGTCTGCTCGCGCTCGTCGTGGCCGCCGCCCAAGCCGGCGCCGCGGTGACGGCCAACCGCATCAATTTCGTCGATAAAGATGATGCAAGGCGCGTTCTTCTTGCCCTGCTCGAAGAGATCACGCACGCGGCTCGCCCCTACGCCCACGAACATCTCCACGAAATCGGAACCGGAGATGGAGAAAAACGGGACGTTGGCCTCGCCGGCAATGGCGCGCGCCAGCAGGGTTTTGCCCGTTCCGGGAGGCCCCACCAGCAGCACGCCTTTTGGAATGCGCCCGCCCAGCTTTTGGAACTTTTGCGGGTCTTTCAGGAATTCGATGATTTCCTGTAGCTCTTCTTTGGCCTCATCGATCCCGGCCACGTCTTTGAATGTGGCCTTCTTCTGCTGCGCAGTCAGCAAACGAGCGCGCGATTTCCCGAAGCTCAGCGCTTTATTGCCGCCCGCCTGCATCTGCCGCATCATCACGATCCAGAAGCCCACGAGCAGGAACAAAGGCGCCGCGGTGAGCAGGAAATTGATCCAGTCGGCGCGGGTCACTTCCTTTACATTGATGAGAACGCCCTTATCGCGCAGCTCCTTCGCAAGATCGGGAGCCGCTTCCTTGAAAAGAGTTACGCGGAATTTCTTGGCTGGCTCGCGCCACTCGCCTTCGATTTCGTAGCTGTTCGGGGAAAGATAGAGCGTAACTTCCTTAACATTCCCGCGGTCCACCTGGCTCATGAACTCGCTGTAGCTAGGTTCCTCCTGGCGGGCAGACTGGCCGCTCGCCGATACCATGCGCCAAAGGACGACGCACAGCAGGATGATAAACATCCAGAAGAGTATGGTTTTTGCGGTAGAACTCGAATTCACGCTTTACCTCTTTCTTTCCTTGCGTCCAGTTGCCTTCCCGGCCAAGCCTAGTCCTCGCGCCCGGCGGGGCTGCACACCCACATATGGCACGTTACGATACCATCCTCGGCTTCCCGCAAGCCCGTATCCCGCCAAATACTTAGATGCTGCAGCAAAGCAAAAGTAATCAGGCTTCAAGTCTACCTTACGTTCAGAGGGCTTATCGAAAAGCGCCGCTAACTTCAAGGAACGCGGGCGAGTTTCTTGCAGCCGCTTCAATAGAAAATCCTGTGTCAGACCCGACTGAATGACCGCATCGACCACCAGCACATCCCTCCTCTCCAAGCGCGGCGCGCGGCTGAAATAGATCTCCCGTTGATCGTGGCCGCTAAACTGGATGTCCCGGATTTCTGCCCACACGAAGTGGCAGACCACCGGGCAGGAGATGCGCCTTATCAGATCAGCCGCAAAGACAAATGCGCTATCGAGCACCACCACGACATCCAGCGTGCGGTTCCCGTAATCTCGCGATATCGTTCGGCCCAAAGCCGTTACCCTCTGATCTAGTTGCTGAGAGGTGTAAACAGACCGCAGGGCTGGTTTCAAAGCTTTTCCTCCGCGATAATCACTCCTGCGCGAGTTGCCGGTCGGGGGGCAAAGTCGTTCGCGACGGGCAGGCCCCGGGTCCAAACCAACATATTCGCGCTCGTTAGAACTGGCCACCCCTCCCGGTCCGACACAGCTACACGCTTCATCCTCAAGAACTGCTTAAGCTTGCGGGAGCTGCGCCGCCCCTTTGGCCGGAAGGAATCGCCGGGACGCCAGTTGCGCAGAACCAAAGGTAGGTTAAGCAGGTCCCTGTCTAAAGCAACGTTGTCGAGACCAGTGTCGCTCCGCCAGACGTGCCAGTCAACCACTTTCAAGTGGAAGCGCCGAGCGATTTCCGGTACCACAACCACCGTAGATTCACCGGGATTCCCGAGTTCTACAAGGTGTGAGAAGGCCGGCGAAGCAGCAGAATTCGCATCCGCACAAGCGGCCGCATATCCCTTTGTTTCCCCATCTGTTGGTGAAAAACACAGCCAATCGAAGCTCCTCTCCACCATCACGCCGGGCAATTCGATTCGGGAGCCACTCGAGCCGGCCTCAGCCAGATAGACCACGCGTCCCACGTGATCGGCAGTCCACTGCCGGCAATGGCCGCGCAGCTCCTCGATAATCCCGCGAACCAGACGCTGCGTGACCGCCAATCGCGCCTCCGCGGGGAAATCGATGCCGGGGAGAGGATCCTCATTCACGAATGGATTCAAAAGATCGGCACAACGGATGCGAAGTCTGCCGCCCTCTCGCTCCAGAAGCGCACCCAGACGCGCGCGCGTTAGGGCTTTCCAGAAGGCTTCGTCTCCGCGCGACAATGCCGCCAGCCGACCCAGATGCTCGACGATGGCGGGCTGAATCTGGCGTTCCAGAATTGGCAACACTTCGTGGCGCAGCCGCGAGCGCAGCCGCGACCGATCCTGGTTGCTTGCGTCTTCCCTCCACGGCTGGCCTAGCTTATTCAAATATTCGCGCAACTCAGCCCGGCGAACCTCGAGCAGCGGGCGGACTACGTGTCCGTTGACGGGATAAATTGCCGCGAGGCCCGCGGGCCCCGTACCGCGCAGAACTCGCGCCAAGACCGTCTCCGCCTGATCATCAGCTGTGTGCGCCACCGCCGCGCGATCGATTCGCCTGTCTCTCGCCACGGCGGCGAAAAATCCATAGCGCAAACGCCGCGCGGCGTCTTCCAGATTCAAGTGCCTGGCACGCGCGAGGCCCGCAACATTTTCCCGGGCGGAAAAGAAGGGAAGGCTGAGTTGACCGGCCAATGCCGCGACGAACTGTTCGTCGCCTTCCGAATCCGCTCCTCGCAGACCATGATTGAAGTGCAGCACTGCCAGACGAATTCCCTGCTGCCCGCTCAGTTCCTGCAAAATCCGAAGCAGAGCCACTGAATCCGAACCGCCGGAGACGCCAATGCCGACCCGATCGCCTGCCCGCAGCATTTGGTGGCGCGAAATCGTAGTGAGGATTCGCTTGATGAGGTCGATCGACACGGTAGACGTCCGTTCGTTTGACCCTTCGCTGAGATTAGGCCCTGCGGATTAGCAGGCGCATGCCGGTCACATAGAATTGTCTCAGGAGGGGCTATATCATAGACGCGGAAAATGCGGATTCAGTTCCCGGGGGTTCAATCTATGTGAGGCCTGTCAGGAGCAGATTAGAGGGGTTTGGCACGACAGGGAATCGAACCCTGGTCTACGGATTATGAGACCGCCGCTCTGCCATTGAGCTATCGTGCCGCCGCATTCGGATTAGAAGTTGATACCATATTTTTCGGGTGCTTGGGATAGCTTCCTCAACCCAACCTCGCCTTCGTTCTTGGAACCGCTGTAGAAAGAAGCAAACAAGGCAGTTCGGACTCACGAGTATCCTTAAATGGGACAGAATAGGACGGGGCTAGGCGGCCGTGGAGTCACGGTGAGAGTCTCCTCTCGGCACGCGCGATTGTCGTGCGTCATGGTTTTGTGAGTAGTATTCATCCCGTCCTATCCGAAGCAGAACCCACGCGGCACTCGCATGTCGGCCGCTGCCGCTAGCCGGAACGACTCCAACTGATTACGGTTAACGCCTCGGCTACGCCCCGCCTTAAGTCCACAAGGACGCCCAAACCTCATAGGTAAACTAGTCTTATGCGGGGGCTCCGCTGATGCAGCAGATTGGCAGATACGAAATCCTGCAGGAGATCGGTCGCGGCGCCATGGGCGTGGTATTCAAGGGGCGTGATCCGCTCATTGGACGCGCCGTCGCGGTAAAGACGATCACGTCCGGAGTGGCCGAAAGTACCGATTTGCTGGAACGCTTTTACCGCGAGGCTCGGGCCGCCGGCGGCTTGCAGCACCCCAATATCGTCACGATTTACGAAATGGCTGAATCCGGTGGCGCTCCTTTTATAGCCATGGAGTATCTGGAAGGAGAAGGCCTGGAAAAGTTGATTGCCCGCAAGCCGGCGGTGCCTCTCGGGACGAAGCTCGGTTATGTGGTCCAAGCCTGCCGCGCCCTGGAGTTCGCTCATCGTCGCGGGGTGATCCATCGCGATGTCAAGCCGGCAAATATCATGGTCACGCACGACGGAATCGTCAAAGTGGTCGATTTCGGAATTGCCCGCATTGCTGATACTTCTAAAACACAGACAGGAGCGCTGCTCGGCACGCTCGCCTATATGTCCCCCGAACAGCTTCGCGGGCAACATGCCGACGCGAGTTGCGATATTTGGGCGCTGGGCGTCGTTCTCTACGAGCTGCTCGCTTACCAACGGCCGTTTACAGGCCAGAACCATGCAGCCGTCCTGCTGAGCATTCTGCAGGATGAACCGCGATCGCTGCGCCAGCTCCTGCCGGAATGCCCGGTAGCACTGGAAAGAATCGTTTCGCGCGCTCTGCTCAAGGACGACAAGGAACGCTATTCGACGATGGAGGCGCTCCTCAAGGATCTCGAAACTGTTTCGGCTTCATTCGAGCGAGAAGGCTCTCCGTCGGTGGCCGGGAAACCCATCCCATCGGCGAATGGCCCACAAACGCTGGCCGCGACGCAACGCATCGACGTGCAGGCGTTGAGCAATGCGGGAGAAACGCGCGCTTCCAAACCCAATGCGCCGGCCGTTCGGCCCGTGGCTCAGCAGCCGAACACGCCCGCTGTTGCCGGACACGCCGCGAGCGCAACGCCAATCGTCAAGCCCGACGGACGACCGCCCGCCAAGCCCACTGCGCAGCCGCCGCGGCCACAGAATCACTCGTTCGGGCCGACCAAGGCTCGTTCCTGGCGTAAGGCCGCCGCCATCTGCGCGGTTGTGGCCATGGCTGCCTTGGTTGCATTCGCAGCGGTTCGTCACCGGAAGATTGCAGCCGCGACTGCGGATCCAGAGGTCAAGGTCAACCCCATCCCGCCGGCACCGCCGCTAACGGCAACGCCTTCGACGGCAACAAAAAATGCAGTGCCGCCCACGCCGCAGCCCGCCTCCACATCTGCCTCTGTTCCAGCCGTCGAACCATCGGTATCCTCTCTCGAAGATCAGCAGCGTCACTTCATCGACCTGGCGCACCAAGCTGCCGATGCACATGACTACAAAGCTGCGCAGAGTCGGCTGGATGAGGCCGGCAAACTGAATGGTCCTCTGAATTCACTCGTCACCGACCTGCGCCGGCAATTCGGCGAGGAAGCTTATGGCGCAGAGCTAAAACGCGCCGCGAGCCAGGAGCAAGCCCTGTGGGATCAGGGCATGGCGGAACTGCAGGACGGCCGGCTCGACGATGCGGAGAAATCGCTCCGTAATATTCTTATGCTGCCGGTAGGAGACCGTCACTGGGTGGATGCCGAGCGATATGTGGATGAGGTGATTCCTCAACGCCGGCAGGAGCTGCAGCTTTGGTCGGAAGCCCAAGTGGAATCCAACTCCCTTGAGCGCGGGCATCTTCTCAAAGAGGTCAAGGTGCTCGATGAGGTCTTGGCGGAGGGAGGGCCGCACGAACAGCAAGCTCGGCAGATGCGAAACGCCGTCATCAGGCAGGTCGTCCGTGAGAACGCGCGCAGAAATGGAACGGTGGAGCCAACCCTTTCGGCAGGCTACGAAGCACAATTGGCCCAGCTTGAAACGGAATTCGGCAATTTAGCGCCAAAAGGAGACGCTACGGCCCTCGAAGGACTGCAGGCGTTGCGGCCGCAGTTTAAGGCTCTGGCCGACGCGGGTGGCCCGCTCGCCATGGACGCCAGGGATTACCTCAATAGCGTGATACCCAAGGCGCAGAAGCAGATTGAGGATAATCTTGCCGCCGCCGCATCCGAGTCATCTGCTAATGCGGCTTACGAGGGTGCTGTCAAAGAGTACGATCGCGCAGTCGCTACGCAAAATATGGGCATGCTTCGCGGCCGCGTCTTGGCCGCCTTTCAGCAAATCGCGCAATCCGGCGGCATCAGGGCAAAAGAAGCCGAGCGCTATGTGCATGTTCTGATTCCTGCGGCCCTGAAGAAATCCGGACCATAGGATGGAAGTCAGTTTTTGTCAGTTTCGTTCGTGAGCTTTCATTTGAACGCGAAACAACCGCAATGGGATGTGGCAGCACGCACGGACAAGGGCCGGGTACGCCCGACCAATGAAGATAGTTATCGCATCTTTCCGGAGGAGAGCTTGTTTGTGCTCTCGGATGGAATGGGCGGCGCTGCCAAAGGTGAAGTCGCGAGCGCAATAGCCGTTGAATCAGTCATCGCCTCGCTGCGGGAGAACGGCGCGGCCGAGTCTCCGGAAGAATCTGCGGCCAATCGGGGATTTTCGGATGAGACGAACTCTCTGGTTCGCGCCATCAAGCTGGCCAATCGGAAGATTCATGAACAAGGAATGCGCGACCCTGCCTGTCGGGGAATGGGGGCCACAATCGTCGCAGCGCGAATAACCGGCAGCCGCTTGAGCCTGGTGCATGTCGGCGATAGCAGGGCCTACTTGCTCCGGTCGGATAGGCTCGAGCAACTGACCGCGGATCATTCCCTGGTCGCGGAGCAGGTGCGCCAGGGACTCATGAACCGCGAACAAGCAGCCACGAGCGAACTGCAAAGCGTGTTGACGCGAGCTCTCGGAACAGAAGAAAGCGTGGAAGTGGATGCTGACGAAATTGAACTATTCCCGCGCGACTCCCTGCTGCTTTGCTCGGACGGCCTCACACGAATGGTGCCTGAAGGCGAGATTGCAGGGATTCTGGCGCAGACTCCCGCTGTTCGGATTGCCGCGGAGCGGCTGGTAAACCGGGCGAATGAATACGGCGGTCACGACAACGTCACCGTGGTCGTCATTCGCCTGAGTAAGTCGAAAAGCTGGTTTGCGAAGTTCGTCCCCTGGTGTAGCCCGAATCTTGTTTAAGAGGTGAACAAATATGCCCTTGCTAATCGTGAAATTTGAAGGCTCTGTTCTGCAGAAGATTCCCACAAACGGCGGCTCCATTACGATTGGACGGGGCCCCGACAACTCCATTGCCATCGATAATCTGGCAGTTTCCAGTCACCACGCCAAGATCAAATCCGAGCAGGGTCATCTGGTGATTGAGGATCTCGATAGTCTCAATGGAACCTTTGTGAATAGTCAGCGCGTGAAGCGAAGCGCCTTGAAACACGGCGATGTGGTCATGATCGGCAAACACTCCATTCACGTGGACGAAACGGCGAGCGGAGAAACGCCAGTCAATGCGAACCGCCCTTCTACCAGTGCAAAAATAACGAAGAGCGTTGAGGAAACCTTCATCCTCGATACCGAAAAGCGCCGCAAGCTGATGCAGGAAATGGCCGCTGCGGGCGAGCGCTCGCAAATCACTCCCTCACGTGTTCGTGTCGCGACGCTCATCCGCGTTAAGGGACCAATTGAACAAGCCGAATATGCACTCACTGGCAAACTGACCGTCATCGGCAAATCGGAAATGGCCACGATTCGGCTGCGCGGCTGGTTCAAGCCGAAAATGGCCGCGCAAATCAATCGGCGCGACGACGGATATTATCTAGGCCGCGGCGATCGGGTCCCCACAATAAATGGCAGCCACATCGGAGCCCCGACGCTGCTGTCCGATGGCGATCTGATCGATGTGTGCGGCGTACAGCTCAAATTTACGATCAAGGAATAATTGAATGCTGCCGCCGTTCTCGAACACGCAACTGACCCTCGATGACCTGGGGTTCGAGTAGGGCGGGCTGCGGTTATTGCGGGGAGGGCTCTTCCCGGTCCCGAGTGGTCACGGCCCGTTTGCCTTTTTCGGTCAAGACGTAGTAATCGCCGCCGGCAGATTGTAAAAAGCCCTCGTGCACCAGATCTTCGACCGCATCGAGTACCTGCGCTCTCGCCTCTGGTTCATTTCCTGAACTCTCGAACATAACGTGCAGGTCCAGGCGCTCGCGTTGCATCTCCGAGAACATTTTCAAGACTTCGGAGGAAAGTTGTTTCATCGGACTGGCACTCCTCGGAACTGTCGGCGCGTCTGTTGCCGCCCTTTCTTCCGTGCGTTTTTCAGGGGCCGCTCTTTTTTTCATACTCTTCGCCATCAGGTCACCCTCCTCTCCATCGATGTTGATGCGCTTTGGCGAATTCACGCTCTCCAATGGTTGGATGTTCCACCTTAGCGCGGAAGCGTCCCGTCACACTCACTAACTTGTACTGGCCGCCAGGAAGTAGCGGACCGCGCTCCATTCATGCATCTAACTCGAAGAAGGGGGTACAAAGCGATGACCAGGAAGAAACGGTGGAGTGCCGGTGTCAAAACAGAGTCCACTCATCCTCCTGCCGGGCTGTTCAACAAGGATGCGGCCACAATTGCGCGGACACTGGCTTCCAAGAGGGTCTCACCGAAAGGCCCCGGTTCCGGCATGCGTATGCTTACTTTTTTCATCAACCGCGCAGGACACAACCTCACCGCCAAAAGACGGAACGTGCTAAACAGGGCAAAATCTCTGCTTTCCGAACGCGTGCGCCGGGCGAAGAAACGAAAACGTAAGAAATCGCCTTGAGGTATTCTTGAAACTACGAGCTTTTCATCCGGGCATCGCCGCAAATTCGCCGTCAATACGAACAGCCACGTACCCGTTAAGGAGCCGGCCATCAAAAACATAGGTCCGAATCGGGAAGCGCAATTAGAATGAACAATTGCGCCCAGACCCCTGGAAGACGGCCTACGAGTCCCGGACAACATGCAAGATAAACCCATGACTGGCTGGCGGCACTCGCTCGCTGCTTATACCGATCGCCGCGTATTGCGGGTTCTGGCGCTCGGTTTCTCCAGCGGTTTGCCGCTGCTGCTCACTTATTCGACCCTCTCGGCCTGGCTCGCTACCGCCGGCGTGCGGCTTGCAGCCATAGGAGCCTTCGCTCTGGTTGGAACGGCTTATGCATTGAAATTTCTCTGGTCGCCGCTAATCGACCGGCTTCCACCTCCGCTGCCATTGGGGCGCCGGCGCGGTTGGGGAATAACCATCCAGATCGCCCTGATGGCGGCAACGATCGCCCTGGGATTATGCGACCCAAAACGTAACTTGACCCTGATGGGCGTGCTGGCCTTGCTGGTAGCGTTCCTCTCGGCGAGCCAAGACATCGTCATCGACGCTTGGCGAATCGAAATCCTGCCGCTCGACCTGCAAGGACCGGGCGCGGGAATGATCCAAACAGGTTACAGAATCGGGATGCTAGTCGCAGGGGCGGGCGCTCTAGCCATCGCCGCGCGCGCCGGCTGGTTCGCGTCCTATGCCACCATGGCGGCCCTCCTCGCCGTCGGAATGCTCGTTTTCCTCTTTGGCCCTGAGCCTCGCGTCCGAGCGGAGACTTCTGATGGAGGCCGGAGTCATGGATGGAGTGCGGCTCGAGCCTGGCTATCGACAGCAGTACTTGGGCCATTCGCCGACTTCATGCGCCAGCCCTTCTGGCCGCTCATCCTCGTTATCATTGTCGACTATAAGGTAGGCGAGGGAATGACGGGCGTGATGTCCACGCCGCTCTATATCGCGCTCGGATTCACGCTCAACGAGATTGCCGTCGTCTCGAAAATCTTCGGATTCTTTGCCATCGTGCTGGGAGCCCTCTTAGGCGGAGTAGTTACCGCGCGCTTTGGTCTTGTGCGCTCTCTCGTGCTCTGTGGAGTTTTGCAGGCCCTAGGCAATTTGTTTTTCGTCTTGCAAGCCGTCGGTGGTCATAGGATCAGCTATCTCGCGCTATGTGTCGTCGCAGAGCAGATAACGGGCGGCATGGCAGGGACTGCTCTTGTTACCTACATATCCAGTCTGTGTTCGCCCGCCTTCACTGCCACTCAATACGCGCTTCTTGCGTCGCTGGCGGTGCTCGGGCGCACGATCATCGGCTCGACCGGTGGCGCGCTATCGGAAGCCATTGGCTGGGTGCCCTTCTTTGTCCTCACCACGGTCGCATCGCTGCCGGCGCTTCTGCTGCTTGTCTGGATCGACCGGCGTAGCGCAACGCAATCTGACCCCCCACGAGCGGTGGCGTCCCTCGCCGGCGAAAGAAATCTATGACCAGCTTTGTCAGAAAGCGGCCCAAGGGTGCAGAGGGATGTATTTTGCGAGGTTTCGACTATACGAGCTTGTAACTATCCTCGCAGCTCGTTCGACGGCGGAATTTAGCCTTGATATCCTGTCCGGGAGGACCGGTCGTGTCATTTGTCGAGCGTCGCCGTGCTCATCGTTTTGACCTCCAGTCGCCGCTCATCGTCCGCTGGAAAGATGGCGCCGAAGCGCGGGAAGCCCTGGCCGTTTCTGAAGATGTGAGCTCAAAGGGCATCTACTTCACCTTACCGGAGGGCATCAAGGACGGCACAGCAGTCGAGGTTGAGATCACTCTGCCGAACCAAATCACGCTGGCGGGCCCTGTTCGAGTGCGTTGTCTGGGACACATTCAGCGTTGCGAACCGACGCTGGGCGCGAAAGCCGGCATGGCTGCGGCGATTGAAAAGTACGAGTTCTTGCCCGGCGATGACGAGACTTCCTGGGAGAAAGACTTCCCCGCAAAATCGAAGAGTTAATCGGGATAGGAAATACGGCCTGGCCCGGGTCGTAAAAGGGTGAACCGCCGGAAACATTCATGGACGTACTGAAGAGCCTTTTTGAGCAGCATTTCCACTCACCGGTAGCGGAGGTGCGGCCTCTCGATGGCCATCTGAGCGGGTCGGGCCGCAACATCGTTCGGCTTAAGAACGAGAGAGTCAGCGCGATCGGAGTTCTCTATAACGTCCGCGAAGAAAACGTTGCCTTCCTCGAATTCTCTAAATTTTTTCGCTGTCACGGGTTGCCAGTCCCGGAAGTCTATGCTTACGATTTGGATCAAGGCGCCTATCTCGAGGAAGACCTCGGCGACACGACGCTTTTCGACTTTCTATCGGCAAATCGCGCCGGCCAGAATATCGCTGCCCCGGTAATGGAAGCCTATCGCAAAGTTGTAGCCGTGTTGCCGCGCTTCCAGGTCGAGGCCGGCCGGGGCCTGAATTACGACCTCTGTTATCCCCGCTCGAGTTTCGATCACCAGTCCATCGCCTGGGATTTAAATTATTTCAAATATTATTTCCTCAGACTTGCGGGCGTTGCCTTTAACGAGCAGGCCCTGGAAGACGATTTCGGCCATTTGACGGAATTCCTATTGAAAGCCGAGCGCGATTACTTCCTCTATCGGGATTTCCAATCGCGCAACATCATGTTGCGCGACGGCCGTCCCTGGTTCATCGACTACCAAGGCGGCCGCAAAGGTGCGCTGCAATACGATATCGCCTCTCTCTTGTTCGACGCCAAGGCCGACCTGCCGCCGGAAGTGCGCCAGCAACTGCTTGGCGACTACCTCGACCGTCTTTCCGATTTCATCGAACTCGACCGCGACGCCTTTATGCGCTATTACTACGCCTACGTTTACGTCCGCCTCATGCAAGCCCTCGGCGCTTACGGTTTTCGAGGCCTTTATGAACAAAAAACTCATTTTCTGCAAAGTGTGCCTTACGCGCTGAAAAGCTTGCGTTGGCTGCTGGAACATGTCGAATTGCCCATCGTGCTGCCTGCCTTGATGGGCGCCTTCAAAGGCATGGTGAATTCCGAGAAACTGCAGACCTTGCGGACTGACGCGGAATCCGCCTCTAAAGCGGAAAATCTCACCGTGCGCGTCTTCAGCTTCTCATTTCACCGAGAGTTGCCAAAAGACGAAACCGGTCACGGCGGCGGATTTGTTTTCGACTCACGGAGTCTTCCGAATCCTGGCCGCGATGAGCACTTCAAGGATTTCACCGGCAAAGACGTGCCGGTGATTGATTATCTCAGCCGGCAAGAGAGCGTGCATCAGTTCCTGGCCAGCGCCATTTCGCTGGTGAACGCCAGCTTGGACAACTATCAGAGCCGAGGCTTCAAAAGCTTGATGGTCTCGTTTGGCTGCACGGGAGGCCGGCATCGTTCGGTCTATCTCGCCGAAGAACTGGCAAAACATCTGCGCACTCACAACGGGGTGAACGTGGTCCTGCGTCATCTGGAGTTGGAGAAGCAAGCCAAATGAAAGCCATGATTTTGGCTGCCGGCCTGGGTACCCGCTTGCGCCCGCTCACCGATAATCGGCCGAAGGCACTCGTCGAAGTCGGCGGCCGTACGCTGCTCGAGATCGCCCTCTCGCGGTTGAGCTCCTTCGGAATTCGCGAAGTGATCATCAACGTGCATCATTTCGCCCATATGGTTGTCGATTATCTGAAGGCAAACGATAACTTCGGCATGCGCGTGGACATCTCTCACGAGGAAATTTTGCTCGATACGGGCGGAGGCCTCAAGAAGGCCGCTTATTTCTTCCTGCGGAATTCAGCTCCTTCTGAAGAGCCATTCATCCTCCATAACGTTGATGTCATTAGCACCATCGACCTGCGGCGCATGACGCAATTTCACGCCGCAAATCGTCCTCTCGCCACGCTTGCCGTGCAGGAGCGTGAGACGACTCGCTACTTGCTCTTCGACGAAGAGCTTCAGCTCTGCGGCAGGAAAACCGGACCTGATGGCGAAACCCAGTGGGTCCGCCGGTCATCCGAGGCGAGGCCGCTGGCTTTCTCCGGCATCCACGTCATTTCTCCTCGCCTCTTTGCGCTGATGACGGAAGAAGGCGTCTTCTCTATCATCACGCCCTACCTGCGCCTTGCCGCCAGTGGAGAAAAAATCCTGGCGTTTCGTTCCGATGAGAACCAATGGCGTGATCTCGGCAGGTTGGACGACGTAAAGCAGGCAGATCAGGATGCTCGGCAACTGCTTTCCGCCCGGGAAAAGCAGATTATCTGATTCAGCGTGACCCGCCTATAGACACAGCGGCCCGGATCTCAGTCACACGTCTCACTTGTTCCTGATTACGGATTCTTCCGTTCCGATGTGCGGGGCGCCAAGCCTCCTCGACAGGTGAAGACGAAGGCGGGCGGCAGGTTACGCCAGATGATCTTGCGTTGAACAGAACGAAAATAGCGCCCCAGGAGCCCTGACATGTCGAACTTGCTCAGTTGCCGGTCCCGCAACTGCAAGCCGTGCAAATATTGATACTGCGTGAAAATGCCTTTCTTCTTCAGGCAAATACTGATTTCACTCAATAATGCGTGCCTCTGCCGGTCCGACATCAAACCCATGGCCAGCGACGAAAGTACGGCATCGACGTGCCGGCAACCACGCCGGCTCAGCTCCTCCTGGAGCGCTTCTGCAGGCGCATGGATGAGAACCAGGCGCGAGTCGGTGATCGTCGATCTCAGGTATCGGGCAAAACGTTGATTGATCTCGAAAGCCAGCAAAGTGGCATCTGAGGGGAGCCCATTCAGCAAAGCTCGCGTCATGACGCCCGTCCCGGGCCCTAACTCGACCACCACCCGCGCGTTTTCGAGTGGCAGCGGTCGCAGCATGGCCCGCGTCAGATAACGCGAACTGGGCGCGATCGCGCCGACCGTGGCGAAATCGGACAATGCCTCCGCGACAAATTCTGCTGGATTCATTTCGTCATCTCTGCCCAAGAGCCAGCTTACCTCACGATCGTGCCACGCGTAACATCCTGCCCGATAATTGTGCTTGCTCCAATGGGTTTCGCGACCGGCCCGCGCAAATAGCTAAGCGAATCCGTCAATAGCTTGGCGAAGCTGAAGCGACGCTTAACTCCGCTTCTCTGGATTCAGTTCCGACTCGATTTTTAGTTTGAAACTCGGCAATCCGGGTGTAGAAGACATAGGTCGCTTTTCAACAATGCCGCCTGGCGTGATGAATAGGCGCGATTAAGTAAATGACAGAAAGGCGTTGCACATGCGACCTGAGCGAGAAGCTACCGCCTGCGACAGCAGTGCAGATCTCAGCCGCCGCCGGCTTTTGAAGCAGGCCGGCTGGGCCATGCTCGCCGCTGCGTGCCGGCCATGGTCCGCCCTCGCGGCGGACCAGATCAGCCCCGCCATGGCCCGACTTAGCGCTTATATGAGCGAGGCGCGTAACCGCGCGTTACCCGAAGAGGTGGTGGAGAAAGTAAAATATCACGTCCTCGACACCATCGCTTCGATGGTCTCGGGCTCCGAACTGGCTCCCGGGCGCGCCGCCATTCAGTTCGCTCGATCCTATGGCGGCGAGAAAATCGCTACCGTAGTCGCCTCCAATGTGCTCTGCGGCCCGGTCGAGGCCGCGCTGGCCAATGGCGTTCTGGCGCAAGCCGACGAGACCGATGATTCCCATGCTCCGTCGCTTTCGCATCCGGGTTGCGCGGTTGTGCCCGCGGCTCTCGCGGCAGGAGAACGTTTTGGTTCCGACGGAGCGCAGTTCTTGCGCGGCGTGGCGCTGGGCTACGACGTCGGCACCCGCGTCTCCATGACGCTGGGCGGCCAGAAGTTCATGAACGAAACGCACCGTGATACGCACAGCCTCGCGGAAGGCTTCGGCGCGGCCGCCGCCGCCGGCTGCGCCGCGAATTTGAACGCGCAGCAAATGCGCTGGGTGCTCGATTATGCCGCGCAGCAATCCTCGGGCATCGCTTTCTGGCAGCGCGACACCGAGCATTTCGAGAAGGCATTCGTCTTCGGGGGCATGGCCGCGCGCGATGGCGTCACGGCCGCTCTTTTGGTTCAATCCGGATGGTCTGGCGTGAATGACGCCTTTTCCGGTGCCGATAATTTCCTCCTCGCCAGTTTGCCCGAGGCTGATCCGGCGGGACTCGTGGACAAGCTGGGCGAGCGCTACGAGGTCGTCCGCACCAACATCAAGAAGTGGACCGTGGGCTCGCCGATTCAGGCGCCGCTCGATGCTCTGGAAAATATTCGCAAGAAGCGCCCGTTCGAGCGCGACGAAGTGAAGCAGGTCACAGTGCACCTGGCCACAGATGAAGCCAGCGTCGTGAACAACCGCGACATTCCGGACATTTGCCTTCAATACATGTTGGCCGTAATGCTGATCGACAAAACCGCTTCCTTCCGCGCGGCGCACGATAGGGCGCGCATGCAGGATCCCGCGGTCCTCCACGAGCGCTCCAAAATTCAGCTCGTCCCCGATGCCGAACTCGAAAAGCTGCTGCCCAGGCGCATGGCCATCATGGAAGTTACATTCACAGACGGAACTCTTCTCAGCGAACGCGTGGATGCCGTGCGTGGCACTGCCGAAAATCCCATGAGCCGGGAAGAGGTCTTGTCCAAAGCCCGCGACTTGATGGCCTCGGTCCTCGGTGCTGCAACCAGCACAAGCCTCATCAACAAGGTTCTCGCGCTCGAAACTGTAAAAGACATTCGGGAGCTGCGCCCCCTTCTGCAACGCGCGTGACGCAATCGCGCCGACGTAGCATTTGCCCTTCCATTTGGCACCTTCTATGATCTGTCCGGCTTCAGGTTTGCTGAGCGTCACAGGTCTGCCGAACCTTATAGGTGAGCCGGCGGTGCAAAGGCTCGTTTCCAAAGCGATCGAGAATGGTTGACCTGCCCCAATCATGCGACGTTCTCGTTGTGGGTGGCGGAAATGCCGGCCTTTCCGCGGCGATCACGGCCCGCGAGGCAGGAGCCTCGGTCATACTGCTCGAGCATGCTCCGAAAGCATTTCGCGGGGGAAACAGCCGCCACACCCGCAACCTGCGGCTCATGCACGATTCTCCCACCGCGACGCTTCGCGGCAGCTATTCGAGCTCTGAGTACTGGAATGATTTGCTCAGTGTCACTAGCGGCAAGACAGATGAACGCTTGGCTCGCTTCACCATTGATGGTACGTCTCAATTACTGCCCTGGATGAAGGCGCACGGCGCGCGCTTTCAGCCTGCATTGGAAGGCACCTTGAGCCTTTCCCGCACAAATGCTTTTTTTCTGGGCGGGGGCAAAGCCCTCATGAACGCGTACTACGCTGCCGCGGAACGTCTGGGAGTGAACGTCCTCTACGATACCGAAGTCCGGTCGCTTTGTTTGGCTAGAGGCATGATCCGGGAGGTCTTCGCCGTCAAAAACGGCGCGTCTGCCGCAGTGCGTCCAAAAGCGGTAGTGGTCTGCTCGGGCGGATTTCAAGCCAATATCGAGTGGCTGCGCGAATACTGGGGAGATGCAGCCCGCAATTTCATTATTCGCGGCACTCCCTATGCGCAAGGCGTGGTATTGAAAAATCTTCTCGAGCAGGGTGCTGCTCCGGTTGGCGATCCGACGCAATGTCATGCCGTCGCCGTGGATGCCCGCGCGCCAAAATTTGACGGCGGAATCGTTTCCCGTCTGGACTGCGTCCCTTTCAGCATTGTGGTCGACCGTGCAGGACGGCGGTTTTATGATGAGGGCGAAGACATCTGGCCGAAGCGCTATGCGATTTGGGGAAGGCTGGTGGCTCAGTGCCCGGAGCAAATCGCCTACGCCGTCACGGATGCCAAGTCGGAGAAGCTCTCCATGCCTTCCGCTTTTCCCCCGATCCGCGCAGAGACCATAGTCGAGTTGGCTGGCAACCTTGGCATCGATGCGGCCGCCTTGGAAGCGACTGTAAGGAATTTCAATCAGGCCGTTCGTCCCGGCAAATTTGATCCCGGCCTTCTCGATGATTGCCGGACGGAGGGAATCAATCCGCCGAAAACGCATTGGGCCCGCCCGATAGACCAACCGCCGTTCATCGGCTACCCGCTGCGCCCGGGCATCACCTTCACGTATTTGGGTGTCAAAGTAGACGAAAACGCGCGCGTCATCATGCAAGATGGTCGCTCTTCGGCCAATCTGTTTGCCGCGGGAGAGATCATGGCCGGCAATATTTTGGGCGAAGGTTATGTCGCAGGCGTGGGCATGGCCATCGGTGCCGTTTTCGGCCGAATCGCGGGAAGAGAGGCGGCCAAAGTTGCGCTCCGCTGAAGTTCATCTCCGAGTTCCGGAGTCCGCCGGACTCCAGCAGGGGCGGCGCCTCGTGGAAATCTGCAATGCCTGCCGCTATTGCGAGGGATATTGCGCCGTTTTCCCGGCGATCGAATTGCGGCGGCAATTCACGTCCGGCGATTTGAGTTATCTCGCTAATCTTTGCCACGATTGCCGCGCCTGTTATTACTCCTGCCAGTATGCGCCGCCTCATGAGTTCGCCCTGAATTTGCCCAAAGCTTTCTCGGATCTTCGTCTGGAAACCTATGAGCGCTATGCTTGGCCGCGGCCGCTGGCCGCACTATTTCGTCGGAACGGCATTGCGGCATCAGTCCTGGCTTTGCTCTGCACGGTGCTCTTCGCCTGGATGGCTAAAACCCCTTCACGTTCGGCGGCAGGTTCTGAAAACGCCGGAGCCTTTTACGCTGTCGTATCCGAAGGTGTAATGATCGCGATTAGTGGAGCTGCGTTCCTCTTTGCATTGCTGGCGCTGGCTATGGGTCTGCGCAATTTCTGGCGCGACACGAATAGCCCTTCGGCTCTGGATGCGCCATCGTTGTTAGCAGCATTCAAGGATGTCTTCACCCTGCGGAATCTCGGCGGAGGAGGAGATGGATGCAATAACCACGATGAATCGTTCTCACAAACCCGCCGATACTTCCATCACTCCCTGTTTTATGGGTTTCTCCTTTGCTTTGCTTCCACGTACACGGCGGCCGTATACGAACACATCTTCGGCTGGATTTCCCCATATCCCTTTCTTAGCTTGCCGGTTTTGCTGGGCACTGTGGGCGGGGCCGCCATGCTCGTCGGTATTGCCGGCTTGCTGCAAATCAAAGTCACCGCCGACCCGGGGCCGGCCTCCAAGCTTTTACTGGATATCGATTATTCCTTCCTGGTGTTATTGTTCGTAGCGGCAGCGACGGGACTCCTGCTGCTTGCAATGCGGAGCACCGCCGCCATGGGCGGGCTCCTGGCAGTGCATTTGGGTGTCATCGTGTCGCTTTTTCTGATCTTGCCGTATTGCAAATTCGTGCATGGAATCTATAGAGCGGCAGCATTGCTGAGATACGCAGCCGAGCGTCCCAGGCGCTCTCAAAACGGTGCGGCCCTTACCGAAGGTGCCGGCGCGTGAGCTTGAGATCATCGGCGCGTGAGCAACTTACGTGAATAAGATAACCAGTGCCGAAACCCGGGCAACTGTGGCCTCTGTTGTCCGCGTGGCTAGCGGCAATTTCCTCGAAATGTACGACCTCATGGTGTACGCCTACTACGCGTCGTACATCGCCGGCGCCATCTTCCCGTCGAGCAACCATTTCGCCTCGCTGATGTTAACCCTGGGAACCTTCGGCGCTGGCTATCTGATGCGTCCACTGGGCGCCATCATTTTAGGTGCGTACATTGATCAGCATGGAAGGCGCGCCGGCCTCATCCTCGCATTGTCTCTCATGGCCGTAGGTACGTTCACAATCGCCTGCACGCCCGGCTACCGGACGATCGGTGTCATCGCCCCGGCCATTGTCGTCCTCGGCCGTTTACTCCAGGGATTTTCCGCGGGCGTGGAGTTGGGCGGCGTGTCCGTATATTTGGCGGAGATCGCTACCCCCGGACACAAGGGGTTCTACTGCGCCTGGCAATCCGCGAGTCAGCAGTTGGCGGTGATTACCGCGGCTTTTCTTGGCGTGGCTCTCAGTCTGATTCTCCCGCCGGAAACCATGACGGTTTGGGGATGGCGGATACCTTTCATGATCGGCTGCCTAATGATTCCGCTTCTGTTTTGGCTGCGTCGTTCGCTGACCGAAACGAAAGCCTTCCAGGCGCGCAGGACCCGCCCCACCATGTCCGCGATTTTCGCTTCGCTCGCAACCAATTGGAAAATTATCGTCGTCGGGATGCTGCTCTCCACGATGACCACGGTTTGTTTTTATCTCATTACGGCTTACACGCCGACGTTCGGCCGCGAGGTCCTGCTCTTGACCAATCGCGAAAGTTTGCTGGTGACCTTATGCGTTGGTCTCTCCAATTTCATTTGGCTGCCGATCGGCGGCGCCATCTCAGACAAGATTGGACGCCGGCCCTTGCTTGTCTTTTTCACTGTGGCTACTTTGTTCACGGCGTATCCCGCAATGTCCTGGCTCGTCAGCAGCCCCGCGACAATCCGCTTGCTGCTCGTCGAGCTTTGGTTCTCCTGCATCTTCGGCTGCTACAACGGAGCGATGATACCGTTCCTCGTCGACCTTATGCCGTTGGATGTACGAACTTCCGGTTTTTCCCTGGCTTTTAGCCTGGCCACCGCGATCTTCGGAGGATTCACGCCGGCGATCAGCACTTACTTGATTCACATCACTGGAAACCAGGCTATTCCTGCCGTGTGGCTGTGCGCCGCGGCGGTCTGCGGACTCGGCGCGACGGCGCTAACGGGCTGGCGCAGATCTGCCTGGCAGCCGGCAGAATCGGAAGCATCTACATATTAGAGTAGGGCGCATGTATGGGGCGGGAGCGCAGAGGTAGAACGCAATGACCATAGCGTTGGGCCTGCCTTGCCGCGAAGGCTTACTGATCTGCGCCGATGAGGAAGTCTCAACTCGAGGCGGAGACAAATACTACGAAGAACGGATTTCTTGCGTAGACCTGTTTGGCTCGGCTTTTGTGTCCAGTTATGGAGGCTCCTCGGACCTCTGGAAAGAGGCTACGGAGAAAATTGCCCGCAAACTTTCAGAGCTCCAAGGCCCCGACGAAGATGGCGATGTCTGCGTAACTCCGCACGCGATCTACGAAACCTCCGACGAGGTCTTCGCAGGAATGGGCCGGCCGCCGAACCTGCAAATGCTGATTGGCGTCGGCGGCGTTTTCAATTCCCCCGAACTCTTCGTTTTCGATCAAGGAGCAATGCACCGAGCCACTGGTATGACATGCGTCGGCGCCGGTGAGTCGTCCCTCATTCGCTACCTCGCTGAGAACCTTTATTCGACTTCCATGACTCTCGAAGCGGCGAAGAATTTAGGGATTTATCTCATCTCGAAAGCGGCGCAATATGTTAGCGGTGTCGGGGCGCCCATTGACGCCATCGTCATCGCGGGGCACCAGCCCGAATGGCTTGGCGACACGGAAATCAAAGAGCGGGAATCCGCGATGCTGGCTCGGGAAAAATCCCTCCTGAAACAAATACTGCCTCCGCCCTCCTCGTCCGCGACTTGGCCGTGACTGTATAACTGAATCGGGTGTAAACTGGTGAGGTTCCAGCCTCAAAGGAGAAGCAAAATGAATCTCAACAAGATGCTCAGGTCCGCGATGGTAACCGCAGCCTTCACCTTAATTGCGTTCACCACTGCGGCTCCTCAGGGCCAGCAGACGACTTTGACCGGTAAGGTGAGTGATGTTGCCTGCGGCGCCGAGCATAAGATGAAGAACATGAGTGCGGCAGATTGTGCTCGTGCCTGCGCCAAGAAGGCCGGCTGGGCCCTGGTCGTCGGAGACAAGGTTTATAAGCTGCAGGGTCATGAACAAGATCTCGATAAATATGCCGCTGAAAACGTGACCGTAAAGGGCACACTAAACGGCGACACGATGATGGTAACCTCTGTCGCTCCGGCGAAGTCATAACGACGGCTCCGTAACAAAGCAGCGCAGACAATCAGTCCTCAAGCGATGCCAGGATTAGCCTGCAGAAGCGAGCAGTTTTTGACTGGCGCAGTTGCAGGCTAACTTGGCTCGCTTGACGGCTGAGTGGGACTGTGTTGTTGTAGCGCTTTAGCGCAAAGGGCGACCGAGGAACTGCGAGCACGCTCCGCACTTTATTTGGGAATTACTTTACCGAAGACTTGATTTTTTGTTTCTGCGACGCGAGCCATTTGGCTTTGAGCCCGGCGCGGTCGACCTTCTGCCCGCGGAGATAGACTTGGTTGATCCGCCGCGTATTACCGATTTTCTCCAGGGGATTTGCATCGAGGACAATGAAATCGGCGCTCCTGCCCGGCGCCACCAGACCCCCATTGACTCGCGCAATTTCGGCGGCATCGCGGGTCGCGGCTGCGATCGCCTCCGCTGGTGTCAAGCCCATGGCCACCATGCTTTCCAGATCCAATTGATTGAAGTAGCCGATCAAGAATCGCGTCTGCCCGGTGTCGGTCCCGTCGACGATGCGCATGCCCGCCGCTCTCAGTTTCATCGCATTGCTTGCCTGTAACTCAAATTCCTTTTGCGCGCGTTCGACTTCCTCCGGCGTCCTCTTTGCCAGTGGGCGGCCCCAATATTCTTCAATCTGATCGGAAGAATAGAAATCCCGAAGGAGCGGGTCGTCGAGCCAGGCCGGCCGCGTGCCACCTTGAGTGTCCATCCAGGCGGTGATTAACGCAGGCGTCATCCAGATCTTCGGCCGGTCGTTACGCGCGATGCGTTGCTTGACGATGCCGATCAATTCGTCGTCCACGGCCTCGCCACCGCGAACCGGAACGTGAAGCCAGCCCTCCACTCCCGCCCGCATGAGTTCCTTGGCATTCGCCAAAGTGACGTTATGGACGCCTACGGGAACGTTGTATTTATGCGCCTCTTCGGCAATGGCGCGATAGAGAGGCGGCGTGAGCGTTTTCTTGGTTCCCCCGCGGTCGTCCACCCAAATCTTGATGAATTCGGGCTTCATGAGTACGTAATCCTGAACGGCCTTGCGGGCCTCTTCGACCGTGCTCACAGGATAGGGGACGTCAACTCTGGAGGGGTCGCCCTGCGGGCCTGACCCCGGCCAGGCAATCCCGGTGCCGGCCGTCCGAAAGAGCGCTGCATTGGGAATGATCTCTTTGCGCACCTGCAAAGGCACGTCGCCCCAATTCGTCCTTCCGCCGTGCATGTCGGAACGATCCTCGAGGTCGCCAACGCTGACCGTCGCGCCCACGCCGTTGTAGGCAAGGCGCTGCAAATGGTCGATGAGATTCTCGCGCGTGTAGAAGGCCTTGGACATCGTCCCTTCGACGATGTTCTGGAATCCGACGTGACCGTGCAGATCAATCAGGGCAGGCATGACGGTTTTGCCCGTGAGGTCGACTTGTACAGCTCCCGGCGGCACGCGCAACTCGCCACGGCGGCCGACCTGAGTAAACGCGTTGCCGATGACTACGAAGGCGGAGTTCTCGATTGGCGCGCCGCCGTCTCCCATGATCAGACGTGCGCCCTCAAACACAGTCTGACCGGTCTGGCCGTGCAATTGCCACGGCCACGCCGAAGCCAACAGCAGAAACGTCGAAGCGAGAAAAAGCGGCGTCCTCACGCGGTGCATGGGATCTCCTCGGGGAAGCACACGTCTCCGCCAATTTGCGGCGGAGAGTTCGGCGGCTTGCGATCGGAAATTTTAGTCCGCGGATTGCGCGGGAAGCATTCCCGTGGTGTTTCGCTTGGGCACGTAGCCGACGGGGATGCGGGCGGTCTCTTTCATCGATTTGACGTCCACGACCGAAACGTCGTTGCTGACAGCCATGGCTACATAGGCAGTCTTACCGTCCGGCGTGAGCGTCACCCAGGCGGCGCCCTTCCCGCCCAGGTAGGCGCGGCCGATGACTTTCAAATCCGGCAGCGAGTAGGCGAATAGTTCGTTATTCTCCCGGCTGCAGACGACCAGCGTCTTTTGGTCGGGCGTGACCGCCATGCCGTGAGATGGATCGGCACCCGCTGTAACCTTTGACTTACCCGGAAGCAAATCCGGATTATTGATGCGCTGGATCTCTTTGTGCGTGGCGAAATCGACGACTGCGAATCCGTTCAAGTCAGACAATTGAACGAAAATCCACTTGGTCGAGCCGTCGGGATTTCTAGAGAAGGCCATCGGCCGGACGCCCAGGTCCATGAGCAGCGTCCACGCGGTCTGGTCGGTCTGCGTATCAATCACGTTGACCGATTTTCCGCGAATCGAGCCGGCAACCACATACTTACCGTCCGGGGTGACGTAAGGGTTGTGGATGGGGCCCTTGGTCTGCAGAGTCTTTATATCCTGAAGCAAACCAGTATCAACGACGTCGACACCGCCAGGAGCTTCGGCAATGGC
>Ga0066691_10000024_pt1 | contig 29231 bp, 25 predicted proteins | sample GraSoiAngelo_140_FD_66671 | JGI IMG/M metagenome (GOLD analysis project Ga0066691, IMG submission 66671) | Grasslands soil microbial communities from the Angelo Coastal Reserve, California, USA - 14_0929_12_30cm | ecosystem: Environmental > Terrestrial > Soil > Grasslands | place: USA... | reverse complement strand
GTCATCCCTATCCTCTGCGGCGCATGGGCGTTGTCACCTAAGGCAAGAGCCGGATGCGGGAAATCCGCTCGTCCGGATCCGTGGAGGGGGTTGTGAGCAATCATGATCCCTACTCCGACCGCGAAATCGCTGTGGTAGCCCTCGTTTCATGATGCACCAAATGCAATTGCCTGGCTCAACCCTCCTTGGTATTTGATCGTCCGAGAAACCGCATCGCGAACGAGGTTCATAAGCTGTCCTCGTTCGTGAAGTCGAGCAGGAAGTCCTTCATGAATGAAGCCTATAGGACGGTCCTCGCCGGCTTAGCTCCCGCTGCAAGCAAAGCGGTCAGCCGCTCCGACCGAGTACCGAACCCGACGACGATAATCCTGAGTGGTTAGGGAGCGTAGAGCGGGTGAGGTCGTCATAGAATCCCATACAATAGCGCCGCAGGCTCGCGCATTCGAGGTTTCGGATCGATTGTTTCATCATGTGAAACGCTGTTGCAATTGACAAAACCGATCTTTTCGTGCTTTTTCTATGGTGTCAACTCACTCCTGTCCCGTTCCATTTGAGCGTAAGTCGTGGGATTCTGCGGCGCGGGGAGATTTGATGCGGGAATCCGCCAAAGACTCGGAGTGGCGGCGGGTTTGGCTCGTGCAGCGGAGTGTAGGGTGAAGCAGCGAACGGTTGTAGGCAGGGAATCGGCGGACGGATATTTCGGGCCGGACGAGATATCCGCGATTGTGGCTGAATCGCTAGAGTCGGTCGCGCTCGGCGGCAAGCGGATTTTGATGATCATTCCCGACGGCACTCGCACGATGCCCATGCCGCTGATGTTTGAAATCCTCCACAAGCGGCTGCGGCCGCGCGTGAAGGCGCTGGACTACCTGGTGGCTCTGGGGACACATCCGCTGATGTCGGATGCGCAGCTGAGCAAGTTGATCGGGCAGACCGTGGTGGATGGGAAAGTTGGCGATAGCCACATCTTCAATCACCATTGGGAAGACCGAGCAACGTTCGTTACCTTGGGCTCTATTCCTGCCGCCGAAATTTCCAGGTTAACCAGCGGGCTGATGGCCAGAGAAGTGCCGGTCACGCTAAATCGGTTGATAGTCGAATATGACCACATCATCATCTGTGGCCCGGTCTTTCCGCATGAGGTGGTGGGTTTTTCCGGCGGCAATAAGTACTTCTTCCCTGGTATTGGCGGAGCGGAGATCATCAATTTCACTCACTGGCTGGGCGCGGTAATCACAAACTATGACGTGATTGGTGCAGGGTATACTCCCGTTCGTGCTGTGATTGACCGTGCCGCGAGCCTTATTCCTCGACCGACTTCATGCTTTGCGCTGGTGGTGACCAAAGAGGGTACCGCCGGGCTGTTCTTCGGAGCGCCGGAGGACGCATGGAAAGCAGCCGCCGCGGTTTCCGCCAGGAAGCATATTGTTTGGATCGATAAACCATTTCGCCGAGTACTGTCGGTTCTGCCTGAACTATACGACGACCTCTGGACGGGTGCCAAAGGGATGTACAAGCTGGAGCCAGCTGTGGCGGACGGTGGCGAAATCGTTATCTACAGCCCGGCAATGACCGAGATCAGCTACACGCATGGGAAATTGATCGATGAGGTTGGTTATCACTGCCGCGATTACTTCCTCAAGCAATGGGACCGTTTCAAGCACTACCCCGGTGGTATCCTCGCGCATTCCACCCACGTCAAGGGGCTGGGCACATTCGATGAGAGGACTCGAATCGAGTCGCCGCGGATAGGGGTGACTCTCGCCACGCGCATACCAGAAGAACGCTGCCGGCGAGTCAATCTCGGGTACGTAGATCCGTCGACCGTCAACCCAGATGATTGGCGCGGCCGCGAAAAAGAGGGAATCGTCGCGATTCCGAGGGCAGGCGAGACGTTGTACCGCTTGAAGCAGCCAAGCGCCGCCCGAGCTTCTTAGCGGAACCTTTAGCATGTGCCCCCAAAAGTTGATGGATAATGGATCGGAAGAGTTAAAGGCTTTTGTGCTGGTAATTCATCTGTCGCAATACACGGCTCGCAGATTGGCAGCCTACCGCGGCGTCAATTCATGAGTGCAAAAGCCTAGTTCTGTTAGAGTCCAATGTCCCTGGTTTCATGGCAGCCTGAAAGGCTTATGGCCGATACGGTTAACCAAGTCAGTGTCCCGAACACTCCCCTCGAGCCGCCCCCGCAGGTTCCGGCGGCGGGGCACTGCCGATGGGTCATCTGCGGTCTGCTGTTTTTCGCAGCTACAGTCAACTACATCGACCGACAGGTGATTGGCCTGCTGAAACCCACACTCCAAGCAGAGCTCCACTGGGACGAGATCGATTACAGCAACATAGTCTTTGCCTTCCAGCTGGCTTATGCGGCGGGATTGTTGCTCGTCGGGCGAGTGATGGATTGGCTGGGCACGCGCCGGGGATTTTCGCTGTCCGTATTTCTGTGGAGCCTGGCGGCCATGGCCCACGCTCTTGTCCGAAGTGTCTTCGGCTTCGGTGCCGCACGGTTTGCGCTGGGATTGGGTGAGTCGGGCAGCTTTCCGGCATCGATTAAGGCGGTGGCCGAATGGTTTCCAAAGAGAGAGAGAGCCTTGGCCACTGGCATCTTCAACTCTGGGACGAATCTCGGCGCAATTATCACGCCGCTTCTAGTCCCGTGGATAACGCTCAGGTATGGGTGGCCGGCTGCATTTATTGCAACTGGAGCCATCGGACTGTTGTGGATCGCTCTATGGCTGGCCTTCTACCGGACGCCTGAAAAACACACCACAGTTACGGCCGCGGAACTGACATATATCCGAAGCGATCCCGGCGACTCAGCTGTGCCGATCAAGTGGACACAACTGATTGGACACAGTCAGATTTGGGCATTCGCCGTAGGTAAGTTTCTGACCGATCCGGTCTGGTGGCTGTACCTGTTCTGGCTCCCCGACTTCTTGTATCGCAACCATCACGTGAAATTGCAGGGAATGGTTCTGCCATTGATCGTGATCTATAACGCTGCCACGGTCGGAAGCGTAGCCGGGGGCTGGCTTTCGTCGTCACTGATAGGTCGCGGATGGACCGTAAACAAGGGCAGAAAAACCGCGATGCTGGTGTGCGCGATCTGCGTGGTTCCCATCGTCCTGGCGTCGAGGATTTCGGGACTCTGGCCGTCCGTAGCCCTGATCGGCCTCGCGGCTGCCGCGCACCAGGGATGGTCGGCGAATATTTTCACCATTGCTTCCGATATGTTTCCGCGGCGAGCAGTCGGATCGGTTGTGGGCTTTGGAGGTATGGCCGGCGCAGTGGGTGGAATGTTGATCGCGAAAGTAGTCGGATACCTCCTGCAATGGACTGGTTCCTATTTCGTGGTGTTCTTAATGGCAGGGTCGGCATACTTGATTGCACTGCTCTGCATCCATGTTCTTGCGCCCAAGCTGAGCCCAGTTCAATTCGAGGCAGCGTGACCGAGACGGCAGGAATAAGCCAATGAGAGGGATGCCAATCAGCCGCCCTGATTGCTTCGGGACAAATCGGAAGGTGGGGCGATGCTGAAAATCCGTCCCAAAACTGAGTGCAAGTGGGACCTGGTCAGCCTGGGCGAGGTCATGCTACGGCTTGACCCTGGCGACGACCGCATCCATACCGCGCGCTCATTTCGCGCATGGGAGGGCGGAGGCGAATACAACGTCGCCCGCGGCCTGAGGCGCTGTTTCGGGATGAATACGGCGATCGTGACGGCGTTTGCCGATAATCCGGTCGGCAGGCTTGTGCAAGATCTGATCTATCAGGGGGGAGTGGACCAGTCGCATGTGAAATGGGTGCCTTACGACGGAGTCGGGCGCAGCGTACGCAACGGACTGAATTTTACAGAGAGAGGTTTCGGTGTTCGCGCTGCTCTCGGATGCTCAGATCGCGGGCACACGGCCGTTTCACATCTGAAACCCGGAGATATCGTTTGGAATACGATTTTCAAAGAGGAAGGCGCTCGCTGGTTTCACACGGGCGGAATTTTTGCAGCGCTGTCAGAAACGACGCCGCTTGTGGCCCGAGAAGCGATGGCAGCTGCGAAGCAGAGCGGTACGGTTATTTCTTATGACCTCAACTATCGCGAATCGCTATGGAAGGGGATCGGTAGTAAGAAGCGGGCGCAGGAGATTAACCGGGATTTGGCGTCATACGTGGACGTGCTGATCGGAAATGAAGAAGACTTCACGGCGGCGCTAGGTTTCGAAGTTGAGGGAGTGGACGAGAATCTGTCGAAGCTCGATCCGGACAGCTTCCGCCGCATGATTGAAACGGTAATAGCCGCATTTCCCAACCTCCAGGTGGTAGCAACCACGCTACGAAGTGTGAAGTCCGCTACCCTTAACGATTGGAGTGCCGTGTGTTTTTGCGATGGCAAACTGTACCAGGCAGCCAGGCGGGAGAATCTGGCAATCTTCGATCGCATTGGCGGAGGCGATTCGTTCGCGTCCGGCCTTATCTATGGATTTCTTACTGGCCGGGAGGCGCAATGGGCGGTGGAATGTGGCGCCGCACATGGCGCTCTGGCAATGACGACCCCGGGGGACACTTCAATGGCCACGCTTTCGGAAGTCGAAAAGGTGATGAAAGGAGTCAGCGCACGGGTTGCGCGATAACGTGGAGGAAATCATTGCACTATGACTACCAGCACAATTACCCCGCCCTCTCTGGATAAGATGGTTTTCCGCAAAACCAATAGCCGCCTTGGACGGGTAGTGTCCGTCACACCCGAGAACAGCACTAACAAACACCTTTGTTACGGCCGCATCATTCTCAATGCGAAGCACAACTCGGTGTCGTTTGCGAATCAGGATCATGAGACCGGGTTGATTGTGCTCTCAGGCGCCGCATCGGTTGAGACGGTAGGGAAAAGCATCGATCTGAATCAATATGACGCCGTGTACGTCCCGCGGGATTCGAACATCAAGGTTTCCACGGATTCGTCAGTCGATATCGCAGAGTTCTCCGCCGAAGTTTCGCGGCGATACCCATTACAAATTGTTCGATTCGAGGAACTCAAGAAGGATCCGGGATTGTATTTCAGCACCGGAACGGGAACCTCCGCAACCCGCCAGCTGCATATGTCGTTGGCCAAGAACATTACTGCCGGGCGAATCCTGGCCGGATTCACATTCTCTGATCCCGGTAATTGGACCAGCTGGCCTCCCCATGAGCACGCGAAAATGCTGGAAGAGATGTATGTGTATTTCAACATGCCAGATCCCGCGTTCGGTATTCAGCTCGTGTATAACGACACTGAATATCCTGAATTGGTGACGGTGGTGCGGGACGGCGATGCTGTCCTGATGCCGGGCGGCTACCATCCGAATGTTTCCGTGCCCGGCCACCGAATTTGCTTCCTTTGGGCGATGGCTGCGCATCGCGAAGTTGAGGATCGCCAGTTTGGCTTGGTAAACGTCCAGCCCGGGTTCGATAAGGGCAGAACCGGCCTGGAATCGGGAAGGGCCCAGAAATAGTTGGGTTGAATCCCCAGAAGATGATTCTCGACAGCTTCAGGCTGGATGGAAGAAATGCGCTGGTTACCGGTTCTCAATCGGGACTGGGATCAGCCGTTGCACGCGCACTGGCGGAAGCGGGTGCGAATGTTGGAATTCATGGGCTCAACAAGAAAGACTGCGCAATCTGCACCGAGATTGCCCGATTGGGTCGGAAAACCTTCTACCAGGCCGGGGATGTCGCCGATTCGAAGGTTTGCCAGAGTCTCATTCAGCGCACCCTCGACGAATTTGGCTCACTGGACATTCTCGTCAATAACGCCGGGATGATCCGTCGGGCGCCGGCTCGGGAGTTTCCGCAGAGCTACTGGGACGAGGTCATTGCCGTGAACCTTACATCGGTTTTCCGGTTGTCGCAGCTCGCAGGAGCTCACATGCTCAAAAAGAGCAGCGGCAAGGTCGTCAATATCGCATCGGTGCTGTCGTTTCAAGGGGGAGTGTTTGTGCCCTCGTATGCGGCCGCGAAATCCGGGGTAGCCGGCCTGACCCGTGCTCTAGCGAATGAATGGGCGGCAACGGGTATTAACGTCAATGCCATCGCGCCCGGCTACATGGTCACCTCGAATACGGAAGCGCTCCGTCAGGACCCCGCAAGGTCGCGGCAGATTCTGGAGCGGATCCCAGCGGGGCGCTGGGGAGAGCCTTCGGATTTGGCTGGGGCTGCCGTTTTTCTCAGTTCTAGAGCCAGTGACTACATTAACGGTCACATACTGGTAGTCGACGGCGGATGGATGGGACGATGAACACTGCAAATATCGGCAAAGCGGCCATGACAAAACAGGAAGTTCGGGAACGCATCCTGAGCGTGGGCGTCATCCCAGTTGTGCGTGCGAAGTCGGCGCGGCACGCCATGGTGGGAATTGAGGCAATTTCGGAAGGCGGGATTCCTATCGCTGAAATCACGATGACGGTACCGGGAGCGATATCGCTCATCGAGGAGGTCGTGAAGCGAATGGGATCGTCGGTATTGGTCGGGGCCGGTACCGTGCTTGACGCGTCCACAGCCCGCCAGTGTGCCGATGCGGGCGCTCAGTTCCTGGTGAGCCCAGGGTTTGACCTTGCAACCGTGGAATTCGCCCGCGACAAAGAGATTTTGATGATGGCTGGGGCTCTTACTCCCACCGAAGTGATGGCCGTCTGGAAGTCAGGAGCGGATTTTGTGAAGGTTTTTCCTTGTGGTGAGGTCGGCGGAGCGAAGTACATTCGCGCGCTTCGCGGACCTTTCCCAGAAATCCCCATGGTTCCGACCGGGGGAGTGAGTCTGAAAACCGCCGCTGAATTTATTCGGGCGGGAGCGAGCGCTCTCGGTGTCGGCGGCGAATTGGTGTCCGCAGCCGCACTTGAATCCGGCGATGCCAAGATTATCAGCGACAACGCTCGGGCATTTGTGGCTGCCGTCCAACAAGCTAGGACGACCTGAGTCCCACGGCTTGCACTAAGGTTGCACCCGCAGCAACACGACACCGTGACCAGGGACGACCGTGGAATAGATGGCTGGCGGTGAAGTGAGGTCACGATGAGTCCAGAGGTCGCGAAATCTTAATTGCTGAGAATTCGTATGTATTCCGAGGCTGGGCCAGTTAGCGGTGATGTCCGAGTCTTTAGCGGAACGGTTGAATAGTCCAACCGCTTTCGCACCGCCGTCGAGATCACGAACCCAGATCTCCTGCTCTCCCGACTGCCAGACGCGCCAGCCTTGCTGACCGAGGGTGTCCTGGTCGATGGCGATGACTTCCTTGTTGGTATCACATCGCCCCCTGCAACGGGGGAACCGCCCCGGCAACTCAAAGGGTTCGCAAAAGTGAATCTGCGTTCCGGCGAAACGCTTCATGTGACGATTGCATTAGATCAGCGTGCCTTCTCAATTTGGGATATGAATTCGAAATCGTGGAGAGTAGTGGCCGGAACTTACCAGGTTCTAGTTGGCGACTCTTCCCGCAACTTGCCTCTAAAGGCCATCCTTGCTATTTGGAATGGTGCTGGCCTTGAATCCAAGTAATGCCCGCTCAGCTGTCACACATTACGCGACGCTGCGGCTACTTGCTCTCACAACTGATTCCGAAACGGCCCCACCCAACATATTGTTGAGGTCTTTAAAAATGGATTCGAATCTGTCCAACGCCGGCGGCACGTCCGGGAGGGCGTTGAACACGGCATCCCGATGCTTAATGAAGTACTCGGACGCTGTGTATCGGCTAAATCCTGCTCCGAAGGAAGGCATCGTGCGGAATTTGTCTTCCACGACCTTGGTCACGCGCACTTCCGCCTGCTCGTCGTCTTTCAATTCCGCTGAGCCTACCAGGCCGTACGCCTTGTTCACCAGGGTTAGGTAGTTTCGCCATCCGATCACATCTTCCATATCAGCTTCTGGTTTATCGACGTACAGGGGCAAGGTAAGGACGTGCCCGTCAAGCAATAACTTCAGTCTTCCGACGCCTGCTGGGCTCTTTTTCTCTCCCAAGCTGTAATCGATCAACACCGCAACGCGGAGTTTGTTATTGCCAAACAGGCTTACGAATGCGGCCACGTTGTCGACACCGCCAACCGGGCAGACCGTCCATTGAGGGCTAAGATGAATCCGACCTCTGTTCTTCAAGGCCTCAGAAAACCCGGTCAGATAAAGCAGGTCAGAGGGCGACTGGACTATCAGACTATATTCTGCCGCAGAGAGCCTCTTGCTGATCTCGTAACCGAGAGCGCCTTGCAGGGGAAAGATCGTATCTCGATCCGTAGTGCAGACAAAGTCGCTGACCTTTGAGCCCATTGTCTGCACGTGGCCCTCGCTATCCTCAACGACAACATCTTCGACGGTTCGCACACCGGCTACGTTGTTTGAGTCGACCATGAAGGGAGAGTGTGTCGTGTATATGACTTGATAGTCTCGTTTCAGCCGCTCATCGATATATCGCAGCAAGTCCGCCTGCGCTTTAGCGTGCAAACTAAGACCCGGCTCATCCAAGAGAATGACCACGTTCTTGCCACAGCTTTTTCTTACCTGCGAGAAAAGCACCAAAAATGAGAAAAACCAGACGAAACCGCGGCTCCTGTCGTCGAAGTTCACTGAGACCTCGTGTAGAGGATTGTAAATTCGAGTATGAAGGATTCTGCCGTGGTTGAGCGGAGGAGGATCTCCAGGCTGCGCAGCATCCAGGCTGAAGAGCACGCGAAGACAACGATTCTGGGACCAGTACTCGAACATGTCATGGGTGATTTTGTTGGAGGCGGCCTCCAGCCGTGCCTTAAGAGGTTCAAACCTTTCAATGGAACTAATCTCCTCCAGGCTCGTACCCACGAAGTTCAGGAAAGCAAGGAAGACGGTTTCGCTTGGCGAGAGATGGCTTGGGTTGTTCAGCTTACGCTGCAGCAGATCCTCAAGGGCAACTGTCCCGCTCATCAAATCATAGTCACTGAAATAGAGGAATGTAGGCAGTCTCAGCGCGCTGACGGCCGCTTTGCGCGGATCCTGATCCCGAAAACTGTGAATCCTGTCGAGCATTCTGTTTTCCCGCTCCGAAGTTGAAGCTGCTGCGAGTTTCGTATGCAGATACCTCTTGAGCTCGGCGACAGTGCGATACCTGCGCGCCCGTGCGGCTTCCTCCGGATCGAGACCGGCGGCATCAATGATGTGATCGATGACTCGTGATTCATCGATTGAGATGACCCAGATAGTTCCCTTGTCATGGTAGCGCTTGTACACTTCAACCTCGCGCGAGCTCACGGTGCGAGGGCCTAGAACCTTCTCGATAGCATTTACGTCCGCATCATCGAGTTCCCAAGTCGCGGTAACAACACACGCCTCACGGCCGCGGTGGCGCTCGTCATATTCCATCAAGTAGCGACGTGGATATTCTTCAATTTTGTCGTATTCGGACAGTTCCTCGTCGTAAGGGTTCAACCGATAAAGTGCATCCAGAATCGCGGTTTTACCCGACTCATTCTTGCCAATTAGGCATGTCACCCGGTCGAGCGTAAATTCGTTGGAATCTTCGACAATCTTGAAGTTAGTAACACGTGCTTTGCGCAGTAACATCTGAGGATCTCCTTGGACGATTCGGCGCAATGAGAGGATCCATTGCACACACACGTCTCCGTGCTTGTTCTCACGGTGCTCTTCCCCAGAACGCGGGAGTGTTTAACGGGAAGCGGCTCTCGGCCAGAGACCTTAATTTACAGGGAAGTTATTGTCTCGCCCGCTAGGTTCCGTGTCAACGCGTAAAGTCTTGACGAGTCCGGTATATCCAGCTGGCCATTGTCCAATAGTACATGTACTTTGGATACACCAGTGGGGGACACAGGAATATATCATTACGTCGTCGCCGACTCCTGCTTTGTCGTTGATAGGGCCGCGTTGATGCGGACGCTGCGGGGGGTGCCTGAGCTGATTGCTATGACCGGGCGGGACCTTGCCGTTCACCTGCGCATGGCGGCGAAAGAAACTGTTCTCCTTCCACTCCGGTCGCCCGCCGTCATCTGCCACTCTGATCATCGGTCCGCGGATGACCTCTTCATAGCCGGCCGCTGCCGAGAGTTCCACCGGTTGCTGTAGATCATTGGAGGGCGCATGGTAGCGGTGAGTGCGCGCTCCACAGCGCCGATTGCGTGCCAACGCCCCGGGGTGTTTAAGAACTAATCATCTTACTGTCCCTTTACAGAAAATTTACGTCGGTTTGTAGTCACTATTCTTGACATTTGTACACCTCGGGAGGAGAGTGACCTCAAGCGCAGGCACGCAGCCTAAGGTCCTCCAGTGTAGTTGTTGCAGCCTGAACCATTATCTAGCGTATGCAGATCGAGCCAGCCCCGTTGATTGCGAGGGCGACGTCAAGAGTCATCTGCCGCCTGTCGGATTGCGCAGCGTTAGCCCTTGCTTGTCCTCAGATGACCTCGACAGAGAGCGAGCAAACTGCAGGACTCGGTTTGCCGAATGCTGAGGTCTGGCATGTGAAGTAGCAGAAAACAGGCTGACTTTTTTATTTCTTTCTGGGCCGATTTCCCCCTCAACCACACACGCCCGAACCTGATTCCCCAGAGGTGAAAAATGAGAAGGTTATTCTTGGTGGCCGCGCTGCCGCTGCTCGTCGCCCATACCGTGATGGCTGATAAGGTTGCGGTGGGCACCTGCATGCCTGAACTTACCAGCTTCACGACTATCCGGGACGCTGTGAGCAGCGTTCCGCCAGGCTCGACTATTTTAGTGTGTCCGGGTGTCTACCCTGAGCAAGTCACGATTTCGCAGCCTCTAACGCTACAGGGCATTGCCGACAGCAACCAGGACCAAGTCGTGATCACGGTGCCCAGTGGTGGTCTGGCAGCTACTGTGACCAGCATCTCTGGCCAGGCGGTCGCCGCTCAGGTGCTTGTCCAGAACGCTAACCCGGTAAACATCACGCACATCGCCGTAGACGGCACAGGCGGGGACCAGGCATGTGGAACCTCGGGCACGTGGCTGGCGGGCATTTTCTACAGCTCTCGCTCCTCCGGTACGGTAAACCAGGTGAAGGCCAATGGTCAGATGGACGAAGGCTGCGGAGTCGGGATCTGGGCAGAAAATGCCGGCGGTTCGAACCAGCACGTAACTATTCAAAGCAGCAGCGTGCATGACGTGGATGGCACCGGTATTTTTGTGGGAAGCGGTCCGACCCCTGCTCTCACCGCCATCGTCAAAGACAATTTTGTTTCCGCGCCCGGAGCCCTCGGGGTGGTGTTGAGCAACGTCCAGGGTGAGGTCACGGAAAATAACGTGAGCGATGCTCTCGCCGGTATCTTTGACCTGGCTGCCCGGGTTCATGTTTCGTCAAATACAGTCACCTCCACAGGGTTTGGGATATTGCTTCTAGCCGGTGGTACGGTCCAATCCAACGACATAGCGAACTCTGGCAACGGGATTGTCCTTGCGGCTGCCGGTGGTAACGTTCAGTCCAACCGCATAACGTTCTCGACGGTAGCCGCGATTGAGTTCGCTTGCCAAGCCGCTACGGTGGCCCACAATACGATCAACGACGCCCCCATCGGACTCAATGATGTTCCCTTGAGCTTCAACGGATCGAATACCTTCTTCAACACGGGAACGATACGCGCCGCTGGCTGCGCCGCCGCAGCGGCATTGAGCCCTTTGAAAGCGGCTACACAATTGGCTACGCCGAGTTCATTCTCTGAGTGGCGCACCCCGGCCAATCCGCTCGGTTTACGCCCGTGAGGAAAAACAGGGAGGAGGCGCCCTGATCGCTCGCCTCCCCCCAACAACCTGGAGCTTGCCGGCCTCGCGCTTTGGGGAAAGGTATTTTCTTGCCTTTTTCAGCAACTTTTTACAGAGTACCCGATAGCTTGTGAACAGCTACTACGAGATTCACGCCGAGCGCTTCCGATTCTGTTCCGGCTCTGGTCATATAATCCCGACGATGCCAGTCACCCGTCGCGAACTACTCTCCGGCTTCGCCACGGCCACTGCCGCCTTTGCAATGGCTGACGTGTCATTCGCGCAGGACACCCCAGATCTGCGCATCGATGCGGCTCGCCTGCAGCAGAGCCTTCAACGCCTCAGCGAGTACGGCCGCCCGGCCGGTGGCTCCTTCGCGGATGGCGTCAGTCGTGTCGCTTATTCCGACGCCGATGTCGGCGGTCGTAAGTATGCCATGGACCTCATGCGCGCGGCTGGGCTCGACCCGCGCATCGACGCCGCCGCAAATATCACCGCTTTTCGCGAGGGCAGCGAACGCTCGCTCAAGCCCATCCTATTCGGCTCACACATCGATTCGGTTCCTGGTGGCGGAAACTTCGACGGCGACCTCGGCTCCATGGCGGCGATTGAGGTCCTGCACACCTTGAAGGACCACAACTTGACGACCCGCCATCCCTTGGGGATTGTCATCTGGCAGAACGAAGAAGGAGGCTTGGTGGGTAGCCGTGCCGCTCTCGGTGACGCTCTGGATCTTGCGCGCCAGTACAACGGCACCCCGTTGGCCGACGGGTTGCGCAAGATCGGTGGCGACCCTTTCAAGCTCGAACAGGCGCGCATTGCACCGGGATCGTTTCACTGTTATCTCGAGCTACACATTGAACAAGGTGGCAATCTCGACCAAGCCGGTATTCCGATCGGCGTGGTTGAGGGCATCGTCAGCATCGACGAATACGAGGTAGAGATTCGCGGCTTGGCTAATCACGCCGGCACCACGCCTATGCCCGAGCGGCGGAATGCACTGCTGGCCGCTGCCAAGCTCATCGAAGCCGTCGAACAGATCGTCACTCGCGAGCCTGGACGGCAGGTCGGCACCGTGGGCCGTCTCGCGGTTTATCCGAATGCGCCGAATGTGGTGCCGGGCCTAGTGAAGCACTCCATCGAACTGCGTGACCTTTCCCCAGAGAAGATCGCCCGACTTGGGGATGAAATTCGAAAGCAAGCGCAACAGATCGCCCGCGAGACCAACACGGAGGTCATTATCAAGAAGCTTGAGAACGATCCTGCTGCTATGGCCACTCCTCAAATCCAATTTCAGATCGAACAGGCTGCGGCCAGCCTGGGCCTGAGAAGCATGCGCTTACCCAGCGGCGCCGGTCACGACGCGCAGATCATGGCCAAGCTCGGTCCCATGGGCATGATTTTTGTACCTAGCGTCAACGGTATCAGCCATTCTCCAAGAGAGCTCACTCGTTGGCCAGACTGCGCTAATGGCGCCAATGTATTGCTGCACACCATCCTCGGCGTGGATAAGCTTTAGAGACGCGAGGCTTGCGCAGGCTTCTCTTTCCTGGCGGCCTTGATTACGGCGCGCCTAATTCGGAGAGGGGGCGATTGACCCGCTCAAGGAGCAACCGTCAGCGATGAATTCTTGACGCCCACCCCCCTCCCGGTGCCAGTGTGATCTTTAATTTTGTGCTATGGCTTATCTGGGTTTTGGTCTTTTTGTAATCACCGGCATAGCGATCGGCGTTAACCCCATCCTGGTAAGCTTCCAGCCAGAAAGTCCCCGCGGGCAGAAAAGAAAAATCTACTTCCAATTCGCGGCGGTTCCAATTTGTCATGGCGCCAACGTACCAATCCTGGTCCTTTCGTCTCGCCAGCAAAACGTATTCCCCGAGCTTGGCGTCGAGCACTTTGGTGTCGTCCCACACAGAAGGTACCGGCCCCAGGAACTCCATCGCCTCCGGCTCGCGCAGGTAGTTGGAGGGACTATCAGAAAGCATCTGCAGCGGACTTTCAAAAACTACATACATCGCCAACTGATGGCAGCGGGTACCAAGTGCCATGGGACGTTCGTGAATGGGGGCAAAGGTTTTCTTGGTGGCATTCAGCATCGCGCCGGGCGTGTAATCCATTGGTCCTAGAAACATTCGGGTAAATGGCAAGGTGAGATTGTGATCCGGTTGAGACTCGGCGCTCCACTTGCTCCATTCCATACCGCGAACTCCTTCGGTAGTGATCAGGTTCGGCCACGTTCGGGTCATGGTGGCGGGCTTCTGATCGCCGTGAAAATCCACCAGCATCTTGCGCTTGGCGGCCTCGCGGCACACCTTGTGATAGAAGTTGATCAACGGTTGGTCGCTGCGCTGCATAAAATCAACTTTGATTCCCTTGATCCCCCATTTTTCGAATTGGTCGAGCGCCGGCAGGAGTTGGTCGTCGAAGGTTTTCCAGATCACCCATAAGATTATGCCGACATTTTTCTGCCGGGCATACGCCGTAAGCTCTTCCATGTTAATTTCCGGCACCACCTCCAGCACGTTGCCGAGTTTGTACCAGCCTTCGTCCAGGATGATGTACTCGACCCCGTACTTTGCCGCGAAGTCTATGTAGTACTGGTAGGTCTGGGTGTTGATTCCGGATTTGAAATCGACACCGTAGATGTTGGTGGCGTTCCACCAGTCCCAAGCGACCTTACCGGGCCGGATCCAGGATGTGTCTTGCACCTGCGAGGGCTTGGCCAGCAACCAAATCAGTTCACTGGTGATCAGGTCACCGTCTTTCCGGGCAATCCCCACGACTCGCCAGGGATAGCTGCGCGTGCCACGAGTGACAGCAATGTAGTCCGCAGCCTCGACGACTCTAAGGTCGCGGTCCGTTTCCAGTTTTTCTTTGAGTGGATACGGAGGAAAAGTTGCCGTTAGTCCGTTGCTGCCGGTGCCGCGTAGCCAGAGCCCCGGATAATCGTCGACATCGGATTCCGCAAGCGCTACTTTCACTCCGTCGGCAGCTTCAACCACAGCGGGTAGACTCGCGATGGACGTTGGAGCGATTTCGGAGAGCTTGAAAGGAAGGTATCTTCTTTCATTGTGCGAGAAAAAGCTGTCTTCCTGGGGGTAGTAAGTCACGTAATCCCCCGGGAAGTTAAAGTTGGCCTCCTCTTTGTAGACTTTGACTTCATTTTGCGGGAGTGAGGTCTCCAAGCGATAAGCCACGCCTTCGTCATATGCCCTGAACACGACGGCGTAGTCTCCCTGCATCTCCAGTCGCAATTCATTGTAGTTTTCGCGAAGTTTTGCAAATTCTCGGTGGACGGAAGGCTCGACGGTCTGATGATAGGTGCGTTCCTTCGCGGCCTTGAGCTTCGGCTGCAGACCGAGCGTGTTGTGGTCAATGTCAATCGACAAGCTGGAGTTCTCTAGCAGCGGCGTTCCCTTCAGCAGGACGTCATACTGCAGGCGGTCGCCGGTGCGTATCCGCACCTCGATCTCCTTGTTCGGTGAGAACAGGCTATGGCCGGCCTGTGCGGCCGCGTGCACAGTGAGGTAAATCAGAGGGATGAGAATGATAACTGCTTTCTTGCAGAAGAACTCCATCGAACCATCTCCCATGCCGGAATTATTCTCCGCAAAATCTGACTGGATACACTCAAACCGCACGAGCAACTCTGAATTGGCTAGTACGCAACGGCGTTGCCGCCAGAACGAGACGAGCATCGCCGCTTTGTGTATAGAAATCCGTAGCCGATTGAATCGGGCCGTTCGCTTACGTAGTCGGATATAGTAATGATCCTGTATCCCTTCTCGCAAGGCGACTCTATCCCTGACGGGGCTGCGTGGGTGCGTAGGTCGGTAGAGGTCGGGAAGCAGAATTGTTGGCAATCGGCCATTCTGTCGAGATCCATGAGGGGAGAGACGTATCCATGAAGGCTCTATTGCTTTCGGAATACCGGCGCCTGGAAGTCACCGATGTTCCTAGACCTGTTCCCGGCCCTGAAGAGGTTCTGGTTCGTGTAGCCGCTTGCGGAATCTGTGGCAGCGACGTTCACGGCTACGATGGTTCGTCGGGACGCCGCATTCCGCCGATTATTATGGGTCACGAAGCGGCCGGAATCGTTGCCGCCTTGGGTAAGGGTGTGACTGGAATTGCCGAAGGCGACCGGGTTGCCTTCGACTCTACCGTTTACTGCGGGAGCTGCGACTTCTGTCTTCGCGGGCAGGTCAACCTGTGCGATCGTCGCCAGGTTCTGGGCGTTTCCTGCCCCGATTACCGCCGGGCTGGGGCTTTTGCCGAATTTGTGGTCATTCCTTCTCGTATTGTCTACCGCCTCCCCGATAACTTGTCCTTTGCCCAGGCAGCGATGCTGGAACCGGTGGCCGTCGCTCTACATGCCATTTCCTTAACCAGGCTCGACGCGAATAGCACCGCATTGGTTGTAGGAGCGGGCATGATCGGTCTTCTCGCTCTTCAGGCCCTGCTTGTGGCAGGCTGCTCCCGCGTGATTGTAGTAGACGTCGACCCGTCCCGCCTTAAGCTGGCGGAGAACATGGGGGCGACCGCGCTCTTACAGGCAAGCGACCCCGACCTTCTCCCGCGCATCGTCCGTTTTTCCCGTGAAGGTGTGGATGTGGCGGTCGAAGCCGTCGGCAAAAATGAGACGGTTAGTCTGGCGATCAGCAGTGTTCGCAAAGGTGGCAATGTTATCCTCGTGGGCAACGTCTCGCCCGAAGTAACGCTTCCCCTGCAAAAGGTCGTAACCGGGCAAATCCGGCTCCAGGGTTCGTGTGCCTCCTCGGGAGAGTACCCGCGCGCAATCGAACTGCTGGCAAGTGACGCGATTCAGGTAAAGCCACTGATCACGGCCATCGCTTCGCTGGATGAAGGACCGAAATGGTTTGAACGCTTGTATGCGCGAGAGCCCAATTTGATGAAGATTGTGCTTACGCCTGGGATGGTTTCGTGAACAACGGACTCTTTGATCTCACTGGACAGGTTGCACTGGTGAGCGGCACCAGCCGCGGGCTTGGGCAATATCTGGCTCGCGCCCTGGCCAAGGCGGGTGCGGACCTGGTTCTCACCAGCCGAAACCGCGATCGTCTGCCGACCTTCGAGGCGGAAATAAAATCGCTCGGTCGCCGCGCCGTTTCACTCGAACTCGACGTCCGCGATCTCGAAAGCATCCAGCGCATGGTGGCCGCCGCGGAAACCGCATTTGGCCACCTCGATATTCTTGTCAACAACGCCGGATGCAATGTCCGGAAGCCCGCCCTGGATGTTACCTGGGATGATTGGAATCTGATTCTTGACACCAATCTGCGCGGCACTTTCTTTGTCTCCCAAGCCGTGGCCCCAGGGATGATCCGACGTCGCTACGGACGCATTATCAACATCGGCTCGGTCACAAGTGTTGCAGGCTACGCAGGCTTAGCCCCTTATGGTGCCAGCCGCGGTGGCATCCGCCAACTTACGATGAGCCTGGCCGACGATTGGGGTAAACATGGGATAACTGTCAATTGCCTGGCCCCGGGCTGGTTTCGCACGGAACAAAACGCTGTTCTTTACGAGAATAAAGAGTGGGTCGATTATCTCTGCGACCGCATTCCGCTGAAACGACCAGGCCAGCCTCATGATCTCGATGCCGCAGTCGTGTTCCTGGCCGCCGAGTCCAGCCGTTATGTGACCGGGCAGACCTTGCTGGTGGATGGTGGAATCTCCACAGGCGCAACCCGTGCCCTCGTGCAACCTGCCTAGACGTCCGCCAACTGTTGATCCTAGATTCGATCTTGCCTACCTCCAACTGGCATTCTTTATTCGGAACCAAAGGACCTCCCCAGGGCAATTTCCTTCTACCAGAAGGCCTATGGGCAGTAAGGCTAGGGTTCCGCCGGGAAAGTAATGGTCACTACATCATGCCCGAGGAAGTTGAATGTGACCTTCGTCGCCACCTCGACTGCCTGGCCTCCGACTATGTAGGGACGATAATGCCAGTGCAGCACCGCTCGTACCGCGGCCGCCACGAGAGGGGGAGGACCGTTGAGGACGGCAAGCTGCTTGACGCCGCCGTCAACGCCGACCACGGCTTTCAGGCTGACTCTTCCCCGCAGGGCCCGATTCGGAACAACCGGGTAGCGAAACCCGGGCTGGGGCGTTTCTGCGACCTGTGGAAGTCCCTCCGGGACCGGGCCTATGACCACCCGCGCCAGCCGCGGCCGGCTCAGGACCGCAGTCTTGCTGAGGCTCTCCGATTGCGGGCGAGAGACTGCAGGGGAGGATGGTGTGAGGCTGGAGCTCGCCGGTTCAGAATTGAGGACCGGATTGGTGACCGACGTTGGAAGCGTAGCGTCCGCAAATTCGGGTTCGACGACAGGACTGGCGCCCAACGGTTTGGGGATGGAACTCGCAGGGCGAGATTTGGGGACAAGATTTATGATGGGTTTAGGAGTAGAGGGCCCGGGTTCGAGGACACGATGAGCGGCAGACGGTCTGGGGACAGGATTCGTTGCAGGCGGTTTGAGATTCGAGGTTACCGACGGCTGAACGTTTTCCGGCTCGCCGGCAGGGGGCGATGCAGAACTCGCCGGAGCGGACTCCTGGTAGACTACGCCATCTTCCTGAACGGCGATGTCCTCGTGTTGACTGTCTCGAAAGTAAACAAAACCAACCAGCAATGTAGCAAAGGTGCCAGCGAGCACCCAGGGCAGCACGTTTTGCCAGCGCCTTCTACCCACATCGCGATATTCCTCTATCTGGAACGATTGTGTAGGTCCTGATTCGTCTGTTTCTCGCCCGTACTCTCTTGGTTCAGGAGGCGCTTCAGAAGGCGCCGGTCTGGATGCTGAAATAGACCAAACGTTGGTACTGCGTCTGCCCAAATCCGCCAGGCTGACTTGATTATGGGCCGGCGGGCTGTAGGCGACCGACATCTCTTCCAATCCTGCGGCCCGGGGCAGAGCGACTTCCGTGCTGGCGACGCTTACCTGGGGCACCCTGGTTGTGATCGATTGGGCCGCGAGTCTGGGAATTCGCATCAGACGCACATTTTCAACACTGCCTATGACAGAGGTCCTGATTATCAGCTCACGCCGGGTCATTGCTGACCAACACAATCGGTTGATCACGTTCAGTTGGCGCCTATTCAGGACCTCCTTGGGCAGCCGGTGAAAATTGCGGAAAGTCCAGAGCAAGTAGACTCGCTGCCAAAATGTCGGCCTCGCGTACGCTAGGCCGATATCTGTACGCAACTCCATGACGCCGTAGCGGATCTTGTGTGCTAGGGAACTCATAAAATAATTCAGAGTAGCGCAGCTTCGATGCTGTCTGGCTGAGCCGGGTGGCCTTGAGGAGGAAGATTTTTTCTAAATCACCTGGCTCTTAGTCTTGAATGCCGGTTTCTGGACCCCGAAGCTCGGGTAACCCGCCTCAGGATAGCGAGCCTATGGGAAGCCGTAAGTCATTCTAGGACAGGAACATGTCGAAGCCAGCACAGCATCCCGAGGCAGGCCATCAGGCTCGTCAAGTATGGCTCGGCCAGGGATGTCACGATCAGTGCCGATTCCTTACCGCCGCTCGTAAGCGGGACTAGAAGGGCTGGGCGGCTCGTAATCCTGCCCGTATTTGTTCTTGTGAGCGGGGGTCACCGGGCCTTGCATAAGACGGATAATCCCGAGCCACGAGGTATTCTCCGAAATCGTTACCTCCCGAGCCTGGTTTTTCAAATTATCCGGCAGTGAGGCTTCGGACCAGACGCGGAGCAGATATCGTCCCGGTGTTACATTCTTGAATTCCACCTCGCCGCGCCGATTCGAGATTGCATAATACGGAGTCTCCACGGCAACGACCACGGCGCTCATTTCAGGGTGAATGTTACAAAAAATGTAGGAGATACCCGGTCGATCGAAGTGCACGTCCCGGGTAGTCCCTGCCTCATACAGCCCCAAGTCGAAACGCTTTCCTTCGAAGAGCGAAAACACGTTGTGAAAAAAGGGGTCGCGATTGGGGAATTCTACCGACGAACCTACCCGTACTACGATCACATGCGGCTCAAAAGTCTTGTTTCGCTGAACCAGCCGAAGGTGAGGACGGGGAGACTCGTCGGCCACACTGGCGGCTGAGGCAGTGAGCGGCGTGAGCCAGATCACGACGTTCGAAGCTCGGCTTGGATTTTTGGGTCTGGGAGACTTCTGAAATTCAACCCTGGCTGTCACCGTGGTTGCCTGTCCCCAGGCTAAACTGCCCAGCAACAGAGACACACAAATTCCTATGTGGCGATTAAGAGGCTTGGACCGAGGGCTGCTGTTCGGGTAGCGCATATTCTCAGAACAGGATACCCATCATTAGGTTTATCTGCCCACCCGTTCGGCTCGTGAGGTCTAGAGGTGAGGTTTTTAAGTGATTATATTGGGCCGATAGCAACAGGTTCTGATGGGGCCTGTAGATGACGTTGCCAAACGCGCTGCGATTTTGTCGAAGGTCGAGCGGAAGGCCGCTACTACTCTCGCCTGTCGAAAGCGCCCGAACATCTTGGGCAATCGGATTATCCATACCGAAGGCCGCGTTGAATTCCAATTTTGCGGTGGGACGAAACTTAAGTTGAGACCATCCTCCCAGTGAATTCAGACCTTGGATTTGAACCCCCGGATAAAATATCGGGCCGCTGAGAATGGCGGAACGTCCAATTCCACCTCCCAGCGCGCCCAGGGCCTTCCCGCGGTAGAATTCGCCGCTGAACGTCCATCGCCCGCTTAGAGGAATGTCCCAATCTGCCGCACCAGCCCAGCCATCCTGATAACGGTCGAACCACCAATCCTGGCGGCCGTAATAAGCCGCCGCTCCCAGCGTCATTGGCTGACCGAACATGGGATGGCTCCAAGCCACTCGCGTGGCGTACGCCGGTTGACCGATCCTTTCTCCAGCCTGCGGGATATTCCCCCATTGCGATACGGGGAGATCACCGGTGAGGTTGTCCAGAAGTCCGAATTGCATCAAGAGATTGGAGTCCGCTCTGAGATCAAATCTGTGCTCCACTCGAACCTGAGGCACCCATTCCCACAGATTGCCCGCATAATTAAAGGCGGGAACAGCAAGCGAGCTGAATGAGGTTGGCGAAAGTGGTGTGAAGAAGGCTTCGTCCTGACCAGCAACGATGGAGGTGTTCTTCCAATCCAGGTGTGCGGTAGCAGTACGCAATCGCAATATGCCGGACGTGACGCCATTAGGAATATTTGGAAAGCCACCTGCGAAATCCAGGTGAACATCTCCTCGTGTGGTGGCTCCAGCCAAGTGCGGCCCAAACACTTCCAGGCCAATCTCGGATTGGCGAAGCGTTCCGCCAAAGCTTCCATGCGGATGGCCGGAGTAGGCGGCAGGCACAAAGGAAGGAAAATCCTGATTGTCGAAGATGCCGCGATCGCTGAACAGGTTCATCAATACGATGCCCGACAGGCGGACCCGATACTTCGAGGCACTTTCAAGCTTGGTCTGATATTGCTCGTAGATTTTCGCGCCGAGCAATTGGGAATCTTCTTCCAGCCGGCTGACTCGGTCTTCGAGAGTCGAGTTCGTGGACGGCGGCGATGCTTCATGCGGAATTTGTTCTGCAGGGCTTCGGTTGCCTGCGGCCAGTTCTGCTCTGGCCTGCTTTAACTCCTGGCGTAACGCCACCGTCTCGGCGCGATACTCGGCGGCTTCAGAACGGATTTCGACAACCGCCTCCCTCAGTTGCCGGACTTGCTCCTGCAGGTCATGCATCGCGGACAATACCCGACCGTTGGGCGAGTCACCGGGTTGCTTTCCAGGATCCTGCGCCCGAGACAAAGTGGCAAGAACGCACAAAATGAACAATGGCCAGGCAAATTTTTCAAATGCAAAAACCGATGTGATCCTATGTTGCACAGGCGCCTCCCGAGGACGACGACTAGAATTTTGCTGCAACGGATTTCATCAGGTTGGCCCCTTCCGCTGCAGGAATCCGGCACTTCATTGCGTGTCTGCCGAACCCGCACGGCTGAGGGGCGGGGCAGCAATCGTGTCCACCTCGGGTCGCGGAGAACTCGATGACACAAGCGGAAGAGCTACTTTGAAAACGGTTCCCTGGTCGGAGGTTTTCTCAACGGTCACGTCACCGCCGTGATCTTGCACGATTTTCTGCACCACGGTCAAACCAAGACCGGTGCCATTCTCCTTCCCGGAACTGACAAAAGGCTGGAAGAGTCGATCTCGAATGAGTTCCGGAATCCCACGGCCATTATCCGACACACGAATTTCGACGCCGTTGGCGATGGCTCGCAAGTTGACATCGATGCGGCCGCTCAACGGTGACACCGCTTCGCATGCGTTTAATAATAAATTGTAGAGAGCGCGCTCCAACTTTCTGGGATCAAACCAGCCTTCAATACTGCCATCGCCAACGAAGTCGATAGCAACCTGGTGGAACTCGGGACGGGATTTGATGGACTGCACCGCCCGCTGCACCGAGTCCGTGAGGTTGCCATAGGTGGGCCGCAGCGATTCGCGGGTACGGGAAAACTCCAGGAGCGAATCGATCAGGTCGGTCATTTGGTTTACGGCCATACGCACCTCCTGATACAGCTCTTCGCGCTGGTCTGCAGTTAAGCCAGCTTCGCAAAGAAATTCCGCGTTGGCGACTATGGCCGCGAGGGAGTGACGCAGGTCGTGGGAAATAGAACTGGCCATTCGTCCGATGGTGGCCAGGCGCTCCGATTCCAGCAGATTTCGCTGCGTCTTGAGCAAATTCCCTCGCATGCGGCCGAAAGCCTCGGACACCTCGGCGACTTCGTCACCACCGGTCGTGGTCAGCGGGAAAGAGAAGTCTCCCCTGGCCAGGGCGCGCACGCCTTCAACGAGTTCCTCCAAAGGTCGGGTGAAAGTATGAGAAATGAGAAACACTAACGCGCTGCCACTTAATACGGCGATTACGCCGAGCAACAACAGCAAGCGGTTCAGACGGTCCAAAAACAGAGTGGCTTGATCGTATGATTTGAGCACGCTTAAGCGCAGGGGAGGATTTTTCCCTGGAGCCAAATCCAGGGTGGTAGCCAAGAATCGCTCATTGGCCAATTGAATTCTGGCTGGCTGCAGAGGATTGGAAACCGACAGCGCGCCCGCCTGCTGCACCAGGTCCGATTCCTGAACACTGGGCAATGTGCTTCTCACGATCGTGTTGCCGTAAGAAAAAGCAACCTGGCTGGCGGCGATCCGGCTGGCTTCCGCGGTCAAGTGATCGTCGATTTCGTAGCCTACCGCCAGAAATCCCACCACCTGGTTTGCCGCCGCCGGTCCGAAGTAAATAGGTTTGACAAAGACTTCGTACAGGTGGCCCGCGCCAAACCACCATTGGCCAGAGCTGTCCTCTCCGAGCGAGGTCTGGAGAAACGTTTGGGCCAGATCGCGGCTGAATCCCCGAGTAATCGTGTGGAGTGCAACCACGTTTCCCGAACGGTTGGAGAGCACAAACAAATCACTGCCGGCGAGGCGCCACAGACGAGCCGACTCGTCCTGAATCGTAGCCACATGTGTGGTTGTCATCAGCGCGCGGACGTCCGGAAGATCGGCCAGCAGCTCTGCTGAATGGGTGAGTGTGGCTTCGCGTTCGCGCTGGAAATTCTGAAAGGTGTCCGCTGAATTTCGGAGATCGGCAAAGATTTCGTTTCGTATCTGTGTCTGAACACTGCGGCGGACAACCAGCAGGCTGGTGCACGTAAGGGCGGAGGAAATCAGCAGCATGGAAAGCAGGAACTTGGTGCGTAGTCGAAACCCTGTCACGTCAGCACTCACCCTGCGCGAAGAATACGAACCTAAGCTCAGAGAACCCGCACTCTAGCGCACAAACTTGTAACCCACTCCATGTACAGTGCGAAAATGAACCGGATTCGCGGGATCCTTCTCCAGTTTCTGGCGGATCTTAAGGATGTGGTTGTCCACCGTTCGGGTTGAGGGATAGTGCTGGTATCCCCACACTTCAGACAGCAATTCGTCCCGCGAGATTACCCGTTCCGCATTCAGCACTAGGAACTTCAGCGCGTTGAATTCGCGGGCCGTCATCTCGATCGGCTGCCCTTCCCGAACCACCTCCATTTTTGCGAAGTTAATGGATATTTGGTCGAAGGCGAACATCTCTCCTATTTCATTGCGAGCCGTTCTTCTGATCGCCGCCCTGACGCGGGCCAGCAGTTCCCGAGGACTAAACGGCTTGGTGACGTAATCGTCGGCGCCGAGTTCGAGAAGCAACACCTTGTCGGTGACGTCGGTAGTGGCGCTTAAAATGATGATGGGCAAGGTGGGGACCTGCTGCTTGACTTCGCGGCACACATCCCTGCCCGACATGGCCGGAAGGCGGAGATCCAGGACGATGGCGGAGGGTACTGTAGCGCGGAAGGCTTCTAAGGCAGACTTGCCGTCGCCCTCAACGTCAACCGCGAATCCCTCGGCTTCAAACAGCCGTCTCAAGGCCTTCTGTACAGCGCGATCGTCCTCGACGACTAGAATTCTCTCCACCGACTTGGTTGCGGTCACAGCACGCAAGACCTGCGTCGACATTTACTTAGCTTACTCCTGTTCTGCCCCGTGAGATGAGAAGACGAGGACTAGTGACATTCTTTTTACAATTTCTTGACAGGCCGCTGCCGACGAAACTGCTATTCACGATCCGTTCTCTGACCGAATCGCGTGACGGGCGCTAGCGGCTGGAAATGCCCAAGCGGCTTATTGCCTTGGAGCCCCGTTTTTGCCAACTTCGAGTCATAGTTACTAACAATCTTTTTACATCACACTGACACTTCGGTTTCTTTGCTCGCCTACTCTCTCTCTCGGTGCTGCTTGGCGGATTTGGGATTGACGACGGAATCAACCGTCGGTGAGGGTTGAAGTTCGGAAGTGGAGGTCCAAGCAACGTTAACGGTGCTGCCAATTCCCCTGTACTTTACCGCCGGCATCAGCGACGAATCGCAGGGGCTCTTCGGCATGATGAATGTCTTTAAGGGCTGCGACGGGAACTAGACGAGTCCTCTGATAGCTGCCTTGTTCAGGCCGAAAACCGGGGAGGCGCTAGGGTGGATTTAGCGGTGCTGGGGCGTCGGACACTCCGTGGAACGGCGCCTCGACATGCCACTCTCGATACACTCATCCGCTTGGTTGATATGGGACAAAGAAGCCTGTTGGGCTCCGGAGTAGTCTCCCGCCTTAGCAGCCTCAAGCAACGGCTGACCTCCCCGATTGCGCTCCCCCGCAGTGAAGTGAATGTCGACACGGTCTCTTGACGTCCGGGCTGCTGCGCTTCAGAGCTCTGCTCTGTTTAGCGGGCTCCTGTTGGCCGAGTGCGGTGAGATAGTTTCGCTGGCCCGCGAACGGTATTTTGCGAAGCGTCAGACGATTTTCCGTCAGGGTGATCCGGCGAAGTTCATCTTCGTGCTCGTCTCCGGTCGAGTGAAGATTACTGAAACAAGCCACAGCGGCGTCGAGGTGATCTTGAGCATAGAGGAAGCTGGGGAGGTCATAGGCGAACTTGGGGCAATGCCGGATGCTTCTCGCACCCGAACCGCCCAAGCATTAGAGCGAAGCCATATGCTCATGTGGGAAGCGGGGGAATTTCAAACACTCCTTGAACGATATCCTGCGCTTGTCCTCAACTCGACTCATATATTAAGCGAGCGCCTGCGGGTACTCGAGGAGCGTTTCCAGGAACTCGCCACCGAACCGGTCGCGCCACGATTGGCACGAACCCTGGTCCGCCTTCTCGAGCCAGACGAGAATGGCACACGAAAACCTGCTCCTATCAGTCTCTCTCGTGAGGAGCTGGCGCAGATGACGGGCATGACCTCCTTCACGGTCAGCCGCCTGCTATGTGATTGGGAGCAGCGTGGCATCATTTCTAACCACCGCAGATCTGTGCTCATTAAAGATCTACCAGGCCTCAGAACGCTTGCGAGCGGCACGGCCTGACTTTCCTATTGGGCCGAACCAGTCCATTCAGGTGACGTGAGTGGGCGAAACTCCATCGCCAGAAGATTACTTGACAACAGCAGCGATGCTGGATAAATTATCCGCCCTTGCCCATTTTATCGTCCTTCAGCTCCGGAGGCGACTCGTATGACTACCTCGCGTCTCGTTTGTCTATCTTGGGTGCCATCGAACTGGATTCGCGCCGCTGTTTTGGCCGTGGTTTGCCTGCCTCTTCTGTTGTCGGCACAGGTCTCCACCACCGGAAAAATCACAGGTGTCGTGACCGACGCTTCCGGGGCCGTCGTGCCCAACGCGACCGTGGAGGTGAACAGCCCGGCCCTGATGGTTCCGCGCAGCACCAAGACTCATTCAGACGGCAGCTTCCTGTTTGATTTGCTACCACCCGGCCCATATGAGCTGGGCGTGACGGCCGGCGGTTTTCAGACCGTTAAGCGCACCAATATCGTTTTGACGGCAGGGTTTACGGCGACCGTGAACTCTCAGCTCACCGTCGGCGAGCTGAAGCAGACCATTGAAGTCGAGAGCGAGCCGGCCGTCGACGTGCAAACCGTCGAGACGCAAACTACTTTCGACCAGCGCTTGCTCCAGGAAATCCCCAGCGGCCGCGATCCGTGGTCAACGGTGGCACAAATGCCGGGCGCCACGCTAGACAGGTTTGACGTCGGCGGCAACCAAAGCATGCAGCAATCCACCATGGAGGTGCATGGCAGTACCCCAGGCGAGCAGATATTCAGCTTCAATGGCCTCGACCTGAACTGGCCTGGCGCCAATGGTGGTTACACGCAGTTTTATACCAACCACGATTCATTCCAGGAATTCCAGGTCGTGTCGGACAGCACGCCAAGTTCAGTTTCAATTAGCGGAATCTACATGAACATGGTGACCAGGTCCGGCTCAAACACCCTGCACGGAAATCTGGCGGGCTACTACAGCACCATGGCCCTTGAGGCCGGCACGAAGTTTCCAACTTTTCAAGGAGCCGATGTCCCTGCAGGATCGCCGACCGTCATGCTGCGCGATACAACCGTGAGCCTGGGCGGGCCGATTATCAAAGATCGGTGGTGGCTGTTCGGGTCGTATCGAAGGTACGACCTGCGCTCGATTTTTCTGGCCGTTACAGATAAGAATGGCAATCCGATCGCAGATCCCAACCACCAGACCAATACCGACCTGCGCAGTGATTGGCAACTGAATTCCAGGAACCGGTTGAGCTTTATCTGGCTCTACAACGAGCAAAACCGGTTCTTCCGCCGGGATTCGGCGTTGGTGAGCCCGGAAGCCTCCTGGCGGCAGATCGAGCCCGCCTACATTCTGCAGGCACTGTGGACCAGTCAAGTCACCAACAACTTACTGCTTGATGTTCGCGCCGGGTACAACAAAGAAGTATTTCCTCTTGGTCCACAACCCGAAGTCAAGGCCACCGATTTCAACCACACAGACCGCGTTACAGGAACCCAGACCGGAGCTGCGCAGAGCTATTTCTCAAATCCTGCGTGGCTGTTCAAAATCGCCGCAGGGGCCTCCTGGTATAGGGGCTCGCTGGCCGGTACCCACAACTTTAAGTTCGGCTTTGAATGGGGCGACAACTACAACCCATACATTCAGACCGTGAACCAGGGAATCAACGCGTTTTACGACAACGGCGTTCCGGTTCAAGTCACCGCTTTCAATACGCCTTTCACCGCCAAGTCATACTTCCATGACACCAGCGCCTACGTGCAGGACGCATGGACCATTCGCCGGAGATTTACGCTGAATCTTGGCCTGCGCTTCGACCGCTTTATCAGCTTCTATCCCGAAGAGGCGATCGATCCGAATCTCACCTTTCCCGATCTTTTCCTAACCAAACCTTTCCCGGCATCAGGAAATTTGGTCACCTGGAACAACGTTGCTCCCCGCCTGGGCTTGGCCGTAGACATAACCGGCCGCGGAACCTCTGTTCTGCGCGTCAGCTATGGCCGCTTCTACAAGATGGAAGGTACCGGCCTGGTCGAGACGGTAAACCCGGTTGGATTTAGCAGTAAGACATTCACTTGGAACGATGCCAACGGGGACAAGATACCGCAGGTCAACGAGTGGAAGGTCGGTACTCCCATTCAACAGTCCGGTGGGGCGGTCGGTACCCACATTGATCGCAGTCTAAGCCGGCCCTACTCTGATTCTGTCACTGTAAGCTACGAACAACAGGTCTGGCAGGATCTCGGGCTCGGTGTAAGCTACTACTTCCGCAAGAAGAAGAACCTGTTCGGAACCACGAACCTGGCGGCTCTCCCGTCTAACTACACCTCTGTTACACAGTACAACGACGGCACACCGATCGTTAATCCTCTCAACAACTCTCCCCTGACGCTCTTCAACCTCGACCCGAACCTGGTCGGAGCGTCGAATTACGTTGTAACCAACATCCCCGCCTTGGACGACAACTCTTATCATGGATTGGAGTTCACGGCGGTCAAGCGCCTGTCTCACCATTGGCAGGTCCTGGCTGGCTTTACTGTCCAGCGCCAAAAGGGTGCCTACGGCCGCGGCTACTCCGATGATGCCTACTTCGACAACTTTAACGACCCAAACAACAGCATCAATCGCCGCGATAATTACCTGAATTTTGATTCCACCTATGTCTTTAAGGTCGACAGCACCTATGAGCTGCCGTGGGGGCTCAGCACCGGCGTGAACTTTCAGCACTTCACGGGATATCCCATTCAGCCGGTTGCCTATCTAGGCGGTGGCACACTGCTTAACCAGGACTCTGAGCAGATCATTCTCCAGCCCGCCGGCGGAGTGAGGCTGCCGGGCGTAAATCTGCTGAACATACGCCTCGCCCGTGATTTCAAGGTGCGGGACCGCTTCACGATTAAACCGCTGATTGACTTGTTCAACGTGGCCAACCAGCAAACCGTGATAACCGTGAATCCGACTCTTCCTTCTACGTTCGGCGACCCGAGTTCGACTTATCTGAAGCCGATTAACACCATCAATCCGTTTATTGCGCGAATTGGGTTGAAGATTGACTTCTAGCGAATCCCGGCTATTCCTGTCTCTGAGAATGTGAGGCGGATATAGATCGCATCCGCCGTAGCCGTTGGAGGGATCATGTTCGGATGGAAGCAAAGGCTTACAATCCTGTTAGCAATCGCCGCCCTTGCCTCGATCGGTAGGGCTGCCGCTCAAGACAAGACTGCTCCCGGCCTCACCATCGATCAGCTGATCGAAATCAAACATCCTTCGAATCCTGTCTGGTCGCCGGATGGTTCGCATATCGCGTTCCTCTGGAACCGCGCAGGAGTTACGAACCTCTACCTTGCCGCGGCCAATGGGGCAGACGCGCCGGTTTCGCTTACATCGTTTAGGGAGCGACGAGTCTCCCATGTCTTCTGGAATCGCAGCGGCGATACCCTGTATTTCGCACACAAGGGCAATTTGTGGCAAGTCGCGTCGACTGGGGGACAGGCGCGGCAAGTGTGGTCGTCCCCACCGACGGAAACCGACTTTGCTCCTTCCCCGGACGGTGCGCGTGTGGCTTTCGTGCGCGAAGGCGCAGACGGGTCGGG
>Ga0066691_10000021_pt1 | contig 29782 bp, 18 predicted proteins | sample GraSoiAngelo_140_FD_66671 | JGI IMG/M metagenome (GOLD analysis project Ga0066691, IMG submission 66671) | Grasslands soil microbial communities from the Angelo Coastal Reserve, California, USA - 14_0929_12_30cm | ecosystem: Environmental > Terrestrial > Soil > Grasslands | place: USA... | reverse complement strand
CAAAATGAGCATGTCCAGAGTTCCCTCCGACGAGATCACTCGGCTTGTCCGCCATCGTCGCATTCCCCCTGAGGTTCAGGAGGAAGAATACATCTCTCCTACTGATTGTCAAGAGGAGAACGACTGAGAACAACGACCGTCTTCACTTTGACAGACCACCGTAAGGGTCATGAACCACCACCCCTGCTCTAAAGACGGGAACGTCGGCGAGCGGACCACCACAGAAAGCCATTCGCGATAACATATATACTTAGCATTTCTGTTACTTTTCGGTTCGTTCAGCGGGGATTGACTGATGCGCGGCGGGGTCCTGTATCACCGTGGGGGTGTGCCTGCTTCGCTAGTCCCTGGTCGTTCGCGGCGGGCCGCGGACGCGCCTGGCAGAGCCCCCTGGTCGCGACCTTCTTGGTGCAGGGTTTAGGAATCCCAGGCGCGGCGGTGATCAGCGCGGCGTTCATTATCACGCCCGCGGCCGGGTTGCTTTTCTTCCTCGTTCAACGGGTGAGCAGGCCCGGCACGACCGGCCGTGTCCGCACCTTGGTGCGCCTCTTTCTCGATCCGCCTGCCGATTCAGGCGCGCGGAATGGCCGGAAAGTAGCGCTCTTCCAGGATGATGCGGTGGTGCAGCTGGTGGCCCGCGGTGATGAAGGCCAGGGCGCGCACGGTCACTTCTTTCTCATTGGCCGTGCCGCGCCGCGACCAGACCTCTTCCTTGAACGAACGAAACAAGCTGATGCTCGAGTTGCGTACGGCTCCAAACTCCTCGGCCAGGCCCGCGAGTGTCCGCTCGCCAAATCCGCCACTGCGCACGTAGTCATCCTGCTCGAATCCGGGAAGCAGCGTTTGGTCGCTGCGCGCAAACCGCAATGCCCGGTACGTAAAAATGCGTTCGGTATCGGTGATGTGTCCGAGAACTTCCTTTACCGTCCATTTTCCCGGCGCATACCGGAAACTCCCGTCCCGCTCGCTTCGCCCCGCAAACAACTGCAGCATCTGCAGGCGTTGCGATTCGAGAACGCTCAATACATCGGACCCCGGAACTTTCGATATATAGTTCGCGTAGTAGTCCGCGTATTCGCTCGCTTCCGGTCTTTTCATGATGGAACCTCTCTCCTGGAGACGGAATTATAGCGCGGGGAGGAACTCCCAGGCACTTCGAAGTCGGCCGGGCGCGCCGTAGGGAAAGATTAGATTCAGCTTGCGCCAGAGGGCCACCGCCATTTCGTCGGCCGACTCGCCTCCTACGGCAATGTGTCCCCGCACTCATCGCCCTGCGGCAAATTTTCCGCTGCCGGGAGCGAATCTGTGCTTTTTGTTTGGCCCTCCTTATTGCAAGATAGCGCCTGCCTATGAGCACATCCGATCGCACCACCATGCGCGTTGCTTTTCAGGGCGAACCCGGCGCTTTCAGCGAAGCCGCCGCAATCCAGCTTCTCGGCGGCGAAATCAGAACGGTGCCCCGCGCAACGTTTGAAGCCGCTTTCACGGCCATCGCCGAAGGCGCCGCTGACGCGCTCCTGGCTCCCGTGGAGAATTCTCTGGCCGGCTCCGTCGTGCGGGTGTTCGATCTGCTGATGGAAAGCCGGCTGGCGATTGTCGCGGAGACGATTCTGCCGATCGAAATGCAGCTCATCGCGGCTCCCGGCGCGTCGCTTGCGGATATCCGGTCTGTGGCGTCACATCCCATGGCGCTGGCCCAGTGCGAACGTTTTTTCGCTGCACATCCCCAATGGAAGCGCGTTCCCGCCGAAGACACCGCCGGTAGCGTGCGCGAAGCGCTGTCTCGCGGAGACAAATCCTCAGCCGCCATCGCCGGGCGCCGCGCTGCCGAGCATTATCACGGCGTGATTCTTGCCGAAAGCATCCAGGACAACGCCGAGAATTTCACCCGCTTCGTGCTGCTACTCCCGGAAAAAGAAAGCGCAACATGGATTTCTCCCCAGGCTCGCAAAGTTTCTCTGGCCATGCGCCTGGCCCACCGCCCCGGCGCGCTCCTCGCCTCCCTCGAGCCCTTTGCCAAGTACGGAGTCAATCTCCTGAAGATCGAAAGCCGTCCCATCCACGGCCGCCCCTGGGAATATCAATTTTTCATCGACGTCGAAGCCGAGACACCCGCCCGTCTCGATGCCGCCCTCGCCGAAGTGCGCTCCGCCACCAGCGAACTCCGCGTCCTCGGCCGCTACCTCGCCGCGTCTCGCTAGACCCGGCGTGTCCGACAAAAAAGAAGGCCGGATGGACTGTCCGCCTTCTTTTTGTGGCTTCCTAAACTTCCTGATTTCTCTTGCCTAGCAGTAGCTGCACTCCGCTTCACCCATACCGCCTGCGATGCCGTCCTTCATCCGCCGCAAACGGCGCCCCAGCCGCTCGGCCATCTGGTGTCTCGCGCGCCACAACCGCGCTTTCAGCGTATTCTCCGTCACTCCCAGTTTTTTGGCGGCTTCTCCGGTCGAGTAGCCCTGCACTTCGCGCAACACGAACGCGGTGCGCAAGAGCGGTGAGAGCTCGTCCAGATTCTCGCTGATCATCTCGCGCAGTTCGGTCCCGGCGAAAACTTGCTCGGGATTCGGTCCGTCATCCGCGAAGCGCTCCGCAGCGGGCAGCTCGTCCTCGCGCGGCGTTTCGTCCAACGAAACTGCCGGACGCGACTTCGCGCTCCGCCGCCGCATCAGCGCGGCGTTGATCACGATGCGCGTCAGCCACGTCGAAAACTGCGAGCGGCCCTCGAACCGCTTTAGATTGCGGTACGCCGAGAGCAGTCCGTCCTGCAGGGCGTCTTCGGCGTCTTCCGTGTTTCCCAGGACGCGTAGCGCGGTCTGAAACAACGGCCGCTGATAACGGCGAAATAAGGCTTCCACCGCTTGCTGGTCGCCTCGCTGTCCGGCGCGGATCAAGTTTGCTTCATTTAGTTGTATTCCCACTGCCGCTTGCGTTGCCATGGTTGTCCCCCCGTTCGAATCAAAACTTGGCGCGACCTCTAGGCGCAGAAACTCTTTCTCTCAGTGAACCGGCACTCCTCCAGCCGGCACTCTCGGCTTCTTCATCAGCACCAAAATCGGAATCACCGCAAAAAACACCACGCCTAGCATTTTGAAATTATCGATAAACGCCAGCATTACCGCCTGCCGCTGGATGGTGCCGTAAATCATTCCGTGCGCTTGGGCGCTGGCGTGTGCCGCCGTCGAGCCCGCGGCGATCAATTTCACTTGTGTCCCGTTCAGCGTGTGGTGATACGCGGCGCTGAAATCGCTGACGTGCTCCATCAGCCGCGACTGATGAAATTGCGCTCGGCGGTCCAGCATCGTCGTTACCGTCGCAATACCCACGCTGGCTCCGATGTTGCGCGCCAGGTTGATGATTCCCGTGCCCATGTTGCTCTTTTCTTTTGGCACGTAGGCGAACGCCGCCACGTTGATGGGAATGAAAAGAAACGCCAGCCCAAAGCTCTGCAGCATGCGCGCCCGCACCGCGTGTCCATAGTCCAACCCAAGGTCCCAGCCGGCCATCACAAACAGCGCCGACGCCGACACCATGCACCCAAAGGTAATGAGCACCCGGGTGTCCACCTTGGACACCAAAATTCCCACCACCGGCATCATGCACATGATCACCGCGCCGCCCGGCGACAGCGCCATGCCCGCCAGTTGCGCGGTGTATCCCAGCAGTTGTTGGAGAAACTGTGGAATCAATACCGTGCTGGCATACAGCACGAACCCCAGAAAGAACATGGCCGCCGTGGCGATCGCAAAATTGCGGTCTTTCAGCATCCGCAAGTCCACCACCGGCTCCTTCTCACGCAATTCCCAGAGGATTCCCGCGATCAGCCCAAAAATCATCAGCGCGAAAAAAACGCGAATGAAATTCGACGACAGCCAGTCCTCGCGCTGTCCCTTGTCGAGAATAATCTGCATGCTCCCGAGGCCCAGGCTGATCAACCCGATGCCGATGTAGTCGATCCGGAATCCCGCTCTCACATTCGCTTTCTTCATATACGGCGGGTCGCTGATCAAAAAGTTGGTCAGCACCAGCGAAACGATCCCCACCGGTACGTTGATGTAAAAAATCCATCTCCACGAAAAGTTGTCGGTAATCCATCCTCCCAGCCACGGCCCGATGGTTGGCGCCACAACCACGGCGAGCCCATACACCGCAAACGCCATGCCACGCTTCTCCAGCGCGAAAGTGTCGTTCAAGATCGCTTGCTCGCTCGGCTGCAACCCCCCGCCGCCCACGCCCTGCAAGATCCGGAAAATCACCAGCACGCCCAGGCTCGGCGCAAGCCCGCACAAGAACGAACTCAGCGTAAAAATCGCCACGCACGTCATGTAGAACCGCTTCCGCCCGATTAATCCCGAAAACCATCCTGAAAGCGGCAACACGATGGCGTTGGAAACCAGATACGACGTCAGCACCCAAGTCGATTCATCTGTACCCGCGGACAGGTTTCCCGCAATATGCGGCAGGGCCACGTTGGCGATGGAGGTGTCCAGCACCTCCATGAAGGTCGCCAGCGTCACGGAGACGGCGATCACCCAGGGATTGATGGTCCCGTCCGGCATCCGCAACTTGGCTAGTATCCTGTCTCGCATGGCAATCGAATCTCGGTCCCGGCTGTTACTACGTATTACCGTTCAAATCCCTTTCCTTATTCCCGGTTTAATTGGTAATCACCGTCGCGTCCACATTCATTCCCGGCCGCAAGACCGCCTGCCGGGAAGGGATCGGGTCCAGCACGATCTTGACGGGAATCCGCTGCACCACTTTCACGTAATTTCCGGTGGCGTTTTCCGGAGGGAGCAGGCTCAGCAGGGATCCGGTGGCCGCGGCAATCGAATCCACTCGTCCGCTGAAGGTCTTGCCGTAGGTATCCACCTTCACTTCTGCTTTCTGCCCGGCCTTCATGTTCCGCAGTTGGGTCTCTTTGAAATTCGCCGTCACCCACACGTTCTCGAGGGGCACGACCACCAGCAATCCTTGCCCTGCCTGGACGATCTGTCCCGGCTCCACCTGCTTGTGCGTGGCCACGCCATCGATGGGAGCGGTGATCTCCGTGTAGCTCAAATTCAATTCCGCCGCTTGGAGCGCCGCTCGTGCCTGTTCGACCTTGGCGAGTTTCGCCTGCGCATCCGCGGCCCTCATGCTCACCTGCTTGATATCCGCGTGCGCCGAGGCCACTCCCGCTCGCGCCTGCTCGACTCGTGCCTTGGCGGCATCCAGTTGCGCCTTGGCAACGTCCACGTTGCGCTCGGCCTGCGCCAGTCTTTCTTGGTCCGCCTTAAGCGCGCTCGCGGTCGCATCCGCATTGGCTTTCGCTGCGTCGTACTGCTGTTTTGAAATCTCACCCTTCTGCATCAGCGGCAAGTAGCGCGCCAGATCCGCCTTGGCCAGCTCGGCATTCGCCCGGCTCTTCTCCACGTTGGCCTGCGCCCACGCCAGATCTGCCGTCTGTGCCTGCTCGTAGGTAACCTGTGCTCGGGCTAGGTCCGCCTGCGCCCCCAGGAACTGCGCATCTGCACTGGAACTCCCGCTGGCCACGTTTTCCCGTGTGCGCGGCACGTCCACTCCCGCGGAACGCGCTTCGCTCTCTGCCAGCGCCAGCGACGCCTTGGCCTGGTCCACTGCCGCCTGGTAATCGCGCGCATCAATCTTCACCAGCACTTGCCCGGTCTTCACCGCCTGGTTGTCGTCCAACAGTACTTGGGCCACGCGCCCGTAGACTTTCGATGCCAGCGGCGTGATGTGTCCGTCCACCTGCGCGTCGTCGGTGGTCTCGCGGTTATGGTAATAGACGAAGAGACCGGCTATCGTCGCCAGTACCACCGCCCCGCCCCCCATGAGCAGCCGCTTCACCTTGGGGTTGGCCAACCCTTTGGGCTTCTCCTCGAGCAACAACTCTTCTGTAACCCGCGGCATTTTTGTCGCATTTTCGAATCCAACTTCGATCTCAACACTCATGGTTCCCCCGCTTACTTGGCGTAAACTTTTTCCATTTGTCCTATCGAACGCGCCAGGTCCGCACGCGCCTGATTGAAGCGGTATAGCGCCGCAATCTGGTTGTCATGCGCGCGGGCCAGCGAATCCTGCGCCTGAATCACTTCGATGTTGTTCGCCACTCCCGCTTTGAAGCGGTCCCGGGCCTGATCTACTTCTTCCTTCGACAGTTGCACGCCCAGGTTCGCCACTTGCACTTCATTGCGCGCCGATTGCAGATTCAGCAGCGCCGTTTTCACATCCAGGGCGATCTGGTTCCTCAAGTCGTCTTTCTGTTGGCCCAGCTTTTTGATCTCCAGGTCCGCGCGGACGATCTCCGCGTGTATCCGGCCACCGGTAAACAGCGGCATATTGACGCTGGCTTGATAGGTGTAGGTGGGCAGCGTAGTGTTTCCCGAGGTGCCCAAGTATGTGAAATCCCCGTCGAACCGCAACGAAGGCAGCCGCGAATCTTGCGATGCCTTCTTCTGATATTCCGCGGCCTTGATCTCGGATTCGAGCGCCTTCCACTCCTGGCGCTCCGCCAGCGCGAGTTCGATGCTCGGCTGGACTTCCGGCTGCGGGGTATCAAAAAAACTCAAAGAATCCCCCAGCTCAATGGCCTGCCGCGGATCCAGATTCAACAAACGGATGAGTGCGAAGAGCGATGTCTGACGGTCCGTTTCTGCCTCGATTAGCCGTTGCTTTTCGTTTTGCAGCTCCACATTGGCGCGCAGCGTGTCGATCCCTGTACCCACGCCCTCTTTTTGTAAGTCCGCCGCCTGGTCGTACAGCGCCTGCGCCAGGCTCACGCGCGATTCTGATGCCTGCACATTGGCCACCGCGCGCAGCGTCCCGATGTACTGCGAAACCACTAACAGAATCACTTGCTCTCTCGTCGAAAGGCTGGTCGCTTTGCTGGAGCTCACCGTATTTCGCGCCGCTTGGTATCTCCGCCATAGTGTCAGGTCAAAAACCGGCGTGCCGAAGCGGGGACCCGCGGAAAACACTTGATACGGTCCAAGGCTCTTGGGAAATCCGGGAAACGGCGTCTGGCCTCCGAACTGCGCCTGCAGGTTTACTTTCTGCGCTTCGTCGGAGACCTTGGCATTCGCTTGCGGCAGAAGATCGGCGCGCCGAATGTTGCGGTCTTGTTCGCTCTGGGCTGCTTGCAAAATCGCGATTTGCACCGTGGGATTCTGCTTAAGCGCCAGCCCCACGGCTTGATCCAGGGTCAGCCGCAGCACCTCGGTGGGTGCCTTCCCCGGCAAGGTGCTCTGCTTGTTTCCACCCTGGGCATGCGCCACCGTGGGCCCCAGGACCAAACTGAACAACGCCGTGTAAAAAATAATGTGCGAGCGCTTGGGACGTTCCTTGGCTCCCGGGCTGGCATCTTGCTTCTCGCGCGCCACGATTTCGTGCACGATGGCTTGATTCAGGCAGCCTTCCGCGACCAACTGGCCACCCTGGCGGTGGATTTCCATCAGCAATGCTTTTCCGGCAGCATCGATGAAACTCACGGCACAGAGATTCACGTGAAACTTCTCGCGCGGCGAGGCCGCGTGCAGCTCCCGCCAACACTGCTCGAGCGCTGCCACCCAGGGCCCTGCCAGCCGACCCTCGACGGTAAGGAAAGTCTTTCCGCGTTTCTTCTCGGTTGTAATTCTTAACATGAATGCCGCCGTGCTCGCGGTGTGTAGATGCATGAGGATCACCATCCGATGCAAATGTTTGTTAATGCATAAGCTAAACTAAAATAAGCACTTACTTCTCATTTAGGGGTGGGGATCTGATTCAGATATGCCCATATATGGACTTTCTATCAAATATGGTCTATGAAAGCGTGACCATATATGGTCTGTGCTGCTTTGGGTTGTGCCCCCTACTTCACGGCTGGGCCCTCCATACGCCGCAACCCGAGTTGTCCGTCCATCTCCACCAAGGTCTAGAGAATCTTGGTGTTCACGACGGTTCCTCGCTCCGGATATCCTTTTTCCCCAGGATGCGTGCAACACCAATTACCGGGCCCCAGAATTCGTTGACCGGTGTACAGCAGGGGAAGCGGTTGGGGCTCCGGAACGCCGGAGACGTGCGCTCAGGCTCGAAACGGCTCGGCCAGGGTCAGGGTGACGACCGGCAGCCAGATAGCGCTCGCCGGTGACAGCGTGATCCTGAGCGCAGCAGAGCATTTCCTACGCTTCGTTGTAAACCGGCAGTCGAAATCTCAGGAACCCTACTTCTTCACGGCAATGGCCTGCAATTCGAAATGCCCGCCCCGCAGGAGCGATCCGGCTCCGATGAATTCCCGCGCTGGCAAATCTTTGGTGGTGAAGTAGCTCTTGTAGATGGGATTGAATTTCTCGAACAGTGCGAGGTCCGTACATGCAATCTGCACGTACACCAGGTCGTCCATGCTCATCCCGGCCTGCGCCAGTACCGCTTTCTCCCCGTCCAACAGGTTTTTGATCTCCTCCTCAATCTGCTCCGGCGCTTTTCCGGTTTTCGGATCCAGACCAAGCCGCCCCGCCAAGTACAGCGTATTCCCGGAGAGAATTGCGTCGCTGAACGGCAGTTGTGCAGGCTTATCTGGAAGATTGATGGCCTTCCGCGTGGGCTGTATCGTGACCTGCGAAAACGCGCCGTGCACGGTAAGAATTCCCGCCACCGCCAAAACCACCACGAGGAAACTAATGCGACGATTCATTTTCCCCTCCCTTCGAATGACCTGCCGCGTGAGTGTAATACCCAGGTGCGCGTTCGGCAAGCCGTCGGCCGAAGCCCTGCTGGCCCCGGAAGACCACCGGCTGCGTGGTATCTCGGAACTCATTCGAATTTGAACGCGATGAACCCCCTGCGAATGAAGTACAGCGAAGTGAGGCCCACGCCCAGCCACAGCAGCACTCCGAGAAGAAGCGGCCGCCACCCCACCTCCTTCAGCGTAGCGCGGGAGATTCCGCTGCCGATGAGGAACAGTGTTGCGGTGAGGCCGAGTCGTCCTAGCGTGAAGAGCCAATTGGCGGGATGCTCGAACGCGGGGAAATAGGTGTTGAGAATCGTGGCGAGAACGAAGAAGGCGATGAACCACGGGAGCTGCGGGCGGGGCCGACTGTCCCCACGAACGGGAACGTTCTGGGAGCGGTTGTGTTTGATGGCCGCCGTGGCCAGCGCGAGCGGAACGATCCACAGGGCGCGGGCAAGTTTTATGGTGGTGCCAATCACCAGGGCCTGGGAGCCATACTTTGTGGCGGCGCCGACGACGGAACTTGTGTCGTGGATGGCCAGTGCGGCCCACAGTCCGAATTGCGATTGCGAAAGATGGAGGGCGTTTCCGATGGGCGGAAAAATCAGCAGAGCGATCGAATTGAGAATGAAAATCGTGCCGAGCGATACCGCCATTTCTTGTTCATCGGCTTGAAGAATGGGGCCGATGGCGGCGATGGCGCTGCCGCCGCAAATCGCCGTGCCGGCGGTAATCAAGAACGACGAATTGCCGCGCACCCGCAAGAGCTTGCCGAGCGCCAGTCCCGCCAGTAGCGCAAACGAGATCCCCAGCGCGGTGTACATAAATCCGCTGCGGCCCACGTTCAGGACTTCGTGGAGATTCATGCCGAAGCCGAGGGCTACGACGGAGCCTTGGAGAAGAGTACGCGCTATACCGCGGCTTTCATTGATGTACGGGTGCGGGAAGCTGAGACCGAAGAGAATTCCCAGGGTTAGCGCGACGGGCGGAGAGAGCGATCCGGTGAACGAAAGCGCGAGCGCGAGGATAAAAATAATTTTCGGAAAAGTGGGCATGGACTGAGAAAAGAGTATCAGGCGGGGCGGCGGATGAGCCAGTGTGCCGCAGTTTGCTGGTGCGCGTTGAACACGATCGGCGACACCCGAGAATTCGAGATCAAGCCGGCGGGAGTGCCAGGAAAAAGAAAAAAAAGATGAGTGGCGAGCTATTCGGGGGGTTTCTCAGGCGACCGAGAGGCGGTGGGTTGAGCGGGCGGTGGGGGAGCTGCGGCCGCTGCCGGCGCGTGAGGAACACCCGAGAGGGCAGCGATGATTTTCTCGGTGGCGCCTTTGCTGATTTGACAGTTGCGATCGTAAATGCGGCATTGCGCGAGAGTGTATTGGCAGCCGCAAGTGCATCCTTCGGCGTTGAATTTGTGGAGGGCCACGATTTTTTGTTCCGGCGTAAGTTTAGAAAGATCGACCCCGGGGAGCTCGGTGGCGCGGACGGCGTTCTTGATGAAGATCTGCCCGGTGTCGTCGAAAGTTTCTACCTTGACGTTGCCGATGGGCAAGCCGAGGAGCGAGCGGACTTCTAATTCATAGAGCATCGGGTTGTGCAGCCCCTCGTGCTTCTGAACAATGCGTCCTTCGGTATCGAGGAGAAAGGACGTGGGAAGAGCCGCAATCCCCCCGTACTGTATACGGATGTCATTGGGAGCGAGCGCCACGGGATAGTTGATACCGTATTTGGCGACGACTGTCTTGATGGCCGCGGCATCGTCATCGTCGACGATGAGGCTGAGAATCTGGAAGCGGTCCTGGTATTTGGCCTGGAGACCGATGAGATCGTAAATCTCCGCTCGGCAGGGTCCGCACCAGGTGGCCCAGAAATTCAGAAGGACGACCTTGCCTTTGGAGTCCGCGAGTGTGACGGGTTTGCCATCAAGGCCGGTGAGTTTGAAGTCCGGGGCGGGATCGGGCTTGCCAACAAAGCGGATGACGGGTTGCTGGTCCTGCTGAGCAGCGGCATGGACCGGAAAAAAGCTAAGAAGTAACCAAGCAACGACAGAAAGAAGGGGGTAGCGATCGTGAGCGTTTCTCATGGCGTCATCTATAGGAGAGCACAGTGGAGCGACGACGCCAAGAGGACGATTGGAATTTCTGGTCTACAGATTACCCCCTCCCTGTCTTTCGGAAACTGCGGCATTCGACTAGCTGGTACTCGCAGTACTGCGAAATTTCGCTGGGGCTCCAAGGATTTGCTGCCGCATGAGCGCGGCAAAAACTCTATCCATTTTATTTTGACTCCGTTAAAAGGATAGCGATAAGGCGGAAGTTGAGGCGCTCAAGTCAAGTGTTACGGCCGAGACGGCGCGGCAGAGGCTACGGCGGTGTTGCCGATGGCGTCACCATTGACCACCAGCTCGACGCGGCGGTTGCGCTGGCGGCCTTCGGCGGTGTCGTTCGAAGCGACCGGCTGCGTTTTGCCGAAGCCGCGGGCGGTGATGGAGGAGGCCGGGACGCCTTGCTCGGCGAGAAAATCGCGGACGGAATCGGCGCGGTGGTCGGAGAGCTGTTGATTGAATTCGTCGCCGCCCACGCTGTCCGTGTGGCCTTCGATCTGCAGCGAGAGGCCGGCATGCGCGAGGACAATCCCGGAAATTTTGGCTAGTTTTTCGCGAGCGCCGGGCTTGAGGGTGTAGCTCGCGGTGTCAAAGAGCACGTCCGACATGTTGACGATGAGACCGCGGGCGGAATCGCGGGTCTGCAAAATGGAATTCAACTGGCTGAGGAGCTGCGAGCGAAGCTGGGCTTTTTCGGCTTCGGCCTGCGCGGCGGCCTGACGCGCTTTTTCGGTTTCGGCTTCGGCAGCACGCTGCTGCGCGACGGCAGCGGCGCGGTCTCTGGCGGCTTGGTCGGCGGCAGCTTGCGCGGCTTGTTGCTGGACTAAGGCCGCGGCGCTGGCCTTCTCGGCTTCGGCTTGCTGGCGACCCGCTTCTTCGGCGGCCTTCTGCGCTTCCTGTTGCATGCGCATCGCTTCGGCCTTGGCGGCTTCCGCTTGCTGGCGGGCTTGCTCGGCTTCCTGGCGCCGCTGAGCTTCACCGGCGGCGGCGGCGCGGGCCTGGGCCTCACGTTCTTCGGCAGCTTTCTTGTCCGCGGCAATCTTTGCCTGCGCGTCTTCTTCAGCTTTTTGCTTTACGGCCATGACGCGAGCTTCTTCGGCGGTTTCCACGGCTTCACGCGCGGCAGCTACGACCGATTTCTTGTCGCTCTTGCGCGCGTAGACTTCCTCGGAGTTGCGCAACTGCTGTTCGGCCTTAGCGAGCGTGGAAGCGGCATATTTATCGGCCAGGGCGATGTGCGCGATGCGCAGAGAGTTGCGCGCTTCAAAAAGCTCGAGCGGGGCCTTGCGGTCGATGCCAAAAATGGCGTTTTCAATCTTGGTGTTGGAGGAGGAGTAGATGCCGCGGCCGAGAAGCTCGTAGCTGGCGTCGATGTTTTCGACTTTGCCGAGCGTGGCGGGACCAAAAACATTTTCCAGCACCACCGTGTTACCGGGCTGCGTGACGGCGAAATACGGTTCGGCAGTAACGATCATGCCGAAGGTTTGCATGTCGGAGATGGCTTTCACTTCACCGCTGCCATTTTTCAGCACAACTTCGCCGAGGTTCACGGCACGACCCCCGGGAGAGACGGCCCATAGAACGTAGGTCAGATATTCGAGGCCGAACTTGGTGGCCTCATCCAGGCCTGCGAATCTGGCTTCAATTTCCGTGCGGCTGCCCTTGTTCTGGACTTTGGCTTCGCCGTTGGCCTGCTGCATCAATTCCGTGCCTTGAAAATCGATCTTGGTGGAGCCGCCGGCGCGACGGTAATTCACGGCTTTGGTGGTGCGCGAAACAGTTTTGGCGGGGCCGGCAGACGCTGGACCCTGACCGGGCGCGGGAGCAGCCAGAATGCTGAATATCCCGGCTAACACGAGACATGTCGATCGGATTTTCACGTCAAACCCCCATGGCCTGGAAAGGCCCAAACATTCCGATGCCCACAAATGCGTACGGCAACGACCGACACACCTGGCGTCAACCAGCGTTTGAAAATCTCCGCGGTGGGGTAGGTCGTTTCGTATCTACAGGCTAGCAAAGAAAGGGGCAGAAAGAGGCGGCACAGAGTAGACCTTTGCCCAAGTCATTAACTCGTCCGGCGCGGTATGGATGGCGGGAAGACGTTAAAGCGCATCGCTCATAGGGACCGCAGGAATTCCATAAGAGCTTCCTTTTCGGCGGGTTTGAGCTTTTCAAATTTTTCGGTGACGTGAGCGGCCTCGCCGCCATGACGCAGGATGGCATCAAGAAGGGTGAGGGAGGCGCCATCGTGCATGAGGCGCAAGTGCAGGCGGACGCCCCAAAGCGGGGCGGTGCGGATTTTGTTTGCGGTGTTATGGAATTCCGGGAGCGCGAGGTTTCTCCAGGTGAACTTGTAGATGTTCTTGCCGTAATGCTCGGTCATGGACTGGACGATGCCGTCGCCGGTGCCGACATCGTGAAGCAGGAAGTCGCCATAAGGGTGGAACTGCTTATCCCCGAGTGCCGGCGGGATGGTAAAGGTGCCGCCGTTGATTTTTGTACCGACCGGGGCCGTGGTCAGCGTCTGGACGTGACAAATATCGCAGCCCACCTTGTCGAATAACTCAGCACCCAATCTTGCTTTAGAGGTTTGCGCGACTTGGGCGTCGCGCGCGGGGGCTTGGCTGGCGCGCATGAAGCGCGCGAAGTGATCGATGTCGGAAAGGCCGTCGGGACCGGGCCGGTCATTGGGTTCGCTCGCGGTGTTGCATAGGTTGGTGACTTCGTCGGGTTGCAGCCGGCTGGTGACCCCCATTTCGTTCAGGTAGGCGTCCGCGGAAAAGGACAACAGGCTGGCCTGCTGGTCTTTCCAACCGAACCGGCCGACGGCGGTTTGGCCAGGCGCTTCGACGACGGGAACGTAAAGGACCTGACCACAGATTTTGTTGTGATTCTTCTTGCACTGCTCCTTGGCGAGATCGACAAAAGTCTGATCGGCAACGGCCTCCACGAATCCATCGCCCAGAAGATTCAGCGAAACGCGGAAGGTGCGAATCTTCTCCGTGTCCGGCACGCGCTCCTGAATTTCCGCGCTGGGGAAGGCGCCGTTCGGGCAGATGGCGCGATCGTTCACCAGGGAACGGCCTTTGATGATCTCGGTTCCGCGGGCGATGGAGATTTCGGGATCCTGAAATTTGCCGTCGGCGCCGCGATGACCAGCGCGCAATTCATTGACCTGGCTGGAGCCTCCGGAGCTGGGATTCTGATGGCACTCTCGGCAAGATTGCGCGTTATAGAGAGGGCCGAGGCCGTCGGAGATGGCTTCGGTTTCCTCAAACCTGGCTTGATCCGCCGCGTGGGTAGGATCGTCCACCAGACCGTTGCTTTTGCTGTCGAAACCCGTAGGCGCTTCGGGAAGGGGCGGGGCCAGCAGGAAAACAGCACTAGCCAGCAAGGACAAACCCACCAGGCTTTTCATGTCCACCTCGGGCTGGTGCAGGAAAATCTACGCTGAAACAAAAGGAAAGCCAAGTAAAAAAAACACTTAAAAAAAACACAGAAATGTGGCTGTCGCGGGGCGTCACTTGACGAATTGGGGTGATTCGCCTTTGGACCAGGGGTCGTAAGTGACAAACAGGTGGATACGGTCGGCGACCGTGGGGTGATCGAAGAAAAGGAATACGTTGATGGGATGGGGATCGGGGTCGACCAGAACGGCTTGACCGTAAATCTGAAAGGAACGCGCGGCGGCCTGGCCGGCGTCCGGAACAATGCCGTGAGTAACTTCGAGGCCGTAGACATCGGCCTGATTCTCCTGATAGCGGCTGAAGGCATTGCCAGCGACGCGGGCGGCGAAGCCGAACAGGGTGATAAGCAAGAGAAGCGCGGGGAGCGAGGCCCAATCGTCGAGGCCACGGATACCCCAGGCGGCGCCTGAACGCACCAGAAGCCAGCCGATGGAGCGGTAGCCGAGGTAGAGAAGAACCAAAATGATTCCGCCGAAGAACAGAAATCCCTTCCCCAGGTGACCAAGGACGTAGTGACCCAGTTCATGGCCGAAATCCGTGAGTACTTCATCGGTGGTTTCCTGTGCCAGGGTGGTGTCCCAAATGATGATGCGCTTGGAGGCGCCGAAGCCGTTGACGGAAGCATTGGTCACGATGGTTTTGTCGCTGGCCTCCATCCAGAACATACGCTCGGGGGGAATTTCCTGGCCGGCGCGGCGGGCCACGCGCTGGAGTTCGGGGACGAGCTGCTGGGCCTTGGTGTAGAGCGGTTCGTACTTGTTGAAGAGGGGATCGATCACGTAGGGAGATATAAACATGCCGAAGAGAAGGAGTGGCAGCGAAATGATCCAGAAATAGAGCCACCAGCGGCGCGGGCTCTTGCGGATAACGGCATAGAGAATCCACACGAGCAGGCTGCCAATGATGACGGCAAGGAGCTGGGCCTTGGCCCAATCAGCGGCCCAGGAGGACCAGGGTTCGACGGAGATTTTGTACAGCTTGGAGACCGATTCCTCGAAGGTATCGACGGGAAGGTGGAGAACGCCGATGGTCAAGACTACAAGCGGGGTGAAAATGAAGGCCTGCAGGAAGCGCTTGCGCGAGAAGCTTTCGGCCCAATCGCGATAGGTGGCTGAGAGTTTCCGACCAAGGACCACCCAGAGAACCACGAGGCCATAGAAAAAGCCGATCATGCGGGAGGCGAAGCCGATGCGCCCGCGGTTGCGGGCTTTGCGATAGAGATCGGGGGGCAGGGTGTAGGCGGTGATTCTGCCTTGTGGCGGCGATGGTGCGCCGGCGGGGGACGACCAGTGAGTTGCGGCGGTGGCGCTCGGTTGCTCAGCCAGAGGGGAGGACCCCGGCGACGGCGGTGAAGCCTGGAGAGAGGCGGCCAAAAAGACCGCGGGAAGAAAAGCGCGGGTGAAATGTGCCTGAATTTCGCCACCTTTTCTCCTGATCGGAATGTGCACTTTTTTTCTCAAACGCAGTATAGCTGGATTTGACCTGGCCGGTTGGGCACGCGCACCAGGAGCGTGGTGTGGTCCACCGAGCCGTTGGTCCGGTTGGCAACGCCGCGCCGGGCCTCATGTAACGGACGTTCGAAAGCAAGAAGATCGGGGAGGGCGGAGAAACAGCGCTCGGCCCTCTTACCCCGCCCTGCACGCCGGGCTGGCGCTCGCCATGGGGTCATTCATGGCGTTCCCGTGAGACTGCTGGATCGGGCGGCGGGGCTTCGCGAGGTTCCCGATGGCGGCGCATGGCGGCCTCCGCAGGGCCCGACCACTTGGTACGAAGTTCTTCTGCGCGGCGGATGACGCGTTCGATGAGATCGCCAGAAGGCAGTTTCTTTCTGCTGGCATCGGAAGCGGCGCCGTTCGGAGAAATTTCAAGCAGCTGGAGTTTTTCGAAAATGGGTTTCATGGCGCGGTCTGCGTTGCGGAAGAATTCCGTGCCGCGGACGTGCGTAAAGATCCAGCCCATGCGCTCGAGAACCGACTGGCGTTCCATGTCTTCCGGAAGTTTTTCAAGCGGATGATAACGGTCGCCATCGCACTCGATGGCCAGGCGGCGGCCGTCGCCTTCGACGACCAAGTCGATTCGAAACCCACCGACACGCCATTGCGGAGCGACGCGATAGCCGGCAGCGCTGAGGCGCTTCATGACTTCGCGCTCAAAGGTGGACTGTGTGCGCTTCTCCTTTTCTTCGAGCGCGCGCATCAGGCGGCTTGGATCTTGCGCGTGCTCGATCAATTGGCGGCGAAGGTCGTCGGCCTTGAGGTCGTGGTTGGGACTAAGAGAGTGCACAATCCACATCTGGTCGCGGGCGCGGCTGGCGGCCACGTTGAAGCGCTGCTTGAACAGTTCCTGGTCGCGGAGCGAGAGCGGGCCGCGCTGCGCGGTGTCAACCAGGGAGATGAAAATGACATCGCGCTCGTCGCCCTGAAATTGAGCGGCGTTGCCGCACAGAAGGCGATGGAGTTCGTAGCGGTCGGGCGAGAGATGGGAGCGAAGAAGGTTGTCAATCTCGATGGCCTGTTCATCGCCGACCAGAGAGACCACACCGAAGCTAGTCGGCTGGCCAGCGTCGTTTTTCTCGTACTCGGGCTGTTCGATGGCAGCGGCCAGGAGCGAGGCCAGGGCTTGGGCCTCCTGGCGGTTGATTTTGCCATCGCGGCTTGAGCCGGAGACGCGATAGGCGATCGTGTGCGGCCGCAGATGGACACGACTGGCATCGCGCAAAGGCTTGATGCGGTAATCGTACGAAATCAAGTTGCTGAACTGGATGATTTCCGGAACGCAACGGAAATGTTCGACCAGGCAAGTGGTGCCCCCGAAGGACTGGCGCGCGAGGTCGTAGATGGAAATCTGACCATCGTAGAGATCGGAATTGGGGATTCCCGGGAGGTACTGGAAGATCAGGTTCTGGATGATGCCCAGATCCTGGCCGACGGCCGAGGGGCTGACTTGTTCATGGTCTCCAACGACGAGCACGGTCTTTCCAAGATAGAGAGCGACGAGCGCCATGACATCGCTCTGGCTGGCCTCGTCAATGATGACCACGTCGAAACGGGTGGTGCGCGGATCGAAGTTTTCGACCACGCGGGAAAGAGGCATCACCCAGACGGGAACGGCGCTGCGGCATTCGGACATTTTCCTGGCGGCTTCGGCACGCAAGAGAGAAACGCGAATGCCGTGCCCTTTGCCGATGCGCCGAATGGTGTCCAGCCATCCGACGAGCGCCTGGCGCTGGCGGGAAGAAGTGCGACGGGCCTGAGCGGACCAGGCGCGCTTGTCAATGAGACCGACGGTGACGCGGCGAAGCTGTTCACGAAGTTTTTCGCTCTTGGTCTGCAGCCCTTCGAGGGAGACGCCGGCGCGGCGGTCGAGCTCGTCATTGAGCTGGCGCCAAATCCAGGCTGCGGCGGGGTCACGGGGCGGCTCACCGCGGCCGTGGACTCCGGTGCGGTCACGGATCACTCTGGCCCACGCCGGGGCAGCACCCTCAAGCTTGGTGAGCAAGGCGCGGCGCAGATCGAGGTCGGCTTGGCGGCTCTTGAGTTCGAGGAGCCGCTCATAGGCGTCACGGTACTGATTGGCATCTTCGTCTTTCGCGGCCGCCAGGAGTTTGGCGGTGGCTTTCGAAGACTTGGCCAGGCGCGCAGCAAGCTTGAGGAGGTTCTTGAGATCGCGGATTTCTTCTTCGAGCTGGAGCAGCTTCAGCTTTTTATAACGCGAGTCCAAGATCGGCAGCAAGGAGTTATGGACCGCCCTGCCGATGCGCACCAATTCGCCGTCCGGGCCGACCACCGCGGGTTGTTCGGCCAGGAACTTCTCCCAGCGAAATCCGAGGTCTTCGAGTTGCTGTTCGAGAGGGAGCCAGGTGTGCTCATACCAGCCGAGGCAATTGTCGATGGAATCGCAAAACTGCATCAGCGTTTTCTCGACTTCTTCGCCCATGTCCGTCGAAGGGAGTGTCCCGAGGACCGCCACCTGGCGGTCCCAGCGGCCGGCGAGGTCCTGGCGAAGAGTCTTGAGGTGCGACAGTTTCCGCAGTGCGTGGAAATGTTCCAGGAGGCGCGGGTGCGCGTTGTTCACCCTTGCGGATTCTATGAAATGGCTCCAGGATTTGTGCGTGAGCAGCGTGAACGAACCGAGTTTGCCGCCATTTTCAAGGTGGCCGAGGATTTCGCCCGCGATGCGCTCCTGATCTTCGAGCGCATGTTCCGCAGAAAGCTGTGGGCCGTACTTGACGAAGGATTCCTGGGCGTTGGCGGCTTCGCGGTGAACCAGGCGGACGAAGCTGACCAATTGATCCCAGGGCTGGCGATGCGCGTCCCCATATTTCCCAGCGTAAACCGCGGCGAGCTTCCACTTCTCCTTTCCTGAGAGAGGCTCGACGGCTTGGGTCAAGCTGCTAGCCAGGGATTCCAAATCATGTGGTGAGCCGGGAGACGAACTGGCTTGCCAAAGATCGGAACGCAGCTCCAAGTCCTCCATACCCAGGCGATTGCGCTCGCTGACGGAGGCCTCGAAGTCTTCGGGCCTGGGAAGATCGTGGAGCTCCGGGAGGTGTCCGGAGAGCTCGGTTTCATCTTCCCGCGTGACGGTAACATTGGTGCGATATAGATCCGCCAACTCAGGAGGAGACAGGGGCAGGGGAGCTACGGCGGCGACGGGACCGGGGATCCATCCGAGAGTCTCTTTTTCCTGCGCTACTTTGCGAGCGGCATCGGCCGGGGCCCAGGATTTTCCGGCAATGACCATGTCGCGATACTCATCGGCGCGGGCGTCAGCGAATAGGTTTCGGACATCATCGAGCTTTTTGAGCAGTTCGCTGCGCTCGGCTTCCAATTTCTTCCATTCGATTTCGAGCGAACCGGCATCGGCGCGCGACAATCTTTCCGCAATGGAGCCAACCGCGCTTTCCAATTGTTTGCGGCTGTCCAGGTCGCTTTCGAGAAGGCTGACGCACAGCGGACGCAGCTCAGGAACGATGTGATGGCGCACCATGCGCAGCGCTTTTGTCGTATGGCTGGTGACCAGGACGCTTTTCCCCTGGGCCAGTAAGTGGCCAATCAGATTGCCGATGGTGTGCGTCTTTCCCGTGCCTGGCGGGCCTTGAACCAGCACGCCGCCGTATTCCTCGAGTTGTTTGGCAATCCGGATCTGTTCGGGATTCGCGGGTTTGCTGAGCAGAACTCCGGCTTCGGCTTCGCTGTAACGATCGGTGGAAGGATCCGTTTCTGCCGTATCAGGAAGAGGAGACTCCTCGCCGACGATATTCAACAGAGACCAGGGCAAGTCTTCGCGCGTTCGAAGGTCCGCCAGGATGCCTTCGATGGCAGCGGCGAACCCCAAGGTGCGGCCGCGCAGGAATAGAATCGGATCTCGCCCGATCTGGGGATCAGTGGCTTCACCGGCAGGTGCACGGTCCTCCAGCAACTCGCCGCGCGGCGAGAGCTGAACCACCAGACGCTTGAGAAAGCCGGAGGTGGCGCCATTGATGAGCGGATGAAAGCCTTCCTGCTCCAACTCCTCGCGGCAACGGCCGATGGCGCGTCCGTCCACGTCGGTCATCGATTGGAAGAGGGCAGAATAAAGTTCGACCGGGTGGTCGGCTTCCGTGAGCGTGAATTCGGGTACCGCGGCATTGAACTGAAGTTGCAAGCGCTGCAGCAGAATGGGATGGTAGATGCTGCCTTCGGAGCGCTGCCAACTGAGCAGGCCATCTCCGAGAACCAGCTCGACGCGCTCGGCTTCGCGGTCGATGCGGCCATACAGCGAATACAGGGTCTCGAAGATTTTCATGGCCGCGCGAGCGGGCTTTTCGTTTTTGGCCCATTCTTCGCGCGCCGCTTTCCAACTCTGCAAAGCGGCCAGCCTTCCCGCCACATCGGCGAAGTTGGCCATGCGTGTTTCGCCCCCTTGATCCGATTCGTTCCGGGAAGCACTGACCAACGGCTCCTTTGACGGGTCGTCCCATCCGGCTTCCAGCCAGGTAGCCACGCTGCTGGGAGGTTCAGGTGGAGAACTGAGCGCCGGGCGCTGCACCTTCAGAAAGAATCCGCTGGAGCCGGTGTCTCCATTCGGAAACTCCGCGGGTTTGTTTTTTGCGGGACCGGATTTGGTGCCGCCGCGTTTGATGGAGGGATGGTCCGGAAGATCGTGCAACCAGAAGCTCCAGAGCTGTTCGCGAATCTGGCGCTTGGCTGGATTGCGATGCTGGTTGAGGGCTTCCAGGTAGCGGAAGACGCGGGTGAGCTTTTCACGCGCGACGCGGAGTTTCTCTGGAGTCATGACTCACTGCCTCTATTCACCACCGGTGTAGAGGCTGGGCATTAGCTGGTGAGACGTTCAGGATACCAGCGTTTCGCGATAGGCTGTCAATAGAACCGAGAGCAAACCAGAGCGACTGGGAAAAAGTTGGCTGAGGAGGCGCTCTTCAAGGAGTGCATACCGGCCACCGGCCCCGAATGCCCCGAATGCTTTTCCATGCTGGCCGGGAAGAGTATAGACTATACTGGCCTGCGTGAGGCCAGCAGGCTCGACCCCACACCCACCCGGGGCCCACCGATTCGGCGTTCCTTCATCCCGCGCGGTTGAAGGTCGCTAGAAAATAAAAAACGCCTCTCATAAAAACATGAACCTGAGGAACATAAACCTGGATCGGCGTCAAGAATACCGGAAGGTACCGGACAAATTTGCATTTTTGCAATTGGAGGGGGATGACGGCGGAACCGTGCTGGACGTCTCTGAACGTGGTTTGCGCTTTGAAACGTTTGCCCCCGTGCGCGAAACCGGACCACTTCATTTTTGGTTTTCGCTCAATCTTCGGGAACAGATCGAGGCGTGGGGTGAAGTGGCCTGGATCAATGCCGCGAAAAAGTGCGGAGGGCTTAAGTTTCTGCGCCTGTCGGAGGAAGGTAGCGCGCAGATTCGCGAGTGGATGTGCCAGCCGGCTTTGAGAGCAGCTCCTGACGAGGAATTTTTGAGCTGGGGAACGGCGAAGGAACTGCCCGCCAGTATGGAGGTGCCCGAGACAGACGCGACCGCCCGGTTGGTGCCCAAAGCGCGTCCCCGAGAAGCGGCGAGTGTGTCCGCCGCGGGGGCAGCGGTAAATGCGAGCACGCTATTCCCCGTGCCGCAGAAGTTGGACTCCACCCAGCTTGTGCCACTCGAACGGCATCTCTCCCAAATGCGACGGCAGCTCATGGTCGGCTTATTACTCGGCACCTGCATTTCTGCGACGATTGCCATAGCAGCGATCAAGTATTCGAATTATCTCTACCAAAACAGGGACTTGGCAAAAGTTCCGGTGGAATTAGCGGCACCAACAAGCAGGGGAGCGGCATTGCCGGGGCCGCCGATCAATCCAACTACTGCGGGCAGCGCCTCCGCAGATATCTTCGGGAGGGGCAATCAGAAAAAGAGAGCCACAGGGGCCCGCCCGCCAAGCATACTGGCAACGGAAACCGGCGGGCACCCTAGTCCTCCCGCAGAGGAGGCCACGGCGTCAATGCCAGCGGCGCAGGCACCTAGGCAGCCAAGTTTGAGCGGCAACACCAGCCGGCAAAAAACTTCCCTGAGCGCTCCGCAGTTGTGGGTCTTGGTGCAAGCCGGCAACAGCAACGCTGCGGCAGCGCTGGCTGAACTCTACATCAAGGGCGACGGCGTCCCTCAGAATTGCACCCAGGCGAGACTGCTATTGCTGATGGCTTCTGAAAAGCGGAACGCGGTAGCCATCAAAAGATTGGCAGAGCTGGACAAGACCGGGTGTCCGCCGATTTGAGGCTTCATTTTCCGGTGTCTCTCGGGCAAATTGATGCCGGCACATCAAGTCAGGCGTCGGAAGCAACGGGGAGTACGCGGGTGGGGCTAGACCGGGCGGCGGATGCCAAGCTTACGCAGGCGCGCTTGCAACGTAGTGCGCTTCATGCCCAGGAGGACGGCGGCGCCCCTCGGGCCGCCGATGCGCCACTCTGTTTGCTTCAAGGCGCGCAGGATGTGCTGGCGCTCGGCTTCTTGGAGAGTGAAGATCGAGGAGGTTGAGGAAGTCAAGGGACTCGAGGAGGGCCAGGAATTTTCGCCGGAGGCTGGCAGCGTCGCAGATTTGAGTTCGGAAAGAGGAACGCGGAGTTCCTTGCCAGGCGAGAGCAGAACGGTGCGTTCGATGAGGTTCTCGAGTTCGCGGACGTTGCCGGGCCAGGAGTAGTGGGCAAGAGCGTCCATGACGTCAGCGGGGATGTACTCGACATTTTTGTTGAGCTGACGGCTGAATCTCTGCACGAAGTAGCGAACCAGGAGGGGGAGATCTTCGGCGCGCTCGCGGAGCGCAGGGATGTGTATGGGGAAAACATTCAGGCGGTAGTAGAGATCGCTGCGAAAAGCGCGTTCGGCGACGCGCTTTGAAAGATCGGCGTTGGTGGCGGCGACCACGCGGACGTCCACGCTCTGTGTGCGATTGCCGCCGAGCCGTTCGAATTCCTGCTCTTGAAGCACGCGCAGAAGTTTAGGCTGAAGTTCGAGGGGCAGGTCGCCGACTTCGTCGAGGAAAAGCGTACCGCGGTCGGCCAGTTCGAAGCGGCCGATTTTCTGTTTGATGGCGCCGGTGAAGGCGCCGCGCTCGTGCCCGAACAGCTCGGATTCGAGAAGGCCACTGGGAATGGCGGCGCAATTCACTTTCACGAAAGTGCGAGCGCGGCGCGGACTGAGATTGTGGATGGCACGGGCGAATAGTTCCTTGCCGGTGCCGGTTTCACCGAGGAGAAGGACGGTCGTGCCGGCAGGAGCGGCCAGCTCCACCTGACCCAGGGCGCGCTTGAGCGCGGGACTCTCGCCGATGATGTCCTCAAAATTGAATTCACTGCGAATTTCTTCCTCGAGGTAAAGCTTTTCTTCGGCCAGCTTGTCCTTCAAGGCATCGATTTCCTTGAAGGCCAACGCGTTTTTAACGGCGATGGCAATCTGCGCGGCGACCTGCTGCAGGAGCTCCACATCTTGCGAAGAGAAGGCATCGCTTCGGCGGCTGGCGACGTTGAGCGTGCCAAAGGCTTGCCCGTGGGTGATGAGCGGAACGCAACATATGGTTTCGACACCTGCCGTGCGAAGGGCGCGGATGATTTCGTTCTGGTAGCGGTCAATCTCCGTGCCCCGCGCGAGGAATGGCTGACCGTCGGTGATGGCTTGACCGGAAGGAGAGCCGTCACGGGGGACGGTGATTTCCTGCTTGATGAGGCTTTGGTTGCCGGGAAAATCGAGCGCATGAATCTTGAGCAGTCCCGTTTGGGAATCCAGCAGCGCGAGGCTGGTGTAGTCGTGGTGAATGACGCGCTCCAGGGTGTTGACGATGCCTCGGAAAAGTTCGGGTAGTTCGCGGCTGGTGATCAGGACATTGTTGAGTTCGAGAAGAACTTGGAGGCGGTCGCGCTCGCGTGCCAGTTGCGATTGATAAGCCTGGGAAGCCTCGAGATTAAGGGCATTATCAACGGCCACGGCCACCTGGCTGGCGACACGCTCCATAAACTGCAGCTCGGTGTCGGTGATCCGCTGCGGGACCAAACGGCCGAAACCCATGGCGCCGAGGCGGTGCTGGGCGGTCGTGAGCGGAAGGATCGCAAGTGAGCGCACGTTGTGCTCACGAAAGCGCTTCAGAAAATCGGGGAATCTCTCCTCCTCTTCGGTGTCGCTGACCACAAAGGTTTGCTGCGTTTGCCAGACCCAACCGGAGGGGTTGCCCTCGACGGGAGACTCACTGCCGGTGGGCTTTTCGCTGGGGATGCGCGTTTCAAGAACGTGCAGGCGCATGACGTTGCGGGAAGCGTCGTGAAGAACCAGGGTGAGGAAATCGAAGTCGACAACGGAGTGCAGGCGGCCGGCCAGGTCGTGGAACAGTGCCGGGAGATCACGCTGTTGGGCAATGGCCTCGCTGACCTCGAGCAAGGCTTCGAGCTGACGCCGGGAATGTTCCAGCGGGGAGGTGAACGTCACTTCCGGCGGGGAGATGACGGGATCCGCCATAGCAGGCAGGATAACACCCGCGTCGGCGAAGGCTCAACCTTGACAGATCCTCCTGTCCCCAAAAGGGGCCCTCAAGGGAGAGGATTCCGACGGAGCCCGTGCTGGTCCGCTGCGTTCCTCCCCGAGCGCCAAAAAAGAAAGCGGCTTATAGCCGCACGCCGGGGCTTTACGGCTGGGACGGGTAAGCGGCGGGGTGGCGTGCGCCAGTGGCCATGAGGCGCTCGATGCTGTCGATGAATTGAATGCCGCCGCGGGCGCCGACGGCGGTGCAGTTCAGTGCGGCGGCGGCGCAGGCGAAATCGAGCTGCCGTGACAGCGGCCAGCCTTGCAGAAGTCCATAGATGAAGCCGGCGTGGAAAATGTCGCCTGCGCCGGTGGTGTCGACCGGCTGCACGCGAAAGGCACTGGCGTAGTGGAACTGCGTCCCGTCCCAGGCCAAGACGCCTTCTTCGCCCAGGGTTGCAGCGGTAAGTCGGCAGTCAAATCGTTCCCGGAGCGCGGGCAGGGACCTCCGCAAATCCGATTCTTCCATGAGCCGCCCGGGAATATCCCTGCTGGTGATGAGGTAGTCGATGCTCTTCAAGAGCGCCTCCACGCCGGGGTAGAGTTCATCCACGTCGGCGATGACCGGAATGCCGGCGGCGCGCGCCCAGCCGGCAGCGGCAGCCGCGGCGGCGGTATCGTGTCCATCCACATGAAGAGCGCGGGAATTGACGATCCATTCGCGGTGGAGTTCTTCCGGACGCAAAGTCAAGCGGTCGTCGCGTTTCCAAAGAACGGTGCGCTCGCCGGAGTCATCGACAAGGATGAAGGCTTGCTGGCTGGGACACCCGGGAGCCACCAGGAGATGAGCCTCGACGCCGGATTGCGCAAATTCCGCTCGATGGAGCGATGCCGCGCTGTCGTCCCCGACCTTGCCCACGTAGCGCGTGCCCAAGCCCCACTGCTGGCAAGCAATCATGGCGGTAGCGACCTGGCCGCCGGGCAACACTTTCGCGGAACGAAATTCGACTTTGGACCCACGCGCGGGATAGTGTGCGACGGGAATCAGCGTGTCGGTGGCGTTGAGCCCCACGCCGACAACATCAAGCTTGGTTGCGTGCGTCATGTCAAAGGCGGTGGCCCATCAATTGAAGCGCGTGGTGCGCCACAGGGCCAGGCCGCAAATAACGAGAAACAAGACCAGGACCGCAGTCAAAAGCGCGGCTGGTCCCCAGGCGACAGACATCTGCGGGACGCGCGCCATGGTCGCAAAGATCACGAACACACTGGTGGCGGCGACCACCAACAGCCAGTCCAGGCCGCCGCGGGAAGGCTTAGCTTCACCGAGGACCTGGCGCCCGTCCATGCGGGCTTCGACGAAGTCTGCGGCAACCCCGTAGCGGTCGCTTTCCCGGATAGCCGCCTCTTTCCAGCGGGTCTGCTCCTGGCCGGTTGCCGAAGAAAACGCAATGGCGCCAACTCCTAGCATCATGAGGAGGGATCCCCCGATAACTTCCAGGTAGATGGAAGTACTCCGGCCGTGCAACTCCCCGAAAACAAGAATCCCCCACAACAAGCCCCAGAGTTGATTGGAGTTGGAAAGCGGGATGCCGCGGCTGATGCCGATGTATTTGGCGGCGTACTGCTGGAAGACGTCGCCGATGACCCAGACGAAACCGCCGAGCATCAGCCAGAAAATGACGGTGCGGGAGCTCTGCAATTCGTGCCACAGCGGAGCGAGGCCGAGGGAGCTGACGGAGAGGAGCGCCATCATACCCAATTCGCCGAAGGAAAAGAAAGTCACGAAGGAAAGAGGATTCATGCCGGTCAGGTAGGCTTTGCGGTACGGGATGTACATGGTGCCCCAAAGAATTCCGGCGCCCAGGGCAGCCCAGACGCCGTGGAGAGAATGCGCGGCGGGGCCGCGTCCTGACGACGCGACGGCTAAGAGTGTTGCGCCTGCGCACATGACCAGCGCGCCGCCCAAGACACCGGCACGACGGCGCCATCCGGCCTGGCGCAGCTCATTGAAAAAAAGAAAACCCCAAAGGATGCCCAGGAGGCTGTTGGAGTTCCAAAGCGGAAAGGCGATGCTCAAGCCGATGTCGCGGATTGCGAAAATCGTTAATGTGTTGGCCACGGCCCAAAGACAGCCTGCCAGCAACGCCCAGATGATCAGGTGCGGCGCCCGGCGAACATCGGCGCGGACCGACGAAGTGCCCAGGATCAGGGCGGGCAGGCTCCAGCGTGCGAGAAAAACACCGATAACCATGATGAAGGAAATGACCATCGGAGAGATGCCCGTGGAAACAAGCTTGGTGGGTGCCTCCGCAGCGCCGAGCCAGGCTCCCGCAGCGAAGCCGCAAAGGATGCCCAGCAGCTGAAGCTTTCTCGCACGTGACGCGTCTTGGACTACAGCGTGGGAAGACGAGACTGGCGGCATTTTGCTCCCATCCAAAAATCAGCGAATAAATCGAAGCAGCAGCAATCCACCCATCAAGACGGCGACGGGCACCCAAAAATGAATATCACTGAAAACATTGGCCCACCAGCCGCGGGTGTTGGAGTTCGCTTCAGTGGCTTTCATATTCCAGCCCTTCTCCATCCCGGCATGAGCAGGCTCATCTCTTTTTCAGCTCGGCAGGCCAATTCATGACTAGCGTGATGGCCGCGCTGGGTTGCCCGGTTTCGTAGGGAATAGCAAATCGCTGACCGTCAGCGGAGACATCGAATCTCCCGAAGACCCCGTAGGGCCGCGTTCCAAAAAGTACGTGAATGGGGCCAACGTCAAAACTGGATGCGCTGGCCTTCACTTCGGCCGCCATCATTCTGTTGTCCGAGGAGTTTGTAAGCGTTTCTCGGGGAGAAAAAACGCTCCCCGTGAAATAGAGAAAGTGACGGCCGTCCGGCAGGAAATAGGGCCACCGGTGGGTGGTTTCATTTTTCGAAGGGTCCAGGGTGGTCACGGGAACGAGCGGGCCGCCCGAGGCAGAAACGCGGAAAATGGTGGTGTTGACCGACGGGGTAAGAAGAATGTCCCCTTCCCGATTCCAGGTTCCGCCTCGCCCGTCGGAAGCATCGCAGATGGTAAACGGCGGGCCACCGGAAGATTCAATTTTCTTGAGCTTGCCTCCGGCAAAAAATCCGATGAACCGGCTGTCCGGCGACCAAAAGGGGTACGTGGCGCCCTCTGTGCCGGCGAGGGGCTGGGCCTGCAAGGAATCCATGGGACGAACCCACAAAACGGATTTCCCATCCGGCGTTGAGCCCACATAGGCCAGCAGTCGACCATCCGGTGCGAGCGCAAATCCCGCCGCTGTACCGCTGAAAATAAAGCTCGAATTCGCCATCGGCTTGATGTAAGTGCGCGCGACGCCGGTATCGGTCCGAGGCCGTCTCGCGTACAGAACTCCCAGAGTCACGGCGGCGGCGGTGGTAACGGCCAATGCGGCCATCATCATGCGCTCGAATTTTCTGCTACGCTCCCTCGCGGGAGCCGCCGTGCCCGATGGCCATCCTGCTTCCGCGATCCACTTCAGTTCGAGTCCAAGGTCGCGGGCGCTTTGCCAGCGCTCTTCGGGGTCCTTCGCCAGGCAGCGGCGGATGGCATGATCGAGTGCGGGCGGAGTGAGGGGTTTTGCGGTGCTGATCGGCGCGGGTTCTTTCTCCAGGATTGCCGAGGCCACGCTCAGCTGGCTCTGGCCTTGAAATGCGTGCTGCCCCGTCAGCATTTCGTAAAGCACTGTCCCCAGCGAAAAAATGTCGCTGCGGCCGTCCAGCTCATGGCCTTTGATCTGCTCCGGCGACATGTATTGAAAGGTGCCGAGAATGGTGCCTTGCTGCGTCACCGGCGTCGTCTGCTTGGCCGCTGCTGTGAGGGTGGCGCCGGTCGTGAGCGCTACTGCAGGCTTCGCCAAGCCGAAGTCGAGGAGTTTCGCTCCGGTCGGAGGCAGCATGATGTTGCCGGGTTTCAGGTCGCGATGCACGACGCCACTGCGATGCGCTTTGTCGAGTGCGCCGGCGATCTGGCCGCCGAATCTTAGGACTTGCTCGAGCGAGAGCGGACCTTTCTCCAGGCGCTTCGCCAGCGTCTCGCCTTCCACGCATTCCATGACCAGATAGTCGATGCCGTCCTGATGGCCGACGTCGTGCAGTACACAGATGTGCGGATGATTCAGACTGGAGATGGCTTTGGCTTCACGCTCGAAGCGCTGCTTGTGGGCGGCATCGGAAGAAAGACGCGCAGGAAGAATCTTGATCGCCACCATGCGTTCCAGCCGAGTATCCCGCGCGCGATAAACTTCGCCCATGCCGCCCGCGCCCAGCGGCCCGACAATCTCATAAGGACCAAGCCTGTTCCCAGCAGGTAGATTCACGATGGGCGGAAATTATAGCCTTAAAACCCATCCATTTCCGAGCCGTCAAGATTCCTGCCGCTGGCGATGGACTTGACGGCATGTCCCGACGAGCCATAAGCTCCATGAAATTCTGCGATTCCATCTTTATCTCGTTGCGAATGGAAGGGTGGCCAGGGCGAAATGGGAAGCACATTGGCAAGGATCTATGTGGTGTTGAGCGCGGCAATTTTGCTGGTGGTTGGTGTGGTGGGATTCTTTCGTCACGAAATGTTCAACCTTAGGTTTCCTCCCGCCCATAACGTATTTCACCTCGTTAGCGGCGCCATCGGTCTGTGGGCCGGGCTCAGGAATAACGCCAATGCGGTGCGGCGGTTTGGCCAGATATTGGGAGCCATCTATACGCTGGTGGCCATCGCCGGGTTCGCTGGTCTGCGCGATTTCGGTCCCATCCAACTGGATTTGAACACGCATTTCAATTTCATCCACCTCGGAGTTGGACTCCTCAGTCTGGCCGCCGGTTTTGCCGGCGCGGCCCGATAGACAGAAGCCTCTTCTCCCGGCCAACCGCCAGGGACTCGCGGAAAATCACGTGGTCAGGCGATCGGGAGAGATGGGGAGCAACTGCCAAGCCTGTAGCGAACGGAAGGCGGTCAGAGGGCCATCGTTCGGGCGAAAGCGAAGAGGTCCGTTTGGTGGGCGATAGATGCGCACGGTGAATGCATGCATGTGGTTGCAAATCAATTCGGCCACTGAACCGTCGAGGAACAGGTGGAATTCCAAATGGTGATGGGATGCCCAAGGCACCTCGGCGGAGATTCCATTGACGGTGACTCTGGCCGCAGAAGATCCCTGGGGTAGAGACTCAACGGACCACCAAGGTCCACTCCGATCTTCCAGAATAAAGTTGCATCGAGAGGACGCCGTGCTCCACAGAATTTCACCGCACAGATCTTCGATTTTGACATCCGCAATCTGCGAAACGGCGGCGCGAGGTCCTTGGCGGATAAAGGATTTTGCGCGCAGCGCATGCACTTCCGGCACCGTGTGCATGAGCACATCACCACGGGAACCGAGCGACAGAACTCTGGGCAGGGCCATGCAGCCGGCCCAACCGGCGGCGCTAAATTCAGCTTCCGGGCGTGTTTCCGGTATCCATCCCCAGAGG
>Ga0066691_10000009_pt1 | contig 38315 bp, 25 predicted proteins | sample GraSoiAngelo_140_FD_66671 | JGI IMG/M metagenome (GOLD analysis project Ga0066691, IMG submission 66671) | Grasslands soil microbial communities from the Angelo Coastal Reserve, California, USA - 14_0929_12_30cm | ecosystem: Environmental > Terrestrial > Soil > Grasslands | place: USA... | reverse complement strand
GTCCGCCAATACATCCGCGAACAAGAGGGCGCGGATGGAACCGGCGGAGAATTCTAAACTAGCAACCGAGGCCCGCATCGCGCGACGTCTAAAGGATTGAACCGACCGCCTTCGAGGCGGCCCAACCCATCAAGCCACCCGCTTCGCGGGGAGTGTCTGACTTATTTCTTGCTTCGAACTCGAGACCTCCCGTCCGGGAAGCCTGCTCAGTTGATTAATCAGATCATGTCGCGACTCCAATCGCGCTATCTGCGACAATAGTTCCAGTTCCCTATTCTCGCGAATGGCGCATACACGAGTGTCATTATTCTGCCGGCCCAGTTCGGTCACCATCGAGCCTGTTCAGTAGAGCAATCGCCCTCAACTCATCGAACAGGCGCTCCAGTTTCTTGCGCTTCCACCACATGGGTAGCCCCTTCGGCCTTACCCCTTTTTGGAGGCAGATCGGCAGCCTCTGTGCGGGAGATCCGGGCTATGATTCCATTTGAGATGACGGACCGCCGCAGACGGCGAGGCGGTATGCGAAATAATCCTGGACGATAACACAATCGTTATTACAATCAGGTTAGTGGAAATTGGCGGGTTCGACCGCCCGGAGCGCGTGGCCATCCCTGGCCGAAGGAACAAACCGCTAAGATGCAGGTGGAGAAGCGACAGGATGTGCGAAGAAGGTCTTGGGTATGTAGCCCGCCCGGAGATCTGGGAAAGAAAAACACAACAAGTGAGATCGAAGCGCCGAATCATATCTTCTTCGTGAGTTGAATTCAGGCCACTCGACCGGGCCATTCTCAGGCGGAAAGATCAATTGATTGCTGCAAAGACCCCCCGAAGCAGCATCAGCAGGTGCTTTCGAGTGGCTTTGACGGCGACCCCCTCGTATTCGAATCCCGGAAGGATCTGTATGCGCCTGTCGCGATGCAACTCGGAAAGAATCCGCGATCCCCATTCCGGCGTAGCCGGCAATCCGTAATGGCGCACCAGCGACCACCAAATGAACAACTCGTCATCGCTCACCAGCAGGAGTTTGCCATCGGCTTGCGCGTCGACCAGTTCCTGTGAACAGCTCACCAAGTGCCGCAACGGCCGCTTGCGACGCGTGATCGTGATTGAGCCACGGAAACATGTCTAAGAGCAATCTACTCTCTGTCGTGTTGCAGGCTGGCGACAAGATCACGGGGATTGCCCCGAAGTCAGAAGCCTTTGTCGGGCGACAAGGGCTTGTCCAGTTCAGCCGAGAGCAGGCTCACATTGGGCATGGCTCTTATTAGGATAATTTGTGTTCGGCAGAAATTCACAGATCGATCCTAAGTAGGCACAACCGGAACCGCCTGACTTTGCCCAAGACCGCGTAAGCTAGGGTGGAAAAAGCGCCGATCTGAACAATCTATTTCTCTGACTTCGTATTCTTTGGATTCTGCTTCAGGTCTTTCAGGTCTCTGCTGCGGCCTAGAGCCTGTTTGTTGGCTACAAGGTCGTCCAGTGAAATGAAGTGCACCGGAACCCCGAAGAAAGTGCTCGCGACCCTCTTTCTCCACGCATCCGGGAACTGGACGCCTGTGATTTCGGTCAGAATGTCGATGCGGACTGGAGCAATTCCAATCTGATAAACCACCTGCTTCTCGGTGAATGTCTCCGAAGTGATCCCATCATGCTCGAGGGGAGCGCCAAATTTCTTGAGCGCTCCGACCAGCCGCACGGAATTTTGCGGTGAATTGTGTGCCCAGACGTCGAGATCTTTCGTATAACGTGGCTCGCCATATTTCATGACCGCGAAGCCGCCGACGATCAAATATTCAACCTCAAATTCGTTTAAGAGTTGTAGCAGTTCTTTGTAGTGCGGGTTTTCTGCCATGGCTGATTTCCTCAGCTAATTCCACCATCTCCCACGCAGCAGCGAAGATGGCTTCATCTCCCTGATCTTGCCAAAACTCGATGTCGAACGAACGATCTGGGAACCCGCGCTCTATCAATCGCGTTTTCCAGATTGAATCTTGAGGAATGCTCATTTCTCCTCGTCGGGGCGGTCCTTATTGCAGCATTTTGCTGAAGGGAATTCCCAGTTGCCGACGGAACGAAAACCTGGCAGCAGTTCGCCCGCAAAAAGCATTATCAGGATATCAGGCCCAAGGGCTCGATTTTCACTGCCTGCTGAGGAAGTGACAAGCATAGACTGCACCTATCAGAACGAAGCCACAATGATAGACCCAACTCGGCATCCGGAGCTCGCCGTTTTGAAACGCTCGGGAGGTATCTCTTCGCATCTGCAAAAGATCCGGGGAGTAGAATCTTGCTTCGTCTTCGTACGTTTCAAGGATCTGTCGCACGCGTTGACCAAAGGCCTGTGGTTACCGAAAACTCCGTCCCATCTGAAAACACAGAGGTCTGATCATTCGTGAGATCATCGTGGATACCACGATGAGCTCTCTTTTCGTCGCTCTTTTCGCTTTGGTGGCCTCCAGTTTTCGAACCCGTGCCGCCCTGGAGGCGGAGATCCTTGCGCTTCGTCACCAGCTTGCGGTTTGTCTTATGAGCGTCGCGCCAGACAGACAAACTGAGTCTACTTTCGTGAAAAATTGAAACCGAAGCCCTCGCTGGAAAAGCATAAACGAGAAACTGGATTTGCTGTCAAAGTCGGGTCAATTGGCGAGACCAGGACATTGCGCTCACAACGGGATTGTTGTTGCTATCGGTGCGATTTTTGTCAGCTGCGATAAGGTCTGCAAGTTCTGACGTGCTGACGATTCGACCGAGAAGCCAAGCGCATCCGAAAGGCGCTGCCGACCTTGCGTTCACTTGCTTTGCACCGTGCCCACAAAGAACCCCGAGACCGCGAAGTTGCGATCAAGGGTTTTTCGTCCACGGTGTCTGTCTCTCGAAGGCACTTCCGCAAAGAAGGTCTCGCCTTTCCCAAGCTGCGACGATTTATGAGCTTCGATACGCAGCAGGGCTTAGAATTATGACCTTTCCCTGTTAGCTGAGCATGAGGTTAGATGTCAAAGCCATGAAAAAACTTGTCGTCAGCCTTCTCTTGGTATTCAGTGACGCCCTGCTTTGGGGACAAGGCCAAAGCTCACCGGTCCAGCCAGCCACCAAGGCAGTGAGCGCGCAGGCATTTGAGCACCTCTCTGTCGATACCCCCAAAACTACCGTTCTCGGCAATGCCTTCGTTGCACCGAAGGGTTGGTCCATTCGCGTCAAGGGCCCGGCGACCATCCTCGAAGCGCCCGAGGGAGACTCCTGGGTCGCGCTCGTCGATGTGCAAGCCAAGGGGCCGGAGGAAGCGTTGGCTGCGGCTTGGCAGGCTTACAAGCCGGACGCGAAGTGGCCCGTCAAAGTCAGCAACGATCTCGCCGACAGAGATGGCTGGAGCCGACGTCGCGTTTACGAATACCTAACCTCGCCCAACGAGAAGCGTGGAGTGGAGGCACTCGTATATTACTCCGCATCGAATTGGACCGTCGTTGTAGAAGATATGGCGGATGCAGTCGCGGAGAAGCGCGGCGCTCAGGTTGCCCTCGTTCTTGGCCGCTTGCTACCCAAGGGCTACAGCCGCGAGTCGTTTGCCGGAAAGAAAGCGAATACTCTCGACCAGGCGCGCATTGCGGAACTGGGGCGCTTCGTCGAGCTGGGACAAAAGGTTCTGGGAGTGCCTGGAGTCGCTCTCGGCTTAGTACAAGACGGCAAGGGCGTCTTCGCTGATGGCTTTGGAATCAAGGAACTTGGTGGTACAGAGAAGCCAGACGGCGACACTTTGTTCATGGTGGCCTCGAATACGAAGGCGATGACAACACTGTTGCTTGCCAAACTCGTCGATGAACACCGCATGAGTTGGGAGACGCCGGTCACAACATTGCTTCCAACTTTTCGGCTCGGCGACGCCGAGACAACGCGTAGTGTTCTTGTCAAACATCTAATTTGCGCCTGCACAGGCATGCCGCGCCAGGATCTGGAATGGATCTTCGAATACGGAAACATGACGCCCGAGAGCTCGCTCGTTCTTCTCGGGACCATGCAGCCAACCTCCAAGTTCGGTGAACTCTTCCAGTATTCCAATCTCATGGCCGCAGCCGCAGGGTACACCGGTGCTTACGTGATGTATCCCCAGATGGAATTCGGCGCCGCTTACGATCGAGCCATGCAATTGTCTGTATTCGATCCGCTCCAGATGAAGGCGACGACCTTCGACTTCGGGCGTGCACGCTCCAATAACCATGCAACGGCGCACTCGCCGGACGTCGACGGAAAGCCCGCCAAGGCGTTGACGGCCATCAACTCCGCCGTCATACCCCTGCGCCCCGCCGGAGGGGCTTGGAGCAGCGTGCGCGACATGTTGAAATACGTCTCCATGGAACTTGCGGAAGGCAAGCTTGCCGATGGAAATACCTACATTTCCAAGGAACCGTTGCTCGAACGGCGCGCTCCCCAGGTTTTTATCGGCAAAGACGTCTCCTACGGCATGGGCCTGATGGTCGACACGACCTACGGAATACCCGTCATTCATCACGGCGGCGACCTGACGGGATATCACAGCGACATGATCTGGCTGCCCCAGCAAAACGTCGGCGCTGTCATCCTGACGAACGGCGACCCCGGGTGGCTGCTTCGCGACCGCATCAGACGCAAGTTGCTCGAGATCCTTTTCGACGGACACCCTGAGGCCGAAGCGCTTCTCAATGCCGACGCCAAAAATTTCTATACCAGTCTCGCCGCCGATCGCAAACTGCTCACCATCCCAGCTGATGCGCACGAACGTGCTAAGCTCGCCAAACACTATGCTAATTCGGCACTCGGAGAAATCGCTGTTAGCACGTCAGGCGCTTCGACGATCTTTGATTTTGGCGAGTGGAAAAGCGAAGTAGCCAGCCGCCAAAACCCCGATGGCACAATTTCCTTCATCACCATTGCACCCGGTGTCATAGGTGCTGAGTTTGTAGTGGGTTCCGGATCCAAGCGAACGTTGACCATCAGGGACGCGCAGCACGAATACATATTCGAAGAGCGTTGAGGAATGGCTGGCGACATCTGGACGGCGCCTCCGAGATGCCGGGGGCTCTTGCGCCCCCTGCGTGGGATACACCTGAATTCAGGCTCTGGTCGGGCGTTTTTAGCCGGTCAACCCATCCGCCGTCACCGAGCAAACTCTCCATTCTTCAGGAGTTCTCAAATCGCCGCATTGCCGTTGCTGTAATTCTGCAGGGCGTAACTCACCCGGAGGTCCTGCAGCAGCCAACTATGGGATCGTTCAAAGGCGATGATGCCGCTTTAGAAGTATTTTTTCCGGCGGCAAAGTCTCGTGAAAACCACGATGTAGATTTGTTGCTATTCTTAAAATAAGACCTGCGATCCTATGTGCCGAGTCAATCGTCTCGCGCAGCGCCTGCTTTGGGCGGACGGACGTGTCGCCCCTGTCAACAATGTATTTTTCGTCCGCTTCTCCACCTTTGTGCTCGTACACATGTCGAAATTCTCAGGTTCTCAGATTCTTGGTCAGGGACTCGTTGAGTTGGTGAAACGACCTAGCTTAGCTAGGCAGAGTCCGTTCGCTTTGCTCGCCAGAATAGATTTATCAAGGCGAAGCTTTGGCTCTCTTAAGGTAGTTACTGTATGCCTGCATTTTTCCAGCCTCCCGGATTCCCTTGCTAAACGGGCGAGGTTTAGGGCCGCCAGCCGATGGGAGAGGCGGCGTAAAGACTAAAGAGGGAAGTACAGATGCGTATGCGGCGACTGTGCCAGCAGATCTAGCTCGCAGGAGAAAAACATGTGGATGAGGTCGTGCGCTGTTTGTAAAGCTCTTTTGCGCAAGCTCCGGTTGTGTGATTCCGTGCGCTGTCATTGCGGATGGATATGGTAGGGCTATAGGAGTTCGAAAACCGATTGCAGCGGTGTAGTAATGGACCACCTTCACCAAAAATGGAAGATCTGAGCGAGACGCATTGCGACTTCGAGCGCGAGAGATTGGAACTGCCGTCGAGTCGCACTATCTCTCTGCTCCAGTTGATGTCCTTCTCCACAGGGTTCCACGTCGGGTATGGAGAATCCGCGCATAACACGGGAGCAGCTTCTGCATTGGGCGGATATATACTCGAAGCACCGACAGTCGAGGCAGCCGCACTGTTCGATAGCGCCTTCACGCTGGAACTTTAGGTCGTTCCTTCCTGCGACACCGTCAGCGCTTGAGCGCTTGCCATCGTTCGGGATGCGCCTGTCCCGCTGAAGAGGCCGGGGATCATCATATCCCGAGCGGATTGATGTGAGCCGTTCTGTGGTGAACAGGATGTGCGTTGTCCACTACAGGCGCCCAGTCCAGTACTCCAGTCGACTGCTACCGTCAGCGACGGCCCAGATTGTGATTACGGATTCTTGCTCCGAATAAATGATCGAAAAAGGAAATCGCCAAAGCAGGAATCGTCTGGCGTTCTACTTACCCAGCAGCCAGCGTTCGGGTGCATCACGGATCGTGTCGACAGCTCGGCGCAGTTCTTCGATGAAGTCCACGGCCGCTTTGGGAGTGCGCTTCCGATACCAAGCGACTCCGCCCTTCACGTCCGAGATTGCACCCTGGTGATACTCAACGGGCTTTGCGCTCATTCACCATGGCCAGCAGCTCGCGGTGCAGTTGTTCCCAAGGGACGGTGACAGCTTTCCTCGTCATCTGGGGGAGATTTTCCACGCTCTGGCTCGGCAGAAGGAGTGCCAGATCCTGGAAGGGCATTTGATGCCGGACCGCGTGCACATGTGCATCGCGATTCGGCCCCAGCACCCGGTGGCCTCGGTGATGGAGTTTCTGAAAGGGAAGAGCGCGATTGCGGTGGCGCGATTGTGCGGGAAAGAACGAAACTTTACCGGGGAACCCTTACGGGCGCCCGGTACGCCGTCTCCACCGTGGGTTTCGAACTGGAGCAGGTCCGCCAATACATCCGCGAACAAGAGGGCGCGGATGGAACCGGCGGAGAATTCTAAACTAGCAACGGAGGGTCGCATCGCGCGACGTCTGACGTCTAAAGGATTGAACCGACCGCCTTCGAGGCGGCCTAACCCATCAAGCCACCCGCTTCGCGGGGTGTCTGACTTTCCTCCCCTCCCGCCGCGTTGAGCCAGCCACCGCGCGCGGTATGATGGAGATCGGCTTTGCACAGAGCGTCTCCGCATGATCGCCCTTCTCACCATCGTAGCTGTGGGATTTTTTCTCGGGATGCGTCACGCCACCGATCCTGACCATGTCATCGCCGTTGGCACGATCGTCACTCGCGAGCACAACGTCAAGCGCTCCGCATGGATCGGGGCCGCTTGGGGCCTCGGCCACACCATGACGATTCTCGCCGTAGGTGGCGCCATCATTCTGTTTCGAATTACCCTGCCGCCGCGCTTGGGCTTGGCAATGGAGCTCGCCGTAGGCGTCATGCTCATCGTGCTCGGCATCAGAAATCTTAGCGGCCTGTTCATTTGGTCGGCGCAGAAAGCGCTGGCGGCCAATCCCGGTCTCGATCAAGGCGCCGCTCAATATCACTCGCATGGCGATTACGTCCACGTGCACGGCGAAGCTCACGCTCACACTCATCCGCACGATCCACAACATAATCCCATTGCTGGCCTGGACCGCTGGTTCAAGCAAAATGGTTTGTATCAGCTGGTCCGCCCCCTGGTTGTGGGCATCGTGCACGGTCTGGCCGGGTCGGCTGCGATCGCATTGCTCGTCTTGAGCACCATCAACAATGTGCGCTGGGCGCTAGCGTACCTTGCGGTGTTCGGCGTCGGCACCATCCTCGGCATGATGCTGATCACGCTCATGCTGGGCTCAACCTTCTCCTATGGTCAGAAGCGTTTTGCCAGAATCGGCCAACACTTCGGGCTCGCGGCAGGCGTGATCAGCATTGCGTTCGGACTGGTCATCGCATACGAGATTGGCTTCGTGAACGGATTATTCAGCAGCCATGCCCGCTGGGTTCTACGCTAGCAGGATGTCCCCGGCAACCAGGAAATCCTGGGCAAAGGCCGGAGTCTCCGGCAGTTTTTCTCACTGGTTCATGAATGCCTTAATCTCCGGCATCTTACCGCTGATGGCCGCGCCTTCAGGCGCTTATCCTTTTGTCTTTTTTCTTGCCATTATGATGGTGGGTGCAGTTCCGGTGGTCTTGCTCGTATATCCGGAAACCAAGGGCTTCAGGTTGGAGGAAATGCAGAAGAGGGTGGTCGCCACCGGCTCGACGCCGGGAAACGCGCGCTTCCAGGCTGCTCTGCGATCAATTCATTCAGTGTTGAATAGCTTTTTTGGCCGGCAAGCGGGCGTTATTATGCTGATATGAGTAGGTTGGTTGCGCTGCCCCTGGGGCGAAATAGATTGCCTTGTAGCGGTCGAATTCTACTTCGGCTTGTGACGCTGTTGGCTGCATGTTGGGGCCAATCGGCTGCACAAGGCACGACATCGCACGCTGCCATCAGCGAGACCGTTCGCGCTCACTTCTCTTCCGCGAAAGAGGCACAGCAGCGGCGTGACTATGCTGTCGCTGAGCGCGAATATCGGGCCATACTGGCTGAAGTGCCCAATTTCGCCGAAGTCCATATGAATCTTGGTCTGCTCTATCAGCTTCAGGATCGTACCCCGGAAGCAGTGACAGAATTCCGCCGCGCCCTGAAGATCAAGCCAGCACTGGCGGGCGCAAATTTTTTCCTTGGTGTCAACTACTGCAAGAACGGCGATGGCGCAAAAGCTATCCCCTATCTCAAGATTGCCTCGCGACAGGAGCCAAACCGGCCAGATATCTGGGCATGGTTGGCGACCGCGCAAGAAGTCTCGGGTGATAATCAGGCCGAAGTCGCTACGCTGAAGCATGCCCTCCGCTTGCAACCGCGGGACGTGGACCTGCTTTATCTACTCGGCCATGCCTATGAGAGGCTGGCTAAGCAGGAAGTCGTAAAACTCGAAAAAGCCTCTCCTAAGTCCTCTTGGTCCGAGCAATTGCTGGCCGAAAGTTATTCGTCCTCGACCGAGTGGTCTCTTGCGGTCATTCGATTCCAGAATGCTTTAGCGGCTTCACCAAACCGTGCCGGGCTCCATGTGCGTTTGGGAGAGGTTTTTCTGCGCGCGGGCAGAGTCGACCAGGCAGCTCAGGAATTCGAGCAGGAATTGCGGATCAATCCCAACCATTTGCGCGCAATGGTACGCCGAGGCGAGGTGAAGCTGATTCAAGGCGATACGGATGCCGCGCTCGAGGATTGGACAGGGGCGCTTACGATGGACAAACCGCGAACGGAACGGGTCTTGGGGATACATGAGACTGGCCTTGGCGAGGCCGTTTTCGAGCAACTGCCTGACTCGTTGCGCCACCAGATTCAGGCCGTCGCTCCCCAACTTCGCGCCCGTCATAACGCTGCGGCAGATTTGGCACTCGCTTTTCTTGCAGCTCAGAACGGCAACTCACTGCCTGACGGCACGCAGCCGGGGCAGTCCTCAGAAGCGGCGCCTATTGCAGCAACCTGTCCAGAAAGCGACGTCATTAAAGCCCTAAATGCGGGTCGTTACTCCAGTGTGTCAGGTTGCTTGCTCCGGGTATTGACTTCGAATTCGGCTCGCGAACAGCGCATTCAGATTGCTCAAGCACTCTTCGAACTGGGAGATGATGAAAGTGCTCTGAAGGCTCTCAGCGGCCTATCGAATCAGCAGTATCCTCCCGCATTTTATTGGCGTGCCCGCTGCTTCGAGAAGTTAGCCACGCAAGCCTACCTTCGGCTTTATCAAGCAGACCCAAATTCTTATCGCGTGTTTCAGTTGATGGGTGATCTCGAAGCTGCGAAAGGTAACGATGGCAAGGCAATCGAAGAATATCGTGCAGCCCTTGCCGTGAAACCCTCCGTGCCCAATTTACATTACAGCTTGGGCCATCTGCTCTGGAGAGATCTCAAGACGGATGATGCCCGCAAGGAATTTAACGCCGAGCTGGAACTTAATCCTCGGCATGCGGGAGCGCTTCATGATCTGGGCAACACATACTTGCTCGAGCACCAACCGGAAAAAGCTTTAATCTATTTGAACCGCGCGCTCGGGGAAGACTCCGGAGATCCGGACATTCATCGTGACTTGGGGACCGCGTATGCCGATCTACACGATTATGCGAAAGCAGAAGCTGAATTCAAGGCTGCAACACCTGGGGATCATGATGGCTCGGTCCACTACAAGCTGGCGAGGATCTACCAAGCGGAAGGGGAGAAGGAGAGCGCCGCACGTGAGTTCGAAATCTCCACTTCGCTGAATCGCGAATCGCACGCTAAACTCGAAAAGCAAACTGAGCGGCTAAATCAAATCGAGGGGGCATCTCCGCCTCATCCGTAGGAGTTCCGTCGATGGGGGCACTCGGAACTCTCACAACCTCGAACCGCGAGGGGCTCCAGGAAGCCATGCGACACGGCCCACAAACGCTCACGTCCAGATTCCTTTTTTTGCTTAGTCTTACTGCGCAGCTACTTTTCCTTGCACTCGGGACTTGTTTTGCCATTTCGCGGGAACCTCTTCTTTCCATTCGTGCCACGCAGAGTGATGCTCTGCAAGGCGCGCTCGAAGCGCTTCAGAATAATCGTCTCGACGAAGCGCTCAGGCATCTCACCGCAGCCGAACGTGAGCAACCATCGGACGCGCGGATTCGAAACTTCCGCGGAATAGTGCTCGTTCGTTTGGGGCGAAACCGCGAAGCTGCGCGCGAGTATCGAGAGGCGATTCGCTTAGATCCTAGTCTGGAGGATGGGTACAAGAACCTGGGATTTCTCGAGTGGACCGAACACCATCTTGAAAGCGCGCGTGCACAGTTACAACAGGCTTTGGAACTCGCTCCAGATGATGCCTTCGCGCACTACTACCTCGGACGAGTGCAGCTCGATGCCAGCCTATACGAAAGCGCGTTTCAGGAACTGGATCATTCTGGGGTAGCGTGGCCAGCGGATCCTCAATTCCTTATCGAGGTCGCAAATGGCTATCTCGCGCTTCGACGGCAGGAGAAGGCCCGCGAGGTCATCGATCGCCTGTCGACGATGCGGCTTAGCGACAGTGAAGTGGCTGTTGTTGCGCGCTTGCTGCTTTCCGCTGGCGACAATGCGAGAGCAACCGATCTCTTGCGCCGATTGAGCGAGCGTCGAAAGCCCGCCGGCCCGCGCTGGGCTCAGTTGGACTTAGCTTTGTCTTATCTCGTAGCAGGGAATTACGAGAAAGCAGCGGCGCAGAGCCAAGTGTTAATAGCGGCGCCGCAATTTGCCGGAGCCGCGGGTAGGGAAGCGGCCTCGGCATGGTCCGTAATTGGCATCGCGAAAGCGCGTCTCGGCCAATCGGGTGCTGCGGTTGACGCCTTTCGCCAGGCATCAAAGCTTGAGTTCCGTCGAGAAGAGCACTGGCTGAATCTGACTCGTGAACTCATGGAGTTAAACCGCTACGCCGAGGCAATCTCCGCCGCTCAGGAAGCGCTTGACTCGAACCCCAAGTCCTACGCTCTCCATTTGCGTTTAGGAGCTGCGTATTTGTCCAGCGATCGTTATTCGGAAGCGGAGAGCCTATTCCGTCAGTTGGTTGCGGCGGGTGACCCGCTCCCCACCAGTTACGTTGGACTGGCGCAGGTGCTTCTGCGAACTGGCCGAGCAGAAGAAGCTGTGTCGGAACTTGCCGCCGCCGGGAAGAAGTTGGGGCCAAACTTTCTCATCAGCTATTTTCAAGGATTGGCCCTGGATCGGGCCGCCCGACCGGCAGAGGCCATCTCCGCGTTTCAGGACGCCATTCGGCTGAATCCTGGCAGCTCCGAAGCTCACTTAGGTTTGGGAAAAACTGAGCTGCTGGTTGGTCACAACCACGAGGCAATCGCTGAACTTCAGAAGTGCCTCCAACTCAGCCCCGGTAACGTGCAGGCGCAGCGCTTACTGAGTCAAGCATATCGTCGAGCCGGGGACACACAGGCAGCCTCGCGATATTCGCAAGAAACCGCAGAAAAAGAGCCTGCCCCTGAGAACGACCTGTTGGGCGACTTCATATTGCCGGAGTGGCGAAGTCCTCAAGAACGTGACGGACAATAATCCCTCGGTCGGCGCCGGGTTGAGAATCAACCAGTTTCCAGCAAAGGTGAGAGCACAGAACCTCCGCGACCGCCGCCCATTAATGCCGCTCTTCTTTGGCATTGGGCGCTGAAGGTTCATCAACCTGAAGAATCTGATCGCCGCGCACGTTCTGGATCGTCTGACGGATACCACTCGGCCACTGAATGTCAATCGACTTCGCCACAGCGTCCTGCCCTAAACCGAAATGCAATCGTTTATCACTGGACGACAGATAACTACCTGCGGTCGTCACAGTCGCGAACTGCGCGCCTTGTTCGCTCATTACTTTCACTATGGCTCCGATCGCGTCGCGATTGCTCTTATGGCCTACGAGTCTCAGACTTAACCAGTGGTTCGGTGTTGTCGTGTCATTGTGCAGAACGTGCATCGGACCATCGTTAGTGGTAACGACTGCGTCTACTCTTCCGTCGTTATCTATGTCTCCGGTCGCCAGACCGCGAGCGACCCAGGGCTGCTGAAACACGGCCCCAGCTTCCGCTGAGACATCTACCAGACTTTTACCCATGTTCCTCGCCAGGAGCATGGGTTCGCGGTAGTGGAGGTTTGGAAATGTGAGCTCAATGGTATCCAAATCATGCCCTTGTGCAATGATGAGGTCTTTCCAACCGTCATTGTCATAGTCGAGAAATCGCACGCCCCAACCGGAGTGCGTAAAGCTCATCCGTGCGAGGCCCGACGGATAACTTTCGTAGGTAAACGTGCCGCCTCCGTTGTTACGGTACAGCGCATACATTTGATTGGCCAAGTCAGTTATGACCAAATCCGGAAGTCCGTCGTTGTTGTAATCCGTGAATTCTACTCCCATTCCGGCATAGGAGCGGCCTTCTCCATCAACTGCTACGCCCGCTGGCAGTCCAACCTCCTCAAAGGTGCCATTACCAATGTTGTGATACAAGAACTCCGGCATCGAATCGTTGGCAAAGAAAAGATCGATATGCCCATCCCGGTCGTAGTCTGCCAGTGCGATCCCCAAACCCTTGCCCTGCCCTGAGAGCCCGAGTTTCTGTGACACTTCTGTAAAGTGAGCACTGCCGTCGTTGTGATACACGAGGGGACGGATGGGACGAAATGCGTCCGGCGTGCAGTAAGCCCGGAAACCCTCCTTGCGCTCGCCGCACCAGATGTCGTCAAAATCCCACTGCATATATCGGAGTACGACCAGATCCAACAGGCCGTCGTTGTCCAGATCAACCCACGCTGCGCTGGTCGACCATCCACTGCCTCCCACTCCCGCTTGTGCGGTGACATCCGTAAATGTGCCGTCACCGTTATTGTGATACAGCTTGTTGCCTCCGTAGCCTGTCACGTATAAGTCTTCATAACCATCATTGTCATAATCGCCAACGGCGACCCCCATTCCGTAGCCCACACCTTGTAGGCCCGCCTTCTCTGTTACATCTTCGAAAGTACCATCTGGCTTCTGGTGAAAAAGTCGGTTCCAGTGCTCCGGCCCCGCCTTCTGTGGGATCATGCCTTTCGGCGTAGGGTCGGTTAATGGCGCTCCGTTGACGGCGAAAATATCCAATCGTCCGTCGTTGTCATAATCAAACAGGGCGACTCCGGAACCCATGGTCTCAATGAGATATTTTTTGGAAGTGTGTGAGGCGACCTGCTGAAAATGTACGGCCAAGGCTGAAGTTACATCGGAGAATCTGGGCTGGACTACTGGAGATGAATTTAAGCTTTGGGATAATAATGCTGGCGTAGCAACAAAGACCGGCCATAGTAACAGCAAACCTGCGTGGGCGAGTGGGCCACGAACTCGAGTGAGTTTGCCAATCAAGCGACCTACTTTGACTCTGGGGCCATGCCCCCAGGTGAGTTCAGAGCCTTATCGGCGGACGATTTCGATAGATTGTCAAACTCACTAAGTTCGCGCGCGCTTGCGTCAGGCTCGTGCAGTTCCCGGTAAACCTGCGCAAGCAGATAGTGCGGGGCCGCTGCCGCGGGATCGCCTTTTATGGCGGCCAATAATTCGCGCTTCGCACTTTCAGGATCGTGGCGTGCCTGATAGCAAGTGCCTAGCAGAGTATGCATCTGCGGCAGGTCCAGTTGTGCTTTTTCGGCGACCTGCAAATAGCCTAAGGCTTCATCAAAACGCTGATCCTGCGTGGCAATATCACCGAGATACAAATTAGTTACCGGGTCGGCAGGATTCTCTTTCAACGCGTCCTTGAACTCTGGCTCGGCTTTATCTGGCTCATGCAGGACCCAATAAGCAAGACCAATTGAGAAGTGAACTCCCATGGCACCCGGATTTTTCTTGAGCGCCAACCGGTATTCTGCGATAGCGTCCGGATAGCGTTTTTCCTCGACGTAGAACTCGCCCATCAGAGCATGTAACTGGAAAGAGTCCGCGTCGATAGCCTTTAACCGCTCGATTGCTTGCAGGGATGCGTTCTTATGTACCCGCGCAAGTTGATAAAGTGCGTCGGCATCGCTCGGGTTATCGGCCAACGCGCGGTTCAGTTCTCCGATCGCATCGTCCATGCGGCCAGACGATTGTAATGCCAGTGCCAGATAGTAGCGGGAACGCGGGTGGGGCTTAGGATTCGCCAGTTCCCTCTGGAAGCTCTCGATCGCGTCGCGAAAATCATTCTTCCCGAAGTAGGAGACACCCAGGTAAAAATTAACTTCCGGGTACTTCGAGTTCAGCGCGAGCACCTGCCGAAAGTGCGCAATCGAATCATCAAATTTCAGTTCGGTCTGTTCCAAAACCCCGAATCTTTTCATAACTTCCGGATTTCCGGGAGCAAGTGCCAGGGCCTGCTCATAAATCCGCGCTGCCCCGCTGTAGTCTCCCCTCTTTTCTGCCGTACGTGCTTGCCCAAGCAGCGTGTCAAGGTTACTTTGCGCGGCAAGTGCTACTGCCAGAAGTAGGTACGCGCCGATAAGAACTGTGCGCGGAGGCGAAGCCCGGAAAAGACGGCCCAATTCAAGACGATGAGCGTATCTCTGCCGATGCATGCAAGTACTGAAACTTGAGAAGCAGCGGCAGTTTCCCATCAACAAAATATTTCTGGTGAGCTCGAATGCGCGCACGTGAAGTCCTGGAATCAATGAATGCGGCGAATTGCCACCAACGTAGTTGAATTGGGCGCGCCGGAAACCGTTCGCGACCGGATGAGCGCCTCAAACCATAAGTTCCCAGTAACCCGATCTGCGGCCGGAATTCCAAGGGCACGCTGTAGCTTTTGGCGGTTCTCGGGGTCGGCCAGGAACCGACCGGCAGCTTCTGTGCCCTCCTGCTGCAGTCCTTGTAGAATGAGAACGCTGCCGTCTTGGGTGATGTTGGGGAGCAAGGCAATGGTTGCGTAATCGTCGCCCTCCGCTCCGGTCCACCGCAGGCCTTCGTATTGCGCTTGCTCACCCGGTAGAGGCTTGGTATTCACAAATACTTTCAGGCTCTTACCAACTGCCGTCTCACTTTCGCGGAAATTAAGTCTGTCCCGAAAAAGGGATACCCACGGATTGGACGCCGGGCTTCCGATGAAAATGTAGTTCTCGTGATCTAAGTCCCGGATCTTCATATCCTTGGCTGACCGAACCGTGACCTGTCTCTGCAATGGGCCTGCTGCCTTTACCAAGGAGACGGCATCGGCCACATCTGCAAAAGATGTGAGTGTGGAATCGGAGATGTAGTCCAGAAAGTTGGTTTGAGCCTTGCCAAGTCTAACCCCTGCAGCCTTCTGCAGAAAGTCTCGACTCAAGTACTGCTCGAGTGAGCCGCGTTGGCCAGTGAGGATCCGCAACATGCCATAATTGCCATCGGCAACCACAACGATCGTCTGGTGATGGGTATCAAAGATCCGGGTAAAGGGCCATGGAGGGTTTGCCACGCCGACATCGTTACTCGCGGCTCCTCGCTGAAAATAAACGAGTAAAACCGCGCAAAGCACGGCCAAGACTCCGCACAGCGTCCACGGTAAGACCGCGCGATTGACTCTCAACGCGGCCGGCTCGATACGCGTCGCCACCGATACGCTGGAGCTGTCCGTGCCTTTTGCGACCCTAAACACGGGTGCATAGGTGCCTTTCGGAATTTCGACAACCAGGGATTCATCGCGCCCAACTCCATCGAAGTACTCGTGGAGCTTGAGACGCAGCTGCCGTGCATGCACGCGAACTGAGCTATCTTCCAGCGGACTGTATCCGGATGGCTTGTGAAAAACCGCTTCCCCAATGTGTTGCTCAGTTAATTCATGGCCGTAGCCGTGGATCGTCTGCTCAGTGATGTACTGGAACAGGTCGCGTAATCTTCCGCTCTTTTGAAATGGCGGACTGGCCACAATCCGCTGAACGAGTTGCCATCTCTGGTCACTGGGGGAATTGTCGATCACGGCAGGTTGCGGGGAGGAGGTGCCCATGTGTCAAGGTCCTGAGCTTTGGGACAACCGGAAAAATGCGCTCATACTACCACACTGCTCCTGGAATTTGAACTGAGCAGATGGGACTTACGCGGCGATCTCTTGTCACCGATCATGTCCGCGCTACTCACTGAAGCGGCGACATCGGGACAGCGAATTTCAATGTGAATCACAATGAATTCACAAGCTAGTCCCTTTTGCCACTACTCTAGTGCTTTTATACTACGCGCCACGGCGTCGGGTTTCTTCATCCATGATCTATGGATTTGTGTAGAGGGGCCTACGAAATTGCGGAGAGATCCTCCCAAGGAGGGCGGAGTGAAAGACTTCTTGCGCGCGCTTTGCCTGCTGACCCTAGTTCTGATCGTCGGGGCTAACGGCCAGACCACAAACGGGAACATCCAAGGTACGGTTGTCGATCCGCAAAATGCCACGGTGTCAGGAGCGACCGTGACCGCTCGAAACATGGATACCGGTCTCACGGTTGCGGCTGCCACGACCAGCGCGGGTGTGTTTGCGTTGCCCAACCTGCCACCGGGCCGTTACACAGTTTCCGTGGAAGCCCCGGGCATGAAAAAGCACACGCAGGAGGGAATCACGGTCGCGACCAACGGTACGGTTGGCTTGGACGTCCAGTTACAGGTAGGCCCCACGAGCGAGAGCGTAACCGTTACTGCCGATGCTGCTCAATTGGAAACGGAAACCTCAGATATTGGTACGACCGTGCAAAACACCCTGGTGGACAACCTTCCCTTGGAGGTCTCTGGCACGATTCGCAACCCAGTTCAGTTTATTACCCTGGTAGCAGGATTCGTGGGTGGCGTGGGCAATGACCCCGGAAGCAACTCGACCGATGATTTCAAGATCAATGGCGGGCAAATGGGCGGAACTGACATTCTTGTCGATGGCGTTTCGATATCGCTGGTATCTCCAAACACGCAGTGGAACAAGGGTGTGTCTACGGAGGCGGTGCAAGAGTTCAAGGTCCTTCAGAGCAATTTCGCCCCTGAGTTCGGCGAATCGGGTGACGGCATTGTCAACCTGGCCATGAAATCGGGTACGAATAACCTTCATGCTTCGGTTTACGATTTTCTTCGTAACCGCGCGCTGGATGCGAGAGCATGGACCCTGAATACGCAGAACAGTTATAACCTGAGGCACGGGAACCCACTTGCTCCCAAGCCCGTGGACACGCAAAATGATTTTGGCTTTACCGTCGGCGGCCCCGCCTATCTGCCGCATTTGTACAATGGTCGAAACAAGACTTTCTTCTTCTTCGATTACGAGGGATTTCGGTTTCACACCGGCAGTTCTGCGCCGGCTACCTATATCCCCGAGTCTTTCCGGAACGGCGACTTTTCCGCATTGCTTCCCGGAACTCAGCTTTATGATCCGACCACCCACAATCCGATACCGGGCAATATTCTAAGTAACGACCCCAATTTCACGGCCAGCGCGGTAATGACCAAGGTATTCTCATTGCTGCCGAAAACCAGCGGCGCATTGACCAATAACGTATTCGACCAGTCCAAGTCGACCACGACCGCGAACCTGTGGGACCTCAAGATCGACCAGATCATTTCTGACAAGCAGCGGTTCTCGTTTGGTTTTGACTACGACAATACGAAAACCGGGGGCTCTTCCATTTTGGCGCCTTTCCTCGGTTCGCAAACTCCGCAAGACACCCGTTATGCAAGGTTCAGCCACAACTACATCTACAGTCCAACCGTGGTTAACGAGTTCCTGGCGGGGTTCAGCCGCCGCTTTAGAACGGAAGCTTCCAACGGGCTGGGTCAGGGTTGGCCGGAGCAGCTGGGTCTGACTGGCGTAGCTAATACCACATTTCCCTGCATTAAGTTTATTGGAACGAACTATCAGGACATCCTGAACAACTGCGGCGACTCCCAGTTTGCCGACAACGTATATCAAGTAAACGACTCAGTAAGCCTCGTTCGCGGCAAGCACACCCTGAAATTCGGGGGCGGGCTGCGCGCCCTGCAGTTTAACACCCGTCGGCTCACGCAATCGTCTGGCGAGTTCCATTTCAACGCGGCTGAGACTAGCCTGAATGGCACCGGGGGATATGCCGTGGCCAGTGCCTTATTTGGGTTCGTCAATGAAGGCACATTAAACTACGGGCACACTCTCGGGATACGTTACAAGGACTTCTCGTTCTACGGCCAGGATAGTTATAAAGCTACACCGCGTCTGACCTTGACTTATGGCCTACGTTACGATTTGGACTTACCCGCCCGGGAATCGCAAGATCGCTTTTCCCAGGTGGATCCCTCCCTTCCGAACCCCGGTGCGGGAGGCATTCCGGGCGCCTATACCTATTATGGGAGCGGCTCGGGCCGCAACGGAAAAACGCGACTTCAAGACACCTATACAAAAGCCTTTGGTCCGCGATTGGGCTTTGCATACAGCATCAATGACAAGACAGTCCTGCGGGGCGGATACGGTATATTTTACGAGCCCTTGAAAGAGGGCTCCTTTGCCGATCAGGACGCTTTGGGGTTCTTCAACATCGAGAACTTAAGCGTCGGTAACGGTGCACCGTTCCAGATCGACAACGGATTCCCACACATTCTGCCTCCCTCGGGTCCATTGACGCCAGAGGGGCAAAACGGAAATGGCGGCGTCTTGCTGATTCCGCGTAACAGCGGCCGCCCCGGCGACATTCAATCCTGGAACCTCGATGTGCAGCGGCAGATCACGAAGAATCTGCAGGCCAGTGTCGCATATGTGGGTTCAAAGGGAACTCACCTGCCGGCGCTGAACATCATTCCCAATCAGGTAAACCCGGCGTTCCTGTCGCTGGGCGCTGAACTGCTGATGAATTCAGGATGCCTGGCGGCAGGAACTTGCCCGAAAGCGATTGCCGCAGGCGTAAAGTTGCCATACACAACTTTCACCGGATCTCTTAATCAGGCGATTCGGCCCTTTCCCCAATACGGTGATTTCAATCAGGAAGACAACTCCTTCACCCCAGATCGCCAAGGTAACTCGACCTACCATGCCATGCAGGCGCAAGTGAACAAACGGTTCGCGGAAGGATTGACTTTCCTCGTCTCGTATACCGTCTCGAAGAACATTACCGACGCGGATTCCTCGGGGCCAGGTGTCCAGGGCTTCATCGGGGCCAATGCCTGGATTGGACAGAACTCGTACGACCGCAGGGCGGAAAAGTCGTTAAGCGAACTCGACACGCCCCAAAGGCTGGTCGCGAGTTTCCTTTATGAGCTTCCAATGGGGCGCGGAAAGCCATTGTTGAACTCAGCCGGTTGGGCAAACCGCATTGTGAGTGGTTGGTCCGTGTCTGGGATATTGTCTTACCAGTCCGGACTACCGACCGAGGTCTACTCGCCTTGCTCCGGTACGGCGGGTGATGTCCTTTTCGCCGGATGTCACTTCACGGGCAGTGCGCGCGTGAATGTTGTTCCCGGAGTCAAACAGTCAAATGGCCGGGATCTGAATCCGTTCACCACGCCTTTCTTCATTGCAAACGCCTTTTCCGCGCCGGCTCCTTTGACTTTTGGCAATGAACCGAGAACTCTGGCCAGCGCGCGCGCGTTCGGCGGGCGAAATGAGGACATCACAATAGGAAAGCACACCAAGATCGCAGAGCGCGGGGTGATCGACTTCCGAGCTTCATTTTTCAACATCTTCAATCGTCACATTTTGCAGCAACCCGGCGGCCCCGGGGGGTTCGCCACGCAACTGGGAACGCCGTTTGTACCCGCCGACACTCCTGGTTGTAAGCAGGCTTTTGCCTGCGGCTTCGGCGCTATCACTAGCGCCACCGGGCCACGAACGATCCAGTTTGGGCTCAAGATCGAATATTGACGTAACCCCTGCTGGGGAACTTGTTCCTCAGCAGGGCACGAAACCGAAGTCCGGCCCTACCGATAGCTACATGAGTCCTCTAAACCGCCGTGGCTTCATCAAGACCTGTCTCGTCACCGCGGCTGGTGCTCGCTACGGCCGAGGTTCGCCAAGTCAGAGCCTGTCGCCAGCAGAAAACGAGCCGCCTGGTCTTACCAGTCTCGAAAACGGCGACCAGCAACTGCGGGTCTCTCCGGACGGAGACGTCTTTGCTTTCCAGAATTTTCTGCGTGTGGCGAATGAGTGGCGTCCGGCTACGCTGCCGGGCATTTCTCTTGTGACCGGTCCTTCATTCCCCCTTCGCGCAACGGGCATTTCAAAGAGCGGCTCGGGCCTGAATTGCGAAGGCTCAGCCAGCGCCGAAGATCTCAACGGGAAATCGTTCTCATACAGCTGGGAGGCCAATATCTCAACTCAGAATCCCGGCGGAGATTGCCCTTGGTTTCGGTTCTGCACCAAGCTGAGCTTACCTCGCGACCTCAAGCTTCATCAGGAGAGTCAGGTTGAGCCGCAGATCGTGGTCTGGCTAAACACAAATTCAACCCTCATGGAAGGGCAGTCGGGCAGTTGGAGACGCGTCTTACTGCAGCAACCAACTCGTAATTCGCTGGGCGCGTGGGGTAACGATCTGCCGGCACTCTACTTGTTGGATCAGAATGTCGGTATCGAAAGCATGATGTTTTTCGACTTCAGCGATATGGATTGGATGGGCATAAAAAATATTCCACGATTTCTGGTTTATCGCTGCTCAAGCATTTCGCGGATTCACACCGATGGCACGCAGCGCATGGGGATTGGTCTTATTGCCGATCAGGCTACTGGCCACGTATTACCCGCAGGCGAAGTTAGATTCACATACTGGCTATTGCAGCGCTCTATGCCTGCTCTGCTGACCGAACAAGAAGCCGTCGCGCGCTGGATGGAAGCGTTGCTGCCCATTTTTGAGGAACGGCTCACCTGGCCAAAGTGTGCCAGCACATGGAAGGATTTTGCCGCAGGCACAGTCGCCAACTTGCAAAACCAAGCCGAAACCGAGGTCGAGGCCAATGGCCACACCGGGCTCTCTGCATACGTGAGGAAGAGCTCTCAGCTGTGGAAACAGCCAGCCGACAATTTCGAATTGATGACCCTGGCGGATGTCCTCTGGCCATCACTTTTGTATGTTCGTTTGCACTCGTCTACAGCTTTTCAAGAGGAGTACAGGAAATTTCTGGACGATCTCCCATGCTTTTATCACTCCGACACGCACAGCATCAGTAATGACTTTATTCGTCCACCGAAGGAAAGGGCCGATTCCTGGTATCCCTTCGAGAATGGCTTGATCAAGTATCCGATGATCGGGGCCTTGGCAAGATTAGAACAAGTCAAGCACAACTTTCTGGATGCCTTCGCTACCGCGCAGAAGATGGCGCATGACTATGACTACCTCTTCCCGATTTATTACGAAGTTTCAAACTTAAAAGCTCAAGGCGCTGGCACCAACTACGCAATAGGCGGCCTGTACGCGTGGGCCGCGTTAATCGCGAATCACTTGACCAAAGATCAGGCATATCGCGATGAAGCGCGGAATGCAATCCGCGCACTCTGCACGGTTCCATCTGAGCGGCTATTTCATGAACCTCAAGAACTCGCATACGGTGCGCTGGCAGCGGCAGAACTTGGATTGCAGTATGAAGCCAAGTACCTTCTGTACGAACAGCTGCGAATGTTCTATTGGTATTCCGATCCGAGTCAGAAGACGCACGACATTCGTGGTATGGTGCAGGCCGCTGCTTCGATTCTTTATCCCGCCTTCAAAGAAAACGTCGAGGCGATTCTGCCTTGGACAGGAATCATGAAACGGGGAATTGTCATCGAAGGCCTGCTGCGCTTCATGGACCAGCAGCGGCGTAATAACTTCAGCTTCTTCGAAAAATGCTCAGAAGATCGCCAAAACGTCGCAATGGGATTCATCCCTTTTGAAAACCTGGGAACCCTGGAACTGGGCGGGCAGACAGGCAATGTCGGAAAGGAGATCTACGGCGCGGGCGAGTGTATTTGGATGTATCTGATGTTTGAGGCGCTCGGCCAGGTCAGTGACCGCGAGATGATGATGGTCAACCTCGATCTGCTCGATATTTATGACGCTCAGCAGTTTCCACCACGCCAGCTCAATTTCATCCTTTACAACTCCACCACCGAGGCCCGATCGGCAGTGCTCACAGTTCCTGTGGCGAAAGGAGCCAAAGTCCATTGGAGAGGGAACGGCAGGCCAGTTGGCGAGACCAACATGGTTCCGGGGAGGGCAATCCTGCGCCTGGTTGCAGACTTCTGATTTTGCGATTTGAGGTTTTTCATACACCCGGTTACATGGCTGTTTCGCAGACGTGCAGGAGGTACACATTCATGCCCAATGTCCTCACTCGTGCAGGCGCGCGCATCATGGCTGGTACTTTGCTTGTCCTGGTTCTGGCCGCGGCGACCGCACAAATAAGTTTGCCCTTCGGAACTTGGAGCAGAATCTCCGACGCGCCTATCATCGCCCCTGAAGGCGATGGTTTTGAATCCGCGGGTACATTTAATCCAAGCGTGGTAAAGCACGATGGCAAATTCGTAATGCTGTATCGGGCCCAAGACCATCAGGGCAAGTCGTCGCTCGGCTACGCCACCAGTGAAGACGGTGTCCATTTCGCAAGGCGACCCGAGCCGGTCATGGTCGCAGAAGCGCCCTATGAAACCGGTGGCGGCGTTGAAGATCCCCGAGTTGTGAAAATCGGAGATACTTTTTATCTCACCTACACGGGTTACAACAATCAGGGCGGTCGCGGCATCCATGCCACGGGGGCGGTTCACGGCGATGCACAGCTATGCCTGGCCACATCTACCGACCTCCTTCATTGGAAACGCCAGGGCGTTATCATGCCGGCGTACAAAGGGAAATGGAATGTAGGCTGGACCAAGTCCGGAGCCATCGTCCCTGAGAAAATTAATGGCAAATACTGGATGTACTATCTGGCCGACAGTCCTCATCAGCAAACCCAGATGTCGATTGCATCTTCCAAGGATCTGCTGCACTGGACCGATGTGCTCGATCATCCCGTATTAGCCAGCCGCCCAAAGATGTTTGACTCCCAGGTCGTAGAGCCCGGACCCGCGCCTGTTATCACAGATCATGGCATTTTCCTGATTTATAACGGGGCGGACGATAACAGCGTGTATCGAACCGGCTGGGTACTGTTTGACAAAAGAGATCCCACCAATGCGGTTGCTCGGGCCCAGCAACCAATCTTTGAACCCGTGCACGACTGGGAAAAGGTTGGGCAAGTTCCAAACGTCGTGTTTGTCGAGGGGCAGGTGCTGGACGGCAATCGATGGCTTTTCTATTATGGTGCCGCCGACAAGTATGTTGGGGTAACGTCTGCAGCTGTCCGTTAGATGAAAGCGTTCGGCCTTGGCCGATCTGGAATTCGGGCCCACAGCGCACATGCAGCCGTCTAACACCTGCTTACCTCATCGCGAATTCAAGGAAATTACCCCCTTTAATGGCCAGCATCTCACGCCGTCGGTTCATCGCAGTTTCAGCGGCTACGGGGTTGGCGGGAATCCTTCCGCAGGGCGCATTCGGAAATGCGGCGGAGCGCTCGTCCAGTGGGCGTGTGAGTTTGAAAGCAATGGGCGATGCTCGTTCCGGCTATCACGCAGTCATTCTCTTCGACGGCAAACCAGTCGCCCGGCACAGTGGCGAAGGCGAGTTTTCCGCGGTTTTTCACAATGCCGATCGTAGCCTCGAAGATCGTGTGCCACACTGGCGGGCTAGTTCGTGCACGGGAAGTGAAGGCCGGCTGCGCTTAGCAGGCGACTGCCAACTTCCGAGCTTGAAGGCGACGATTTTTGTGCAGGTGGATTATCAGTTGGTTGCTCCGGGGGTCGTGCGAAAACAGATTCGGCTACATCAGGCAGATATCTATGAGTTGCTCTATCAATTAACTAATTCCCTGGAACCTTTCCAGCCACCAGCATCCTTCTGGAGCTTCAATCAGCTCAGCTGCAAAGGCGGAGCCTTGCATGAATATTTTCCGGCTGCCGGATTCCGATCGCATGACAATGTCACAGTCGGCCTGCTCACAGACTCAGGCTATCGCAACGGATGGAACCGGATCATCCGCCGCGACGACAAACCTGTGAAGCCAGCGCCACACCAAAATACCGATATTAACCTTTGTTATGTTTGCCGCCAAAACGAACGTAATCAGCAGCGTTGGTTCGTGAGCCAGACCTTCGGCGAGGAACTCGTGCGGGACGAAAATCAGAGCTCTGCGGTTCCCGTGTCGCTGCCGGAGGTTTCCAGCTGGTACAAACGAGGAGACCTTGGGCTGGAAGAGCATAACGGAACAACTGTCCTGTCGATTCGCAATTCCCAGGCAGGTGTGATCGTTCCATTCTCTGCCAAAGATTCTGAAGTCTACTCACTACGTTTCAAGTATCGTGCAAGGGAATCGTTCTCGGTCGAACTTTGGGATGTTGATGAGCGATTCAATGAGCTGCAAAATCTCACTTTGTACAACGATCGTCTTCCGCCATCCCCGGAAGCTTGGTCGGAGTTTCGCACGGATGTTTTCGTTCCCTCTTTGCTCGGGACTGGCGCTACGCTCTACATCTCCGGGGCGGAATCGGATCAGGACATAAAAGCACAGTCTTTTCAGCCCCCGCTGAAGATCGAACTTCGAGATCTGGAACTCAGCCAGGTTGTCACGCGTTTACAGCCGTATCATCGCCTCGAGATGGATCGTGCGCAGGAAAAGACGTCCTTTATCTTCATTGATGACGAGGTCCCGAACACGCTTCGCGGTTATCGCCTCGCAGCCCAGCGAAATCTCGCGGACGGTTTGGCCTTTCGCGGAGGCGACGCCGAAAAGGTGCTCTACTCTGACCTGATGATGCTCTGTTGGTCGGCTGCCCCAGAGTATCGCCATCCCATGGTCGCACCCAGTATCTGGTACTCGGCGGCCGGGGAGATGTATATGCGTGACAGCTTTTTCGCGTTGAACGGAATTCACAATCGCAAATTAAATGAGGGTGTGTTCAATCTATGGGCAGCCAATCAAGGCGAGGACGGAGCCATCAATACCCTGGTCGAGCCCTACATGGCCAATCTGGAGCGCAAATCGAACGACTCAACTCCGTTGTGGCTCATGTGGGCGCTGCGGAATCGGGCGCGCTTTGGGACAGCCCTGCCCATGGATAAGATTCGCAAAGCCGCTGAATACTGTTTGCACACCTACGATAGACGTCATGACGGCATCTGCTGGGCACAGTTCGTAATGGGGCAGCTCGATGTCGTCGATTTCCCCGAAGGAACTTCGGAGATTTGCGAGAACCAGGGCATCTTGGCCGTGTTACTGCGCGTGATCAGGCAACTGAAAATTTCTGGGATCAGCGACGGAATTTCTGACCAGTACATCGCGAAGGCTGAAGAAGTCTATCGGTCGTACTACGATCCCATACTGAAGTTTGTCCGCCCGGCGAGAGATATAAGCGACGCGATAGGTTTCGGTGAAATCTTTCCTGAGTTCCTTTCTCTGTGGTTACTTGGACGCAAAATCCTGCCAGACGAAATGCTAATCAACCATCTCGACCGCATTCCTCTGCTGCTGCCCAACAAGGCTGCTCCACATCCAGAATTAGGCGGGACAGTGCGTCCAATTTTCATTGGGCTCAAGAAGGACGGTAGAGGTTGGGATTATTTCACCGGCTCCTGGCACCCCATGACCAGCAAAGAACATGGCGCCAACTACGCCAATCACAATATGGATGGGATTTACTACAACGGGGGGAGCTGGATGCGAGTCGAGGTATGCGGATACATCGCTGGCAAGCTGCATGGATGGAAGAAAGCCGATCAAGCCATCGCCAACCGGCTGTGGGCGGAGGTTAACATCTCTCCCGACTTCCCTACCAGCCAGGAATACCTTGCCACCGATCCCCGCCATCCCTTTTTCGGCTACCACCGTGTGTTTGCCTGGAACGCATTTATATTGCAGGCACTGGAAATGGCAGGACTGCGCAAGCCGGAGATGGATCCTGATTATCCCCATTCTGAAGGGCTTCTGAAGCTCCAAAGGGATGGCCACCAGGGGCTCATGTGGACTGCTTACGAATCTCCACGCTAACGCCTTGCTGTGACTTAGCTCACAGACTTTTATTGCCTTGCGGTGATGGAGTGAGTTTCGTGAGCCGGAGAGCGTAATTGCTCTTCGGGCCGGGCTTGGAAGGCAGCAAGAAGATGGGGCCGAGCGCGCCACGTATAAGGGCGTCGGCCGGAAATGGACGGTTTCCGAGATACTGGCCGCCTTTTTTTGGTTCCATTTCGGGAATTTTCGGTTCGTTTCCATGCATCAAGCGCTTTTTCCGGTAGTCTCACTACCGTTTTCGTTTTAACATTCTTGCAATCCCCCTGCAAGAACCCCCGGATCTAGGTTCGAGCATATGAGTGACAATCGAGCAGCTAGTGTCACATTATCTGGCCAACTCATCCACCATCCACTGGGGACAGACTTATGCGCGTTTTGATCGTAGAAGATGATCAGAAAGTCGCCGCTTTCATTCGTAAGGGACTCGAACAGGAATGTTACGCCGTGGATTTGGCCTACGACGGGGCCGAGGGCGCAACCTTGCTCGAAGAATCAGATTACGACATTGCGATCTTGGACATGTTCTTGCCCAAGATGACCGGCCTGCAGGTGCTGCGGAAAACTCGACAAAGGAAGCCGCGATTGCCGGTGCTGGTACTGACCTGCAGGGACACCGTCGAGGACATGGTGGCCGCTCTCGATGCCGGGGCCGACGACTACCTGGCCAAGCCTTTCGTCTTCGCGGAGCTGACCGCGCGCCTGCGGGCGTTGCTGCGCCGTGGGGACCGCAGCGTGACCACGTACCGGATCGCCGATTTGACACTCGATACTGCGCAGCGCAGGGTCACTCGCAGCGGCCGCAAGATTGAGCTTTCGACCAAGGAATTCGCCCTGCTGGAGTTCCTGCTGCGGCACGCGGGCTGCACAGTTACCCGCACCAACATCATCGAGCACGTCTGGGATATTCACTTCGACAACGTCTCCAATGTCGTTGACGTCTACGTAAAGTACCTGCGCGACAAAATCGACAAAGAGTTTTCTCCCTCTCTGATTCACACCGTCAGGGGAGTGGGCTACAGGCTGACGGACGACAATGACGCCGTCGCTTAACCTGCGAGCCAAGCTCGCGCTGTTGTTTTCCCTGACCTTTGCAGTGGTGTGGGGCACCAGTGGTGCCATCCTCTATCAGGCGACGCGAGTGCGCGCCGCTGCCGCCTTTGACGCCGGTCTAGTCCATCTGTGCGCCGGGTTGTGGGGATACCTCGAGTTCGACCGCGACAAGCACCAACCTAAGCTCGTGTACGACGCAGAAGAACAGGAAGTCGCTTACTTCATTGCCCAGGCCTCGCGCTACTACCAGTTGTACGACGCTAACACCGGACTCGTGCTCTTGCAGTCGCCGGATTCGGCGCTGATGGATTTCGCCTTGCCCCCGGAAAGAGTATTGCGCTTGGTTGAACGTCCCGACTTTGACCAGGCGACCTCATCGCGACACATTTTTCGTTTTCGCAGCGCCGTGTACCACTCCGCACAACATCCTTATCTGCTGCGGGTCGGTGATTCGCTCGACGAGTTGCTGGCGAACAGGTCGCGGTTTCTCAGGATCCTTCGGCTTTTCGTTCCCTTGGCAACCCTGATGTCCGCGGCTATCGGATGGTGGATCGCCGCCTGGGCGCTCCGTCCCTTGCGGGAATTGAAGAATGCCGTCGACAAAATCAATATTACCCAGCTTGAGCGTCGCTTGCCTTTGCGTGGCAAGGCTGACGAACTGGAAGCGGTGTCGAAGGCGTTCAACGACGCCCTCGCTCGCCTGGACTTGGACGTCCTCCAAATGAAGCAGTTCACTGCCTACATGTCGCACGAACTGCGAACCCCGCTGACCGTGCTGCGAGGAGAGACCGAAATTGCCCTGTTGCAGTCAGGGAACGGGATCCCCACTCAGAACTGGCGCGAGCTGCTGACCAGCCAGTTGGAAGAGTTCGATAAGTTGGACCGTCTGGTTCGGAGATTTCTACTCCTGGCCCGGGCGGAATCCGGCGAGATCAAGTTCGAGATGGAACCGTTCGACATTTGCGCACTCGCTGCCACCCTCGGGAAAGAGACGACCCCGCTCGCCTTGAGCCGAGGTATTTCCTTAAGCGTCGCGTGCGAGGCGGAGGCGCGCGTCATCGCCGATTGGGGCTGGATCGAACGCGCTATCTTGAACCTGTTGGACAACGCCATTAAGTTCACCGCCTCAGGTGGCAAGGTTCAGATTGCGGCTCGAGCTGTGGGCGACCGCGCCATAGTGGAAGTTTGTGATACTGGATGCGGCATTGCCGAAGCCGCCCTTCCGCACATCTTTGATTGCTTCTATCGGGCAAGCGATTCGCGCCCCACTCGGCCGGGAGGTGTGGGACTGGGACTATCATTGACTAAGTGGATTATCGAGAAGCATAGCGGTGTTATACAGTCGCATAGCAAAGTAGGGGTGGGTAGTGTGTTCACAATAACTCTTCCTCTGTCGTCGCCAGACGCTTCGAAGGCAGTGGCTAAGGCATGTTCGCTTTCCGCCACAAATTAAGAACTACGACACCGCGTTCCCGAATCCGACATCCCGATCTACGCGGGCATGGCATGGCAGCAAAAACCAGGCGCATGGGCAATGGGACAACCACTCTCCGGGACTCTAGGCGAGCCAGGCTAGGAAGCCGGGATGCTCGTAAGGTCTGGTTGTCCTGCCGATACGCCTGGGCAACTCCATTATTGTCCTCGTCGCATGGCGACTTCCGTGATTTCGGTCACTTAGTAAGGTGAGGCGTCGCTAGGAGAGCAACCGGGTAGCCTGAACTCGCTGCCTCTGAATCGTACGTGGAGACCGTGCGCGCCGTCCCCGCCAAGAATTCGATTAGAGAAATTTAATCTTCTTCCAATCTCCTTCTAATCCAGCCGCAGTAGAAACAGGTTGGCGGCTGGAACAAATTCCAGTTTTGGGGGAAGAAGCCATGGCGGACGATCTCAAAGACGTCTTACGGACGCTGGGGCTTTCTTCCAACCTCCCTGATCTCTTAACCAACGTGCTGGTGGTTCTGAAGCTGCAGCAGATGAATATCGAGCTTTTGTGGGAGGCGTACACGGCTGGAAAGCCTCACGAGGAAGGACTAATTCTGGTGCGCGAAAGCAATTGCCGGCTCGCGAAAAGCATGGAGCAAATGGTCAACGCGCTGCTTGACACCAACCCGGGTGCCGGCGCGCATCCAGAGTAGCCCAGAAAAGGCTCCGAGGCTCCGGCAGCGGGCATTGAAGTCGGGAAAGCTGTACGAAAGGTTACCGCGTGTGCTGAAAATCCGCACTCCTAGGAGAAAATGATATGCGAAGACGACAATTCCTCAAGACGAGCGTAATGGCAGGTGCCAGCGCTCTGTTACTGCGTGGCCGGGCTTGGCCGTACGACCAAAGCCCCACTGGCGTAACTAAATTCGTGGTTCCATTGCCCGGGCTGGGGCCAACTGGCATCCCCGTGTTAACACCCAACACGACCAGGTTCCCGGGGAAGGACTTCTACGAAGTACAAGTCGCTCAATATACCCAGCAGGTGCATCCGGCCATTCCTCCGACAACCTTCTGGGGATACGCGGACGCCACCACGAAAAACCACAGGTATCTCGGCGGCGTGATTGTGGCCAAGCGCAACCGCCCAGTCAGGCTCAGGGTCACCAACCTATTACCCGCTAGCCACATGTTGCCGGTTGATCCAACTCAGCTCGACCCTGGGGAAAACGCCAGAACGGACAAGATCGCGGTTCACCTCCACGGCGGCCTGGTCCAGTGGCGATACGATGGCGGCCCGTACAACTGGTTTTCGAATGCGAACAACCCGGGCGGGTTTGTCCACGGTCCAAGTTTCATCAACGGCGATGGTGATGGGGCGGCGATTTACGACTATCCCAACAACCAAAGCGCGCGGCTCCAGTGGTATCACGACCACGCCCACGGGATCACGCGCCAGAACGCCTATGCCGGCATCGCGTCCGCGTACCTGATCACCGATGAAGCGGAGACGCTGCTGGTGCAGGGCGGAGTACTTCCCAACTTCCCGGGCTACCCCCTGGGCGTCCCACTCATCATCCAGGACAAGACGTTCTGGGATGGTGGAGGGAACGACCCCGACTACAACCTGGTCGTGCCCGCGGCAAACGTGGGCAGCCTGTGGTATCCGCACGTCTATGAACCAAATGGCCCGGCCCCCAGCGGCAGATGGGACCTGGGACTCGCTACAGACTCCCTGCCGCCGGTCTCCGCCGTTCCGGAGTTCTTCGCCGACACGATCCTGGTGAACGGAGCACCGTATCCCACGTTCGGGCCGCTGCCTCCCCGGAGAATGCGCTTCCGCTTCCTGAACGGTTCGCAGGCTCGCTTTTACAACCTGCAATTGTACGTGGCTGACGGCAGTCCCGACGGCATCACCCTGGCGCCGCTGGCAACGGGCGAAGTCGATCCCAACGGCAACCCCATCCAGGCCCCGACCAATGCTGCTGGTCCGGCGTTTATTCAGATCGGCACCGAAGGCGGGTTCCTCCCGCATCCTGCTGTGTTTAGCGCGGACGGCAGCAACGTAAACAGCAACCTGGTGATGGGCTGGAAAACGACAGTCGACCCCCTTGACCCGACAAACTTCACTGCCAACCGTTACAACCTGCTTGTAGCGCCGGCGGAGCGCCCGGACGTCATCATCGACTTCCGGGGCTTCGAAGGGCAGAAACTCATTCTTTACAACGACGCCCCCGCGCCATTCCCGGGCGGCGACGTCCGCAACGACTACTACCCCGGCAGTCCAGATCAATCCGCCACCGGGGGCGCACCAACACCGGTACCCGGCAATGGCCCCGACACGCGAATTCTTATGCGGTTCGAAGTCGGCACCAGCGGGGCGATTAGGGAGTTGTCGTTCGAGCAAACAGTGAACGCGTTGAAGGTGGCTCTGCCCGTTACCTTCCTGGTCACCCAGCCTCCTACGAACATCACGCCCAGCGGTCCAGCCTTGGTCAAGACCCTCAACGAGGATTTCGACAAGTACGGACGGCTGCGGCAGGTGCTGGGGACGAACGTCGGCGGGGTGGAGTACTTGGCCTCTCCGACGGAAGTCGCCCACCGGGGTGAGGTCCAACGGTGGCAGATCTTCAATCTCACCGGAGACACGCACCCCATGCACTTCCACCTGGTCAACGTCGTGATCAGAAAACGGGAATACTGGGCGTTCGATTCGCTCGGTAGTCCTCTGCTGAACGGTCAGGGATTGCCCTACGCAATTCCAGGTTCAGAGCATCCCGTGGATGAGAACGACAAGGGCTGGAAGGAGACGGTGAGGATCAACCCAGGAGAGATAGTCACGGTAGACATGAAGTTCGACATGCCCTCCGGGGCACCTCCGAGTCCCCGGCTCCAGGCTAGCTATGGAATCACGGGAGCCGAGTACGTGTGGCACTGCCACATTCTGGAACACGAAGAGCACGACATGATGCGGCCGCTGGTTGTCCTCGGATGACCGTGAGGCCTGCGAACCGACAGCTTGTAGCTGTCGAGTTCCGCTGAAGACCCGGCGCCGCAACCACGGCGCCGGGCAATTCTTCGCCGAGGGTGCGGGAGCAGCACAGGTAGATGTCAGGCTCCTAGCACCGGGTGGGATCAAAGGTATGAGAGGCGTGATGGTTGGTGGCAACGTTGAGTGTAATTTGCATGTAGACGCTGTTTGCTACATACGGTCACTAGCCCAGATGCCCAGGAGCGCTTGAGCGATGCCTTGCGCCGAATCTTGCCGACACAACCACCTTTATCCCTGCACGTGCGCGATGGGGCATCTGTCCCGGTTTGTGGAACCTGTCGTTCTGCTGTTGCTAAAAGAGAAAGGCCATTCCTACGGGTACAACCTGTTAAGCAGTCTGTCCGAATATGCCTTCACGGATGCAGAGATTGAGAGAGCCGCTTTGTATCGAGCGCTGCGCAGGCTGCAACTGAATGGATATGTCAGCTCGGACTGGGAAACCCACCGAAGCGGTCCGGCTCGCCGCGTCTACGCGCTCACCCCCGGCGGAGAACAGCATCTGCGGGAGTGGGCGCAGGTGCTCACCAAAGTCGCCGGTTCGATGGACCGGTTTATCCAAGTGGTCAATTCCTTGCCGCTTCCTCCGGACCAACGTACCGGGCGACAGAAATTCAGGGCCACAACCGCGCCGGAGCGGGCGCTTGGCCAAAGGGGGCTCAATGAGTAAGAGAATCGTGGCTCTTCTGATTCTTGGTGTGGTCGTGTCGTTCTTCGCCGGAAGCCGATACCAGCAGCGAGTTCTAGGCAAAACCTCCACGAAACCAGAGCGCAAGATTCTTCACTACGTCGACCCGATGCATCCAGCTTATAAGGCCGAGAAGCCGGGAATCGCGCCCGACTGCGGCATGGAACTGGTGCCCGTGTATGCCGACGGCCAGCCAGTATCGCTTGATCCGCCAGGTGGGTCTGCACCGGCGGGAATGGTGAGGATCAGCCCGGAAAAGCAGCAGATGCTCGGCATACGTGTCGTCCCGGCAGAAACGACATCGGGCACACGAACCCTCCGGACCCTGGGGCGCGTCGCGGTGGACGAAACCCGCGTCTTCCGGATGACCACGCCGGTGGACGGGCTGGTGCGCCGCGCCGGGCCAATCGTCAGTGGCAACATGGTACGGAAAGACGAGGTCTTGGGCACGTTTTATAACCGCGACTTTCTTACCGCCCAGCAAACCTACCTCTACGCCCTAAACACCATGGATCGGTTCAAGGAAAACGAAAGCGACGATCAACTCAAACTGACGAGGGCGCAGATGCGGGCGGCAGAGGAGAACCTGGAATTTCTGGGCATGGGAGAAACTCAGCTGCACGAGATCGCACGTACGCGGCAAATCGCTCGAGAGATCGAACTCCGCAGCCCGGTGGCGGGTTTGGTGGTGGCTCGCAACGTGTTTCCCGGGTTGCGCTTCGACCGCGGCACAGAGCTGTTCCGGATCGTCGAACTCGACCATGTTTGGATTTTGGCGAACGTCTTTGCAGGCGAGGCCGAGTATTTCCGGCCAGGGGCGATGGCTAAAGTTTCGCAACCGGGCGAGGGCAAGAAGGTTGCGGCACGCATCAGCAGTGCGCTCCCGCAGTTTGATGCCAGCAGCCGAACCCTGCAGATCCGTCTGGAGATGGACAATCCCGGCTATTTCCTTCGCCCTGACATGTTTGTCGATGTGGAGCTTCCCGTAACCCTGCCAGCGGGATTGAGCGTTCCTGCCGACGCAGTGTTGGATTCCGGTGTGCGCAAGACCGTATTCGTCGAGGTGAGCGAAGGTGTCTTCGAGCCCCGCGTGGTCGAAATCGGGTGGCGGTATGGCGACCACGTGCAGATCCTGCGCGGACTCGTACCGGGCGAGCAGGTGGTGGTGAACGGGAACTTCTACGTGGATTCAGAGAGCCGCCTGAAAGCTGTAGCCCTCGAGAGGACAGCCGCGCAGGCCACACCGGGAATGGGCACTGCCAAGGACCCGTTCTGTGGCATGTCGGTTGACCCTAAGAAAGCGGCCGCCGCCGGCCTCACTAGCGAATATCGAAGCTTCACCTATTACTTCTGTTCTCAGGGCTGCAAGCGCAACTTCGACAAGGAGCCGGAACGCCACCTGAAGAAGTCAACCGATGCCGCGCAGCTCAGTCCTGCCTCCACCCTGGAACGAGGCTCGCATGATTAACCGCATCATTGACTTCTCGGTCGAGAACAAAGTGGTGGTATTCACGCTGGTGCTGGCGGCTTGCGTGGCGGGCTGGTGGTCGATGCAGCGCGTCGCACTGGACGCCATCCCCGACCTCAGCGACACGCAGGTCATCGTTTATTCACGTTGGGACCGCAGCCCCGATATTTTGGAAAGCCAGGTCACATACCCGATCGTAACCGCCATGCTGGGGGCGCCCAAGGTGAAGGCCGTGCGCGGCTTCTCCGATTTCGGCTACTCCTACGTCTATGTCATTTTCGAGGACGGCACCGACATCTACTGGGCCCGTTCTCGCACCCTGGAGTACCTGAGCGGAGTCCTACCCCGCTTGCCGCAGGGCGTCAGCACCGAGATCGGTCCCGATGCCACCGGCCTGGGTTGGGTGTTCCAGTACGCGCTGGTCGATTCCAGCGGCAAGCACACCCTGGCCGAGATGCGCGCTTACCAAGACTGGTACCTGCGCTATTACCTGAAATCGGTACCGGGTGTGGCCGAAGTGGCTCCGCTGGGCGGCTTCAGCCAGCAGTACCAGGTAAACCTCGATCCTAACCGCCTGCAGGCCTATGGCATTCCGATCAGCCGCGTGGTGGAAGCGGTGCGCAGCGGCAACAATGACGTTGGCGGTCGGCTGGTTGAATTCGGCGGCACCGAGTACATGATTCGTGGCCGCGGCTACGCTCGCTCCCTGCAGGATTTTGCCGACATCGTGCTTACGGCGAGCGAGGAGGGCACTCCGATCCGTGTCAAGGACGTCGGCCAGGTCGCCCTCGGTCCGGACCTGCGACGCGGCGTCTCCGATCTCGACGGCCAGGGAGAAGTTGTTTCAGGCATCGTCATCATGCGCCAGGGCGAGAATGCGCTGGACGTGATTGACCGTGTCAAAAGCAAGCTCCGTGAGATCGAGCCTGGCCTGCCCGAGGGCGTGAAAGTGGTTCCTATTTACGACCGCTCGGAGCTCATCCGTCGCTCCATTGACAACCTCAGGTCCACGCTGATCGAAGTCACCCTCACCGTTTCCCTCATCATCCTGATTTTTCTCTGGCATTTCCCCAGCGCGATGATTCCGGTCGTTACCATCCCGATCGCGGTTTTGCTCTCCTTTATTCCGTTCCGCATGCTGGGTATGACGGCAAACATCATGTCCCTGGGTGGGATTGCCATCGCCGTCGGCGCACTGGTGGACGCTGCGATTGTGGTGGTCGAGCAAACCCACAAAAGATTAGAGGAATGGGAGCGTAACGGGCGCAACGGCGACTACACTCCCGTGATCGTCAGTGCCGTCAAGCAGGTCGCCGGACCCAGCTTCTTCGCCTTGCTGGTAATCGCGGTCTCCTTCCTACCCGTGCTGACGCTGGAAGCGCAGGAAGGCCGACTCTTCAAGCCCCTCGCCTACACCAAAACCTTGGCCATGATCGTGGCCGCCGTGCTGGCGATCACACTGGACCCGGCACTTCGTGTCGTCATCACCCACGTAAGGAGTTTCAACTTCCGCTGGCCCTGGCTCTCTCGGGCGGGCAACGCATTGCTGGTGGGAACGGTGCACTCGGAAGCGAAGCACCCCATCAGCCGCGTGCTCATCCGCTGGTACGAACCGGTCGTTGCCTGGTCGTTGCGCTGGAAGTGGGCGGTCATCGGCGGCGCGGTGGCCTTGATTGTGTTGACTATCCCTGTGTACCGAAAGCTCGGCTCCGAGTTCATGCCTCCTTTGGACGAAGGCTCGCTGTTCTATATGCCTTCGACCCTGCCGGGCATCTCGATTGCGCAAGCGCAAAACCTGCTCCAGGTCAGCGACCGGATCCTCAAGCAGTTTCCGGAAGTCGACCGCGTGTTGGGCAAGGCCGGACGCGCCGAGACTTCCACCGATCCTGCCCCGCTTTCCATGTTGGAGACGGTCATCACTCTCAAGCCCAAGTCTCAGTGGCGGCGCGTCGATACCTGGTATTCCTCCTGGGCGCCGGAGTGGGCTAAGCGGGTCCTGCGCCATATCACTCCCGACCACATTTCGCACGAAGAGCTTGTCGCCCAGATGAACGACGCCCTAAAGCTCCCCGGCGTCGCCAATGCCTGGACCATGCCGATTAAGGCGCGCATCGACATGCTTACTACCGGCGTGCGCACGCCCGTTGGTTTAAAGATTTCCGGTGCCGATCTCAACCGGATCGAGGAAATTGGGGCGCAGGTGGAATCCCTGCTAGGTCAAGTTGCGGGAACGCGCAGCGTTTTCGCCGAGCGCACCGCAGTCGGCTATTTCCTGGATTTCGATTGGAAGCGTGAAGAGTTAGCTCGCTATGGTTTGAGCATTGATGAGGCTCAGGCTGTCATCCAGAGTGCCATTGGAGGCGAGAACGTCACTACCACCATAGAGGGTCCGGAGCGCTATCCCGTCAACGTCCGTTATATGCGTGACTTTCGCTCCAGCTTCGACACGCTCGGCCGCGTACTGGTTCCGGTCGCCGGCGGACAACGGCAGATCCCGATTTCTCAGCTGGCTGCCATTCATGTAGCCAGCGGTCCATCCATGGTGCGCAACGAAAACGGCTTGCTCACCGGTTACGTGTATGTCGATATCGCCGGCCGCGATCCCAGCAGCTACATCGAGGAAGCCGGCCGCTTGCTTCACGACAATCTCAAGCTGCCTCTGGGCTACGCCATCTCCTGGAGCGGCCAGTACGAGGCCATGCAGCGGGTACGGCAACGCCTGATGATTGTGCTCCCGCTGACGATGTTTCTCATTCTGTTGTTGCTCTATATCAACACGCGCTCCTTTATTAAGACCGCCATCATCGTGCTTGCCGTGCCCTTTTCTGCGGTAGGCGCAATCTGGCTTCTCTACCTGCTCGGCTACAACATCAGCATCGGAGTGTGGGTCGGGCTCATTGCGCTGCTGGGAGTCGACGCCGAGACCGGCGTCTTCATGCTGCTTTACCTCGATCTTGCTTACGAGCAGGCAAAACAGGAAGGCCGAATGCGTGGTTTGACCGACCTCCGGGAAGCTATCCTGCACGGCGCTGCGAAGCGCATTCGACCGAAGTTCATGACCGTCGCCACTATGGCGCTCGGACTCATTCCCATCATGTGGTCCACCGGCACCGGGGCCGACGTTATGAAGCGCATCGCGGCGCCCCTGATTGGCGGGATTTTCACCTCGTTTGTGTTGGAGTTGGTGATCTATCCGGCTATTTATGAGCTTTGGAAGTGGAACCTTGAACTGAAGGCTCGACCTTCAGAGGAGGTTGTATCGGAGTCGTTGCTTGTCAAGGCGTAGGTCCGCCTACCGGGACAGTCCCGAGTCCCGGGCAAAGGCAGTCGCGGACCGCAGAGAGGAGATCTGATGTTCGGAAAACTTGGATTACCTGAGTTACTGGTCGTACTTTTCATCGCGCTGCTTATCTTTGGACCAAAGAAAATCGGCGAACTTGGAAAGGGGCTGGGAGAAGGCATCCGCAGTTTCAAGTCGGCTGCAAGCGGCGAAAAGGAAGCAGACAAGCAGTAAGGACTTTGGGTTGTGAGCATGCAGGAATTGGACCCCTGGCCATGCGACCGGGGAAACTGAAAGGAAGAACAACAATGGCTTGTCTTCAACGGTTCACGAATCGGTGCGTCTGGGCCAGCGCACGAATGATCATGTTGTTTCTGGCTCTCGCCGTTGTGGCATACGCGGAAGAAGCTGCCGGCGAATGCCGTGACCGGGACTGTTCCACAATCTCAGGCAGTGTGCTGGACCCTCAACGACGGGCCGTGCCCAACGCCACATTGATACTCAGCGGGAGGGCTGGGATATGCCCGCTTACGGTAAAGACCAACAGCGCCGGCGAATTCCTCTTTTCTCACCTGCCGTCCGGCACCTATTCGCTCCGCGTCTTGCAGGAAGGTTTTGCAGAATGGCGGGGCACGCTAGAGCTTTCCGGCTCGCGAGAACTGCATCCAAGAGTCGTCTTGCAATTGCCAACCGTCGAGGAGACGGTGCGGGTCGCTGACAAGCAAGCTGTCATTATCGACGCACTCGATATGAGCGAGGTTCGTGAGAGCCCCGCCAAGGACGTGGGCGAGGCGCTGGAGGCGGTCGATGGTGTGTGGAAGATCCGCAAGGCTGGAATCGCCAACGATGTCG